>MDTE01046878.1_pt1 | contig 12766 bp, 12 predicted proteins | sample 811231 | NCBI WGS metagenome assembly MDTE01 (sample SAMN05326651, study PRJNA326480) | marine metagenome | isolation source: seawater | place: Indian Ocean: Red Sea | collected 2010
GATTTGGCGCACTCGACCTGCCAAGGTTCTTTTTCCTTCATCAAACCAAGAAATCTCTGATCGTGAATCAGAGTTTTCACGGTGTTGTTCACCAAATTTTACATTTCGTCTTACTGGCATATGGTAGTGAATATCTTCCGCAATTAATTCAATCCAATCATTGAATCGTCGGTCGTCTAACAGTTCAGCTTCATAGTACAGAAATTTTTCAATTTCCCTTTCAAACAATAAGCGCTCAATAGATAGATCAGTTGTGTTATTTGCCATATTTACTTCCCTAGTCAACAAGCCCTATAACGTCAGTTGCGAACGCCATATCTTCACTTCCAACTGAGGAAGGATCATCAGGCGATTCAAGGACTTTTATGAAAACCCAACCTCCGTCACGTGGATTGGCTGTAACTTCAGCTGTGGAACCATCGCGTAATTTAATTTTTTGCCCCTCGGGTAAATTGGTAAGAATCACCGTATTATTTACATTGATTAAATCATCTGCGTTGGGAGTGTTATTTTCTTCCATTATTTACGCTCCGTATTTTTATGAGGATTTACAGGGAATATGTCATCCCAGCTCGAGGCTTCCATAAATTCTATCCATCTACGCAGCCGCGCTCTTTGATTTTCTTCTGCTATACGATAATTGAACGTCATACCTTCCAAGCGGTCATCTGTATGAGCATGGCCAAGACCCATTTGAAAATTGTAAGGAAGTCTTTGAGCTATAGTGCCTAAACTTGCAGGGAAGGCATAATTCCAATTTTCCATGTCATCTGATTCAGTGAGGCCTGTTGGTCCCCCATATCGCATCATATAGCGCCTTTGAGCATCCTTGACTACTTGTGGTGCATTTTTGTCCACCGGATACTGCCGCCAGCTTTCTGTAACGCCAACACCATGTGGGTGCCAGATTAAAATTCGATGAGGCTGAATATTGACGTTTGGCCAGACAAGTGCTGTCCCGCCGTTCCCTGCATGAAGGTGCTTATCTTTATATTTCGCCTGTTTTTTTTCGCGCTGGGCACGATAGTATGCATCAACCTCTGGAGGTTCTGTTTGCCAAGTATCCGCATATTCGGGAGTACCAGGAAGCTCGTACATGTGATTGTGACCACCATGGCCAAGTTCAGGGAGCATCATTTCAAACGGTTCTTTCGGGAAAGGAGCCTGAATCCCTCCTCTTCCCCCACCATCAAGTTCACCTTGTGGTCCTATAGCTGCTACGTTAACGGACCTATGAGTCATGGCCCCATGGGCACTGTCTCCATCGAAGCTAAAACCTGGGAATTTCCAGTTGGTAGGTATATGCCACTTGGTTGCAGGAGTGAAAAGCTCAACGCCGTTATCTTCTCCATCACTACTTTGGAAGCACCAGCGAATCGTCGGAGCATAGACACCGAGATAATCTTCAAAAGAAGGCGCCTTTTTGTCCCATGTAGCCCATAAAGAGCCGTAGTAATTACACAGTTGTGCGACCTCATGAAGCCCCCATTGTGATTTATCTAGCTCGTTATGGTAAGCGGCCTTGTAATAAGGGACTCCGACTAATCTTCCATCAGTATCGTAACTCCATCCGTGGAATGGACAGGTAAAAACTAGAGTGTTTCCATCGTCATACCGACATACTTTCATGCCACGGTGACGGCAAGTATTGAGAAAGGCATGGATTTCGTTTTTACGATCCCTTACTACAATTATTTCCTCCTCGCCCATACGTGATATGACAAAATCACCAGGGTTTGGAATTTGACTTTCATGTCCAATGAATAACCAAGCACGGGCAAACACTTGCTCTAACTCTTGTTGGTAAATTGCTTCATTGACGTAAATTTCTCGTGCAACTAATCCTTCGTCAAGGTTGACTAAGTCACGTAATGAACGATCTCCACGCGAATGAATTATTGAAACCATTTTGCCCCCTTGCCAAAATTTAGCGTTAATAGCAATTAAACATATTCAGATTATCTGCGCTAATATTACCCAATAAATGAAAATTGCGCTTCCTAGAATATTTTGATCTTAAAGCATTTTGCGCTAGAAAAGAGGACAGATGCATTCAATGGATTTATCAGAACGCGTTGCGATTGTTACGGGTGGCAGTCAAGGAATTGGCAGATCGATCGCATTAACGCTTGCGGAAGCTGGAGCGACAGTTGCTATTGTCGCAAGGAAACCTGAGGCAGTGACGCTTAGCACAGAACGCATTCATAAGCCGAATCATTTTGTGAATGAGGAAATTGCTGCATTAGGAAGACGTACTATGGGTATCGAGGCAGACGTAAGGAAACCTGAAGCTATGAAAAATATGGCTAAACTTGTATACGAAGAATTTGGGCGTATCGATATTTTAGTTAATAACGCCGGGGCCACTTGGGGCGAAACTTTTCGTATGGGACCTCTATTGGATATGACGTCTCAGGATTTGGATGAATGCCTGAACCTGAACTTAAAAAGCTTTTTTCATGCAAGTACCGCAGTTGCTCCTTATATGCTGGATCAGGGAAAAGGCACCATACTTAATATGGCATCTGCTTCTGGTCAAGGCGCAAGTCCAGGTAATGGTATGTATGGCGCGGCAAAAGCAGGTGTAATTAGCTTTACGTTAACCATGGCTCAGGAATGGGCTCCCAAAATTAGAGTAAATGCTATCGCGCCAGGTACTATTGCACATGCTGATCGAGCTGCTGTACATCCTTACGCGCCTCCTGGAAGCCGAGGATCTGACAACATCCCGTTAGGTCGAACTGGAGATGCGGATGATATTTCAGGTGCTGCATTGTATTTAGTCTCCGATTCAGCGTCGTATACTACGGGCACAATTATTGATATAAATGGCGGTCGTCAATAGGGAGGAATCTATGGTCACTGAAATCGCGACTAAAGTCATCGATGCAGACGCACATGTTGTAGAAACGACTCGTACTTGGGATTATATTGAATCTTCTGATCAAAAATTCCGCCCTGTTTTGTATCAGGCAAGTGATGGGACTATTGCCTGGAAAGTTGGCGACATAATTAGACCAACTAGTTTTAATCTGACTAGACGGCAGTTATCAGAGCTTTCTAAGAAGCAAGGATTTGATTTAAATCTGTCCCCAGAAGGGAGAGATTTAGATGATGTAGGAGCGCGGCTCAATGATATGGACAGGATGGGAGTGGATACCCAGGTTATATTTAATAGTTTTTGGATTACAAAATTTACGACTGATCCTCGTGCAGAGATAGCGATTTGTAGAGGTTGGAACAGATGGATGGCAGACGCTTATAAGCAGTCAAATGATCGATTGCCTTGGACCTGTGTCATACCAGTCATGTCAATCCCCGAGTCTCTTGAAGAATTACGCTACGCTCGTGCCAACGGCTCGGTTGGGGTGATGATGAGATCTATTGAAGGAGAACACTCCTTGGTGGATCCTTATTTTTATCCTTTATATGAGGAGGCCCAGAAATTAGACATGTGTATTGCGGTTCACGTTTCTAATGGTAACCCCTTGGTGGTTAATGGGATGAAATCTGCACATGATCGTGCATCTAGTTTTTATTCACTTCGAGTACCTACCGTGGGGTCCTCTCTGGTTGTGATGATGAGCGACATACCTCAGTATTTTCCTAAACTAAGATGGGGGTTTATAGAAGTTTCTTCGCAATGGATCCCTTGGATTGTTAAAGAAATTAGGAGGAGAGAGAGGAAATTAAATCGAACTATGCCTGAAGATTTGCTGAAAGGATTAAATGTTTTTGTTTCTTGTGAATCTGACGATGATTTACCGTACGTACTTTCATACGCTGGAGAAGACAATATTGTTATTGGGACTGATTACGGGCATACGGATATCTCCGGTGAAAACGATGCCATCAATACTTTCAGGCAACGAGAAGATGTAAGTGAAGAAGTTAAACGAAAAATCCTCTTTGATAATCCTAAGCGATTGTATGGGTTATAAAAAAGAGAAGATCTAGGAGTAGCTATGTCTGAATTAGAAGGAAAAGTAATCGCGATTACTGGAGCAGCAAGAGGAATGGGAAGAGCATTTACCCGTTCATTTCTTGAAAAAGGAGCAAAAGTTGTTGCTATGGATATTTCTTGGGAGCCAACAGGATTTTCTGGAGATAGCGACAAGGAATTCCTCAGCGAATTAGAGTCACGGCCTGATGACGTGATTGTAGCAACCGTTGATGTGACAAATGATGAGCAAATAGATGATGCATATGCAAGAACTATAGAGAAATGGGGAACATGCGACGCATTGATGAATGATGCTGCAATGCGCCAGCGAATTTTATTTCCTCCGACCGGGAGAACAACTACCCTTGAAACTAGTGACGAGGATTGGGAGCGAATGTTTGCAGTCAACGTTTTTGGAGCGCTAAAGGTGACGCGCCGATTCGTAATACCCATGTTAGAAAAACAGAGCGGTAGCATCATGTCTGTAATTAGCAGCGGAGCACTCCATCATTCCTACGGAGGGGCCTACCACGCCTTGCGTCCGAACAGCAGGGAAATGCCTTATCAATCTACCAAGGCTGCACTTTTGACAATGATGTTTTACATGGCGGACGAGATTAAAGATCAAAATGTTGCTGTAAACCTGCTTGTTCCTGGCCACACCCGAACCACAGGATTTGATGAACAGAATATCGCTCGTCGTGAAATGGGTATGGCAAACCGGAATGCGCCGCCTCCAATGAGGCCTGAACATATTGTGCCTTTGGCTTTATTTTTGGCAGCTCAAGATGCTAAAAGTGGAGTAACAGGTAAGTGCTTTGATACCCTTACCTGGAATATTGAGCACGGATTAGGAGGGCCTAGTGCATGGGAAGATTTGGAAGGATTTGCCGTATCCGAGAATCCTTCTTTAGCTCAATAGAAATTGTTAGAAGCTGAAGTTGATTGCCGAGTCAGCTTCAAAATTAACTTCAGCTACCCCATCATTTTCATTAGCGAATATTTGTTGGAAGTAATCACTAAGTATTGCCCACGATCGTTCAGAGGTTTCATGTTGGTATTCGTCTGGTCTGGTTTCATTCATCCAGCCATGTGGCGTATTGGCAAATACTTTTAGGGTAGCTTGCTTGTTTAGAGTATTTAATGAATCTCGAAGCTTTTTTATATTCTCCAATGGAACGAGCCTGTCGTTTTCTCCGAAGCATCCAAGTAAAGGGCAATCAAGTCGTGTTAGCACATTCTCAATACCTTCTTGGCCCTCGAACGTAGGCTCATAATCACGTGGGTAGATGCCACCATGGAAAATAGCGACTGCAGATACCTTGCGTCCAGCAGCTGAGTAAACCAGAGGTGTTCTACCACTTTGACAGAAGCCGACAATCCCGATTTTTGTATTATCAACAAATGAATTTTGCGCCATGAAATCAATTGTTTCATCAATGTCATTGATTGTTTGAGTATCGGTAGGGTCGTATCGAGCCTCAGAGCGTTCAAGAGGCCCTCTTTCACCTTCATATCTGTGAAATAAATCTGAAAAGCAAGCGACATATCCATAGGATGCCATTCGCTTGATTACGTTATAGCTATGCTCTACAGGCCCGTATCGCTCATGGAGCATGACCATTAACGGAGCTTTAATCTCCGATTCGGGTCGTGTATACCAGATTCGCATTCCAGAAGCAGATATTTTTTCAATGATTTCCATTTATTAATTCCATCTTTGCATTGGCAGAGTGTTAACTTATTTTCCTATAAGAGTATGATTGGCATGGTACTTTTATACAAGCTGAGTGAGGAGACGCAAATGCTTTCTTCTGAAGATACAGACTTGCTTTGTCGGGTTGATGCAGATACTCCCATGGGGAAAATGATGAGGCAGTACTGGTTGCCTTTTGGCTATTCCTGGGAGTATGAGAAAGACGATCAGCCTCAACGGATACGGCTACTTGGGGAAGATCTCATTGTTTGGAGATCATCTGAAGGTGAATTGGCTGTTACTCAGCCTAATTGCCCACACCGAGGAGTGAATTTCTTTTACGGTCGTAATGAAGAATCAGGGATACGCTGTGCATACCATGGATGGAAATTTGATGTCACAGGGCAATGTGTCGAGATGCCTAATGAACCGGCAGAAAGTAATTTTAAGTACAAAGTAAAGATTAAGTCATATAAATGTGCTGATTTTGGTGGCGTAGCTTGGGTATATATGGGCGCTGACCAACTCAACTTGCCACAAATTCCGCAATTTGAATGGGGTTTACTGCCTGAAGAAAACGTAAATCATGCACAGAAAATTGTTTATGAATGCAATTGGATGCAGGCCTTGGAAGGTGAATTGGATTCAACTCATGTTTATTTTCTTCATAGGCGTTTAGATCCGTCTGATTCACCTCGTTTTGGGTTATACCATAACGACATGAGAGCCAAATTCCATATTGTTGATAAAGAATACGGCTTTACTTACGGCGCAGAACGTACGGAATTAGACGGAAACACATACTGGCGTACTACGCAATTCCTTTTTCCATTCTATGGAATGTTTCCTGCACAGGATGGCGTTGTTCCGTTATCTATTTATGTGCCCATTGATGATTATCACACCTTACATATGGGTATTTGGTGGAAGCCATCGGGCCCTATGGAAGGTACGCGTAGACCATCAGCATTGCTTGCAGATGAACTTGGAGCTTTAGCTCCTGGAGTGGGTCCTATGAAGGATGAGCAACATGGAAAATTTTTTTCTCACTGGTGGCCAAAAGCAGCACCAGATTCAGATTTTCTTGTTAATGCTCTAGCAAAGAAGACTAAGAACATGACAGGCATACCTACGGTACGGTTACAAGATTCTGCCGTTATTCATAGCATGGGCCCTATTATGGATCGTACAAAAGAACATCTAGGAACCACGGATGCAAGCATTATTAGAGCACGTAGAAGCTTGATCCGTGCTGCTGTCGCTTTTGATAAAGAAGGCAAAATGCCGCCAGGTTCTGAAAATCCCCAAAAGTATTTTGTTCGCTCATGTGCAACAATTCTTGAGCCTAATTTAAAATGGGAAGATGCTCTTGAAGATTGGCACAACTGTAAGACTAATGAATTTCCCAGATTGCTTTCAGAATCTAACAGACCTTTTCAAGAAAGAATCTTACCTAACCAGTAAAATTTATATAGCGGGTGCATGGAGGAAAAGATGCTGACACAAGAAGTAAACGATCGATATACAAGAGTTGGACCTGGAACACCAATGGGAGAGTTGATGCGGCGGTACTGGCATCCCATTGCTGCAGTATCACAGATGAATGATAAGTGGACTATGAAAATCAGACTTTTGAATGAAGACCTCATTCTTTATAAAGACCGCTCTGGTTCATATGGTCTAATCGAGCCCCATTGCGCCCATCGGCGCATGAATATGATTTACGGCATACCAGAGAAAGAAGGTATCCGTTGCCCTTATCATGGTTGGTTATTTGACCAAACTGGTCAGTGCATCGAGCAGCCTTATGAGGAGACGGAGGACCCTGAGGCTCGATTCAAAGACAAAATTCAAATGAAGGCGTACCCAATCGAAGTAAAAGCTGGGTTGGTCTTTGCATACCTTGGCCCACTGCCTGCTCCTTTAGTTCCCAATTGGGATGTCTTTGCTATTGATGATGTCATTCGTGATATTGGATATGCGGAGTTAGCCTGTAACTGGCTGCAATGCCAGGAGAATTCACTGGATCCCGTTCACCTTGAATGGCTTCATGGTTATTGGTCAAATTTTATCTCTGAAATCAGAAGCGAGAGTGATAAACAACGAACTATTCGCAATCATGAAAAAATAGCATTCACTGAATTTGAATATGGCATTTACAAACGGCGCGTTATGCAAGGTGGCTCGGAAGAAGACACTTCATGGAGAGAAGGACATCCAATAATTTTTCCTTATTATTTACGCCAAGGCGGTGATGGATTTGATCGCGAGAAATGGGGAATGACTGGACCTGCAGTACAAATCAGAGTCCCTATCGATGATACACATACGGCGCATTGGTGGGTCATGTGTCACCAGAAAGAATCTGGTACTCCTGAACAAAAATTTGAAGACATACCTTTCTTTCAACCACCGGTCATTGAATTAGATGAGAATTCACAGCCCCAATACGTTTTGCTGGACTCTAATTCTGCTCAAGATTTGGCAGCTTGGGTTACTCAAGGTGCAATTGCGGATAGAACAGGGGAACACTTGGGTCGATCCGACAAAGGAATCATAATGTTCCGCCAAATGCTTGAAGACAATATCAAAATTGTTGAAGACGGTGGCGATCCTATGAATACTTTTAGGACAGAAGAAGAAAATACTTATCATGGAATGATTACGGAGTACCCAAGAGAATTGGCTGCAAAAATTAACCCCAATGATGTGGGTGGAACAGGGACTGGTGGAAGTGTGTATCAGCGTCAAGGTATGGCTAGCAAATATAGCCCGATATTGAATCAAAGAGGCGTTGAAGGCGGTGAGGACGCTGAAGCTAGACGAAAGCTAGTAGGGCAATAAAAATATTAGACATGGTCATATGCAGTGGGTTTGTAACTTACAGGCTATCTTGGGAATGACACGGAGGGATACATGGAAATAGGGATAGCGCTTCCTAAATTAATACCTGCAAACAAAGGAGATATTGTTGTCGATTGGGCAATTCGTGCAGATGAAGGACCATTTTCTTCACTTGCTCAAATTGACCGACTAGTTTACGGAAACCACGATGTTTTAACAGTAATGGCAGCAGCAGCAGCAGTTACCTCAAGGGTTCGGTTGATGCCTACAGTTCTTGTTGCTCCTTTAAGAAATGCAGCAATAATGGCCAAGCAAGTTTCGAGCATCGACTCAATTTCGGGAGGAAGATTTGTTCTTGGGATAGGTGTGGGTTCTCGTCCTGATGATTTTGCTGCCAGTGGGGCAGAAATGAAAAATCGTGGGCGCCATATGGAACAACAGATTGAAGAAATGAGGAAAATTTGGAGTGGAGAGTCTGTTCGTGAAGGAGTGGGGCCAATAGGACCAACTTACTCGCGAAAAAGTGGTCCTGAATTATTAATTGGAGGTCGTTCTGAAGCAGCACTTAGGCGGTCAGGTCGACTAGGGGATGGTTATGTTGCAGGAAGTGCTGGCAGTTCTCCATCGAACCAGGCAAAGGAAGTTTTAGAATACTTTGCAGTTGTTGAAGATGCTTGGAAAGAGGCCGGGAAGCCTGGGCGCCCTCGCCTGGTAGCCGGATTGACATGTGCGTGGGGGAAATATGCGGCTGATCGAACGGCGGATTCCATCCGCTCGTATTATTCATTTCGTGGAGACGCAGCCCGACGTATGAATGTCTTAGTACCTTCAGATGATAAGTCATTGACCGAGGCATTCAGGGCTTATGAGGAAATTGGTTGTGATGAGCTTGTTTTAGAGCCTGGTATTGGTGATTTGGAGCAAATCGATAGATTAGCAGATTTTGTTGCAAGGTATTAAGTTGAATAATCAGAGTAATAAAGGGAACTGTGTAAAAAGTCATGATTGATGCCCACGTACTATCAAGTGGCCAGACTATATGGGTTGCAAAACCTAATGTAACTAGTACAGATACTACTCCTGTAGTTATGTGGTTGCATGAGCGATATGGTGTAGTAAAGCACCCTAAAGAAATGGCAATGAAGCTAGCTGATGCGGGTTATGTTGGTGTTTGCCCTGATTTATTCCACCGTTATAAGGGAGATAAACAAGCCTTAGCGGAAGGCTCTGCAAGAGTAATTATCAAAGATAATGAGGCTTTAGAAGACATAGATGAAGTTATAGAGTTTCTTTCATCTATCAATTATGTTGACTCTAAGCGAATCGGTATTATTGGAGTTTGCCAAACTGGAAGGCAGCCTATGCTATATGCCGCAAATCGCCCTGATACTCGAGCGGTGGTGGCTTTATATGGAGGGCCTGAGGAAATAGAATGGTTGCCAACCGAAGAACATCCCGTATCTATCCATGAATTCATCAGTAAAATTAATTGTAGCTTCTTGGGTTTATTTGGAGAGGCAGACCATATTATTTCAGTCGATGCGATCAGAAGAATGAGGGATACATTTGAAGAGCATAATAAAAGTTACAGATTTAGAATCTACAGGGATGCCCCTCATGGTTGGTTCAACGATACGATGCCTGGGCGATATAGGCCTGAGCCAACAGAATATGCATGGAAAGAAATTCTTGCTTATTTAGAGAATGCTTTTTCTAGTGAACTTAGCGAAAGAGTTATATGGGATTTTGAGAGTGATATTTCTCCAGAATATGATTTTGCTAATAACGTACGACTTGAATGAGATTACAGATTAGAGGACAAAATGCAAAAAATTGATATTTTCAATCACATACTTCCAAAGCCATACTTTGACAAAATTACGAGCATGAGTGAAGGAGGGGCATACATGATGAAACGCGTCTCCGCAATTCCTATGTTGTACGACGTTGATGCAAGATTTGAGAAAATTGATCAATTTGGAGAGGATTACAAACAGGTTTTTTCACTTAATTTGCCTCCAATTGAAGTTGTAGCTGGCCCGGAAGATAGCCCGGAATTGGCTCAGATTGCAAATGATGGTATGGCAGAAGTTGCTAATAAATACCCTGATCGATTCCCTGGCTACGTGGCAGCACTACCAATGAATAACGTTCAGGCATCTTTGGATGAAATTGATAGAGCAGTAGGGAAAATGGGGGCCCGCGGGATTCAAATTTTCACTAATGTAAACGGTCGAGCATTAGATGATCCTGAGCTTTTACCTATTTTTGAAAAAATGGCTGACTATGATCTTCCCATCTGGTTGCACCCCACTCGTTCAGCTGAGTTTGCTGATTACACAGATGAAGCAAGATCTTGGTATGACATGTGGTGGGCATTTGGATGGCCTTATGAAACTAGCGTAGCTATGGGAAGGATCGTCATGTCTGGTTTGTTTGATAAATTTCCTGACATTAAAATCATAACCCATCACCTTGGAGGAATGGTTCCATTTTTTGAAGGACGAGTTGGACCGGGACTTGATCAGCTTGGTAGGCGCAGTGATGATCCCCATGAGGCTGGAACTTTAGCGCGTCTGGAAAAGCGCCCTTACGATTATTTTCGTATGTTCTATGCTGATACAGCCACTTTCGGCTCAATTCCAGCAACTGAATGTGGATTAGCTTTCTTTGGTGCAGACCATGTTCTTTTTGCATCGGACGCCCCATTTGACCCAGAGAAAGGTTCTGGCTACATCAGATCAACTCTGAGTGTAATGGACGGGATTACGGCTTCAATAGAAGACAAGGAAAAAATCTACGAACTAAATGCTCGAAAATTACTGAAGTTGTAATTAAAGAAATAGCACTATTAGATTCCATAATAGTTGGCTGGATTAATTGTTAATATTTTTTCCACAATATTTTGATCGATGTCATTCCGTTGCCGCATAACTGCAACCATGCCATTGTCTTTGGATTGATCTTGGTGTCCGTAATCTGAACCCATGATGATATTATCTTCTCCTATGTAGTTAAGGAGGTAAGGTATGTCTTCGTCAGTTTCAGAAGCAATGTAAAGGCGATAGTTTTTAAATAATTGAGGACCATATTCCATGTCAGAATCTGGATTGGCGCCCAATGTAGCTCCTCTGACAGATCTCTTCATGTGATGCATAACGTACGGAACCCATGAAGCAGAAGCCTCAATGAACCCAAATCGAAGATTGGGATATTTTTCAGGAATTTTGTGTGCAACTAGATCCCTAAATGCAAATAAAGGTAATGATCGGACATGGGGTAAATTATGGGAGAAAGATCGATCAAATACTTGTAACATGCCAGGTGATCCTCCTCCGGTATGAATACTGATTGCCATATTCAAACGATTGGCTGTCTCATAGATTGGGGCAAAATAGGATTCTGCTAAAGATCGATCACCTTCAACTCCTCTAAAAAAAACACTAACGGCACCATTCTCACGAGCGAATTCTATTTGCTTAATAGATTCATTAATATCTCGTAAAGGTGGAACCACCACCCAGCGCATACGATCACCGGCTTCTTTCCATGCATTTGCCATATAAGCGTTGTAGCTATTGCAAATCTCTACTTCAAGTTCGACATCATCAGTAATAAATGCCAGCAATACGGTAGGGAAGACTACTTCTTTGTCTACGCCGCGTTTATCCATATCTGCAACACGGGCCTTTGGATCAGTTATATACCTGACTTCATTGCGGATATCCGTCCGGTTATTTTCTGAATCAGAACCACCTACAGCAACAGCATAACTGCCTTTACCATGCTTCTTAGGGACAGCATTTCCGTTAATCAGCCAGACAAATTCTCTGTTTTCTCCAGATTTACTTGCTTCTACAGAAGCAAGTTGAGGTCTGCGATGGTAGTTTTTTTCTGAAAAAAATTCCCAAACACCTGGGTGTTCAATAATATGAGTATCTGCGTCAATTATTCCAGCCATGGATTATCCTTATTAAATCGATCATGAATTATGTGTAATCTCGCATATTCACCATCACTTAAAATTTTAAATTTGTCCAGTTTTTTGAATGAAAAATAAGAGTTTTTATTTAGCGTTTATCCTCAAAAATAGAGGAAAAACCTTAAAGTGCAAAAAATTGATTAAAAATAGTCAGAAAAAGAGTTGACCTATAAATGATAGTCCGAAAATATGTGATGTAATTGGGGTGAGATTACCCCTAAGGAGGCATCATGCAAGCATACTGTGTCAAATGTAGGGAAAAGCGTGACATGTCTAGTCCTCGTGACGAGCAGACAAAAAA
>MDTE01089009.1_pt1 | contig 12766 bp, 10 predicted proteins | sample 811231 | NCBI WGS metagenome assembly MDTE01 (sample SAMN05326651, study PRJNA326480) | marine metagenome | isolation source: seawater | place: Indian Ocean: Red Sea | collected 2010
CTTGATTTTATTGAGGCCTTTAAAGGTATATAGTGCAGAGAATTTATGGCCATGTGAAACTTTATCAATACCGCAGTGTGCATAAGAATCAGTCATTTTTAATGTACCATTACTTAATCTACCAATAGCAATTTGGCCGACATAGGAATCATAGTCTAGGTTTGTCACAAGGAATTGTGATGTATAATTATCATCAGCCATAGGACCGGGTATTTTGTTTAAAATAGCTTCAAATAGAGGTTTTAAATCAGTAGACCCATCACCTAGCTTAGAATGGGCAACCCCATCTTTCGCAATAGTATACAGAATTGGAAATTCTATTTGCTTATCATTGGCACCTAGATCAATAAATAAGTCATAGACTTCATCAACAACTTCATCAATTCTAGAATCTGCGCGATCAATTTTATTAATGATTAAGATAATAGGGAGATCTTTCTCTAAAGCCTTTTTTAGAACAAATCGGGTTTGAGGTAAAGGACCTTCGCTGGAGTCGACTAAAAGTATTGCGCCATCTACAAGGTTTAAACTTCTTTCAACTTCACCTCCAAAGTCAGCATGACCTGGAGTATCTAGAATATTGATTTTAACATCATTATAAAAAATTGCTGTATTTTTTGCTGTAATTGTAATCCCGCGTTCTTTCTCAAGATCCATTGAATCCATAACTCGATCTTCTACATCTTGATGTGCTTTAAAAGTACCACTTTGTTTTAATAGGCCATCTACAAGTGTAGTTTTCCCATGATCTACATGTGCTATAATGGCAATATTTCTAAAATTTTCTTTTCTCATTCAATATGAATTAGTTGATAGGTTTACTAGAATTATCTAAAAAATAGACGGTGAATATAATGAGTCTTGTTTCACCCTACTACAATGCATAATTATTATTTTATTAATTTAAATTGTGATCTGAGTCACTAAACTAATTTTACTTTAAAGTAAAATGAATGATTGAATCGTATTATTAGTGATGATGGGTCTGCAGTATAGAAGGCCATGATTAGGCGGAGGTATCGCACCTCCTTGGTATCTCGGTTACAATGCCTCTGCTTAATCAAAACTTTTTTCAATATAAAAAACTTATCTATTTAGTTACATTCGTAATCTTTAGTTATATTTTTATTACATTATTAAGATGCTAATTGTATGAAAGGAAAAAATTTTATTATCTATTTGGGGTTATTTTTATCTCTTTTTACAATATTTCTATTTTTATTTTTATACCAAAATGGTTGGTTTGATATTTTTATTGAAAGTGGGTTTAAAGGCCTTTATGGAGAAAAATAATTTATCTTTTTATTTTAACGATTATTTTTAACTACTGCCAGAGTCAGTCTACTTATTGAAATAATTTTGTTTTGCTGATCCTTAATTGAGATTTCCCAAACTTGAATTTTTTTGCCTATTTTTATTGAACATGCTTTGCCATAAACCCAGCCTTTAGTTACAGATCTTAAATGACTCGAATTAATTTCGATACCCATTACACTATGAGTTTCATGATTAATCTGTAGTCCTCCACCTAAACTTCCAAGAGTCTCAGCAAGAGCAACGCTCGCACCACCATGTAATAATCCAAATGGCTGTAGAGTCCTCTTATCGACAGGCATTTTACCATAGACATTACAATCATCTATATCTGTTATTTCAATACCAAGATTATCAACTAAGGTATTCATTGATCTTAATTTTATTTGTTCCAGAATTAATTTTTTATTCATTTTTTTCTCATTTGATTAATTAAAAATATTAGAACATTTTTAATTTTAATTAAAATAGGTATAGAAATAAATATTATATTGTAAATATTTTAATTAAACCTTGCTTTAAACATTTTATCTAAATTAATATCTATTGTCCTGAAAAGGATTAAACGCGGAGTTCTACTTGGATAATCTTGGTTATTCTTTATCAATTTATATCCATTTTAATAAAACAATAACAATTTATTGAAACGGATATTAGCATGAAACAATACTATACAGGTTTCTTTACAGCTGTATGTCTAACGACAAGCCTATTTTTATTTATCGGTTCACAAAATAGTCAAGAAATAGAGGCAAGGTCCTTAATTCTAAAAGGTGTAAGTGGTACTACATCAATCATCGGTGGAAATATCTCAATGTACAATAATGAAGGGAAACAGACAGCTTATCTTGGTACTACTAATGATGGGAGTAGTTGGTTGGTTTTATACAATGATGGTAATATAGAGACATATAATAATAAAGGGCATCAAACGGTCTATCTCGGGAATGACGAAAGTGGTGGTAAACTTTCAACTTATGATTCTAATGGTCAAATAACAGCCTATCATGGAACAATCGGAGGAGGCGGCGGAAAAATTTCTACCTATAATAATCAAGGTCAACAGACTATAAGTCTTGGTACTGCTATAAATGGTGGAGGATGGTTACAAATGTTAAATAATGGCCATTTAGAAATATATAATGATGATGGTAGGCAAACTGCTTATCTTGGTACAGGTATTAATGGAGGAGGGCTGTTAAAAACAAATAATTCTGATGGATTTAAAACTGCTTATTTAGGTACAGGTGAAGGAGGCAGTGGGCATCTTTCAACCTATAGTAATAATATAAAGCAGACGGGGTATTTTGGTTCAACAAAACAAAATAATGGTTTAGCGATATTATTTAATAAATATGGAAGACCTTATTGGGGTACATATAATAAAACTAAATAGTAGATTTTAAATATAGTTTAATGGGATAGCTAAAATGGAAGAACAACAAAAACAAATCTGGGCTCACTATTTAAAGGAGTTTACTCTTATTCTACTTGGAATTCTTATTTTTGCTGGATTATTCTGGTATTATAAATTTGAATTTAGTATTCGACTCCTGTCAATTTGGATATTTATTTTTAATGGAGTTTTAATGGTTTACTGGGCCTGGCAAAGTAATCTAAAGTCTTGGGAAAAAGGTATTTTAGGTTTTTATTTTGTTCTGGTTCAAATTATTATTTTATTAGGAGGTCGATAAAACTGTAGCAGTTTTATTAAATGATTTAAAAAAGGTTGGGGCATAATTTATACCGAGGTAAGGTTCTGTATTAAATTATGCCCCGCTCTCTACATACCAAACACATCTAAACAGATGCATCTCATATACAATACGATTCATAATCGATGTATCCTCAAAGCAAATTTATAATGAGTGACGTAGGTCACATCATCGTATTTTTAAAAACTAATAGTTCTTTAACTTGCGAAAAATTATTATCAATATTTATTGTATCTGTTGTTATAGGTCAATATGACTATTCTTTAGAAGATATTAATCCGACATCTGAAAATTATGGTGGTAATGGGGGTGCCTCATTTTTTGAGAATAAGATTCAGACAGACCGCTCTCTCGAAATTAAAAAGAATACTTTATTAACATAATCCATAGATTATGATTATATTTTAATTATCTATATCTTATTGAGAGGTGGAAACATGAATAAATCTATTTTTTATTTAATATTTTTTGGGATTATATCTTTAAGCATTTGGTCGTGTGAAGAGTTTTTAGATGAGGAATCAGTAGATCCTGATAAAATAATTACTGAAGAAGATATCGCAGAGTCAGATGCTTTAGTTGATGAAGGGAATGTTGAGCTAGAGAATGTATTCTCTGAATTATATGATTCTGATGAACCAGATTCAGTTCAAGGTCTTTTAGATATGGTAGATTTCACAGATGCATATGATAGTTTTGATGAAGCAAGAACTGTAAACCCTGAGAATTATGATGCTCATTTAGGTGCATCTTTAACTGGCCTTTTACAAGTTACTCAGGATCAATCATTTCGAGATATGGTGGATAGTTGGGATAATTATTTTGCCAACACTACTCCATTTGAAGTTGAGCAATCTGAGTCTCAAATATTAGGTAGAAATGGCTTTGGCCTTCCAATCAGTCAGGAAGGTATGCAGATCCCAATATCATCTTTTGTTGGTGTACCATTGAATATGGCAAAAATTACTCAAGAAGATGTACCACAGCTAAGTGATTTGCAGACAGTAATTAGTAGTGTCTTGCTCCCTTACATTGATCAAGGTATTACATCTCTTAATTTGATTGAAGACCTACCAGACTCAATCGAATTTGTTTTTACCGTATCAACTGAAATGCAGCCTGATGTAGAGTCAGGAGAGCTAGAACTTGATTTGACTGAGGTTTACTTGATGAATATGATGATGCATGCATTAAAAGGTGTTCTGAATACGATGCTTGCATATAATTTTGATTTTGTAACTCATGATGCAGCAGGTATTGAATCTGAGTTAAATCTAAACTCAGATTTTGCAACTTTAAAAAGTGATGGTGCAGAGAGATTAGCAGTTGCTTTTACAGCGATGAATACCGCTATTGATAAGTTTGAAGCAGCCGTAACATATAACTATAATGAAACTGATGATGATTTTGATGATCTTATCCCACGAATTGACCAGGATGAATATCTTGATGTCATAGAAGGTATTCAAGATGCTCGTGATATTTTAAATCAACCAAGCTGGATTATTGATGAAGGATGTGATGAAGATTATTATTATGATGATTATTATTATGATAATTGTAATGAAGATAGTATACAGGTCGACATACAACAATTTTGGGTCAATCCAATTAGTGATATGAAACAGATGATTCCTTCTTATACTATTGCAGCTGCTTTAGATTCAAGTTGGGATTGGGACTATGAGTATGGCCATTTATACGATGAATGGACTTTTGTCCGTCCAGGTGAAGATGATTGCATTTGGGATGAGGGATATTTTGAAGCAGGAATTACTGGATCACCAAATGATCCGAATGATACTGGTGGTCATTATTGGTATTATGGTTGTCCTCCGGAAGGAATAGAAGATACATTACGGAATCTTTACAATAATCTTGTCGATGAACATTTTAGTGTAATTAACAATGGAGCAACTTCTTATATTAGAGTATGGATGTATAGTAATTATAATGTAGACTATGGAGAAACCTTTACATTGTACGAAGCCGATTGGTCGAGACAATGGGAAGATATTGAAGGAGTATATTCTTATCCAGTTATCACATGGGACGCGGATACCTATGATGAATGGAAAAACGGATGGCCGGATCCTACTTTTAATGGATTATTTCCAACATGGACTGTTGATGATTTAATGGAATTCTTAGACTTTGAAGATGGAGATGATTGGGATAAAACCTGGGACTAAGTTCATTTTTTTTATAAAAAGGGGTAAGAATTTCTTACCCCTTTTTAATTTATTCTATGCTTTATTATTCCAAGGTACCGCATTAGCTCAGTTATTATCTCCTGGTTTATTCTCAACTCCTTCTCATCCTATAATTGAGAATGTTCAGAAGCCTTCCTATTCAATCAATACGCTTTATAATCATACCTTTAAACAATCAGTCAATGATACAGTTATTACTCATATATATAAATCAAAAACATACCAACAATTAACTTTACCTTTTAAATATTCGACATTGAATCTAGGGCATTCTTATAATAATGCTTATGCTGGCTTTAGGGATTATATATCAAACCAGCACATTTATAATGAGCAAAAGTTTAACGATTTAACCTTTGTGTATCAGCTGCGCCCTTTTCATTGGTTAAACCTGAATTTAAGTTATGGAAATCGATTGGATAATTATGCAAAAGACCTATCTTTTGGATTCAAATTGCAATATAAAGGTTTTTTGATTAGCTCTGAAAATGCTTCTCAAAGTAAAAAAATCATAAGCTATTTTGATACGGAGAATACGGACTACGTGATTAATAATTATAAGGGGTATAAACAGAGTAGTTTTGAAACTGGATTCATAGGGGAGAAGTTATTGTTTAGTATTAAAAGACAATCTCGACTTTCTAGTCCAAATGAAGAATTAAATGAGATTGGTGTAGGTTTATACATCGCGACTTCTCGTTTACAATATGATATAAAATTAAGTTATCAGATGAATGAAAATATTCGTTTTTGGAATACGACATTCTATCAACGTGATACAGCGGAAGTTCCAATTTTTTGGGAAGATGATAAAATTGGAGAGTTGACGGCGATTGATGATACTCTTTTTTCCAGACAAATTGGGGTAAGCTTTTATAAGCATAGTATCGCTTACGGTGCAGGAAGTTGGCGTGGTGATATTTGGATTAGCCAATTATCTCCAGACCCATTTTTATCGGCCTGGGCAAATCTTGCAGGGACAAGATATTATTTAGATTTTGGTACAAAAATGAAGTTTAATGGTCTGTTATATTCTTATAATTATTCGGTGAAAAATTGGGATAATAATATTGGAATTAACCTTTTGAATTTCAAAGGTCAGATTGATTTTGAGCACTGGGCATGGTCATTTTTTGTTGGGACTCCACTTAATGATAAGTTTAATGTTGATATTAATAATTTAAGAATTTTGGAATCATCATTTAATTTTTCTACAAATGTCACCAAAACAACACAATTAAAATTTTGGATGAATTTACTTTTACCGATAGATGCTGATATTTCTTTTGAGCCTGAGCAGGATATTGACATAGATGATGATGAGTATCAAGATGTAAGTATTTCGGGAGGACTACAAACAGGGTTATCAATTAATTATTTATTTGATACTAATATGTGGCAGATGTTTTTTAAGGATTGATGCACATGAAGTGTAATAATATTTTAAAAAGGTTGGGGCATAATTTATACCGAGGTAAGGTTCTGTATTAAATTATGCCCCGCTCTCTATATACTAAACACATCTAAACAGATGCATCTCATATACAATACGATTCATAATTGATGTATTCTCAAAGCAAATTTATAATGAGTGACGTAGGTCACATCATCGTATTTTTAAAAACAATTAGTTCTTAAACTTGCATATGAAAAAATTATTATTATTAATATTTATTGTATCTGTTGTAATAGGCCAATATGACTATTCTTTAGAAGATATTAATCCGACATCTGAAAATTATGGTGTTAATGTCGGTACCTCATTTTTTGAGAATAAAATCACCATACATTTTTTTGGACATTTTACCTGAGGGACATGTAGCTCTCGGTTCGAGCAGCTAAATAATCTCTATAACCAGTTAAAACTTGAAGGGCTCCCAATTGAATTAATTGGTATAGGTAAAAGTACGCAATTAAACTCTTTAGAAAATTGGACTGATGATAGTGATGCGTCTGTTTGCGCAGATCCATCTCCCTTCCCTACATGGACAGAATGGGGGGCATCGCAAAGAGATCTTTATGTTATTGACTTGAATGGGAACGTTATTTTTCATGAGAGTATTACTAGTGGTGTTCCCGATGATCTTGAAGAGATTATTCTTGGAGCATTAAATATTGATCATTCGTCTTTATTACCAAAAGATTTTACAATTTATCAAAATTTTCCAAATCCTTTTAATCCTGAAACAACTTTAATTTATGATTTACCTAATGATGAATATGTTACATTAACTATTTATGATATCCTTGGAAATGAAGTTAAACTGATGGTTAATGAATATCAATTAGCTGGTCAAAAAACAGTGAATTGGGATGCAACTAGTAACAATGGAACTTCAGTACCATCGGGGGTCTACTTTTATTCATTTAAAGCTGGCTCTTTTAGCCAAACGAAAAGGATGATATATCTAAAGTAGTTTGATAGCTTTTTACTTTATTTTTAATACTATGTTAAATTTTACTAAAATACTTAATAAACTAGCTAATCGACTTGTACTAGTTACCATCCCACGAATTGCACTTTCTATTTTTATTCTATTGCAAATTATGGGAATGATATTTTATCCTGGTGGGACTATGCATGATGATTCCACTTTCACTTATTCATTTTCAAATAACTTTTTTTCTGATTTAGGGATTTATGAATCCTATAATGGATCTCCAAATTATATTTCGATGATATTATTTGCATTATCTTTAATAATCGTAGGGTTTACATTTTCAGTTTATTATTTGAGCTTAATCCAATTTTTTAAAGGGGATAGATTCAATTATATATTATCAATCATTGGTACTATCTTTGCTATTGGTTCTGCAATCGGGTTAATTGGGACTGGCCTTACTCCGGCAGATGTTGTCCTTGATGCCCATGTTTTTTTTGCTAATAATATCTTTTATTGTTTTACGATAACGGCTTTTTGCTATACAGTTGTATTTTATAGAAGTCAAATATTAGAAACAAAATATGCGCTTGGATATGCTTTCTTTTTTATCTCAATTGCAATATATGTCGGTATTCTAATTTATGGTCCGAGTCCTCGTGTCAATGCTTCCGCATTGATTTTTACTGTTGTATCTCAAAAGGTGATTGTAATTATATTTTGTTGGTCAATTTTATACCAAACCTTTGGTTTCGCGAATTATAATTTTAATCGTTGAGTTTTTAATCTAAAATAAAGTTTGAAACATTAAATAAAAAAAGGTAATAATAATGAAGAAAATAGTTCTGTGTTTACTCATGATATCATTCTGTTTAGCCAATGATAGTTTTTCTAGTTCATTGAAAGAAATCAATAAAGCTATTCAAAAAAAATATAATATACATTCTCTGGAAGATTTACAGAGGTTGATGGATCAAAATGAACAATCTATCTCTACAAATATGCGGGATGTAGAAGATATTCCAGGAAACTATACTTTTGGAACCCAGAGTCTAGAAGTTGAGGTAACAGTTGGTACAGACCAAACTCTTATTAATACGTTATCATTAATGGGAATGTTACCGGCTACAAGTAATCTAACTGCAGATATTGCTGATGGTGATGCAGTGATAACAACAGAATTGCATTATATGTTTTTATCTGAATATTTAGAGGATATGTTTGGTGGAGGTGATGATGATTGCAATATGAATTGTCAAGGCGAATTTGATGACTACAATGATTATGGTATTGATGTTTCCGATCAATATTGTGAGTGTTGCCAAGATGAGTATCCACTAGATGAGGTTTGCTATGGTGACGATGTTGAATGGATTTATTTTGAAAAAGAAGATTATGCCGATTATACTGATTCTAATAATTGGGATATTATTAATGATGACGTAGCTATTATGAGAAGAGATAATCAAGGGTTTTATAATCCTCTCCAAGAAGATTCTTATGCTAATGGTGGCCCAGCAGGTACATTATGGGCAGGGATGTCTACACATAGAGCAATGGATGAGGGTGTTAGTTATACCACTTGGAATCAAGCTGTGAATAGTAATCCACAATCATTTATAGATGATACTCTTTCGATCTATTGTGAAGCAGCACATGAATATTATGATATCCATGTACTAAGTTTCAGTGGACAGCAAACTGGTGGAGGCTTTTCATACTACCGTACTGCAGATCCAGTACATGAAGGCGAACATAATAGGGATGGCCATACAGGGATGTTTGACCTTTGGCAATATGATAGTGGCTGTGATGGTTGGGCTGGAGAGTGGGCTATCACATATATGGACGATGAAGAAGATACTGTCGCTTCCGGCGTTGCTCCTGAAGGGTGTGAATCATGGACTGATGTTGAGCTTGAATTAAATAGAGAGTACATGTTTTGGGCAGGTTGGACTGGTGATGAGACTGCTGATAGTGAATATAGTTATCTACTAGGGAGAACTAATGATGATGGTGATGTAGATACACTTTCTTTTGGATATGCTGGCCAAGGCAATGGTTTTGATACATATCTAGATGATCATGATGGTGATGATTTTCAACCAGAGTTATTAATGATGAACTTTACTTTCATGGAATATATGATGTTAATGTTTGATGCCGATCCAGATAGTTTAGGAATTGAAAATCCTGTCGTGATGGGTCTAAGCACCAATGATGATGGTACTCTAGCTGAAGTTAGAGCAATGTTACCGATGGGTGACCATGAAGATGGAGGCGTAGAATTATATGCACTAGATTCAACAGCAATGGTCAATGCAGTTGGTATAGATACTGCATTGTATGCAATAACATTTAACAATTTAGCCTTGGAAGATTCACTAGGTAATTATGGTTTAAATGTGACGGGTTCGATTGCTCCAGTTTCAACTAATCTAGTTGCTAATGAGCCAACATCTTTATCATTACCGATGGATATGTTTGGTGATGATGATTCTGGACTACAGCAACTTTCATTTTTCTCAGACTTTACAGTTCGAGATATTTACATGGATTATGAAGATGATGAATTATCTGAAGTGGACACAACTTACTATCAATGGTATGCTGATGCAGATACATTATGGCTTATAGATGAACTTACTGATGATTACTATGGTTTTGATTCAACATATATTGATACTCAAAGCTTTGCCTATGCGATTACAGATACTGGTATTCAATTATCTGGATCTGGTAATCCATGTGATGATGGGCAAAGTTATGATGATTGCATTGATGATAATGATGATTATTTTCAAATGCTAGGTCTAGATCAGTTAGAAGATATTACTAATCTTGTTGAAACTATGACGCTTTTCTTAACTCAAGAAGATAATGCTGAATCATGCGTCTTAGGTACAGTCTATGTTAGCGAAGGGCATACATCTGGTGATCCAAAAGATTATATAGAAATATATAATTCTGGTGATAATGAATGTTCTTTAGAAGGATTCCATTTAGATGATAATGATGAACTAGAAGATTTAACTTTTGGATATTTAGCAATTCCTGCAGGTGGTTATTGGGTTGGATATAGAGATAGTCCAGGTAGCTTTGGGTCAGGCTTAAGTAGTGACGGTGATATAATTGTTCTTGCTGATCCTGCTCAAGAAAATATGTTAACAGTTACTTTAGGACCATCAGTTGAAATGGATGATATTGAATTATCTCAGAGTTTTGATGCAGATGGTGTAGGTTGTTACACATATCCAACACCAGGAGGGTCAAATGATGCTTGCATAACTCTTTCAATTTCAGATTCTGAATTAAGTGCTTTACCTCAGGATTTTAAATTATATGCAAATTTCCCAAATCCATTTAATCCAAAAACTACTATTCGTTTTGATATAGCAGAAAGTACTAGTGGTATTACAACACTAAAAATTTATGATATTACGGGAAGTGTTGTTGCTGTACTTGTAAATGAACAATTCCAGCCTGGGACCTATGATTTACAATGGGATGCTGGTCAATTTGCTAGTGGAGTTTATTTTTCTGAACTTATTTCTGGTTCATTTAGACAAACTAAAAAAATGATTTTATTAAAGTAATTAATTTCATTTTATCTTAAAACAAAAACCCTTTATCAAATGATAGAGGGTTTTTTTGTTTTAATTACCACCAACCTATTATTTTCCACCAGATTGAACCTATTCCAAGCCAAATAACGATATGGAAAATTGAAACAATAAATCCAATTTTAAACCAGGATGATGGTTGAACGTATCCATTGCCGAAATAGATAATTACAGGCCCGGTAGAATAATTTGTTAAACAACCACATAGATTAGAAAAGTATGCAGTAATCCCAACAATAATGAATGGATTAATATTAGTCCCTGAAAGGACTAGAAATACTGCGCTGGAGAGAGCGATAATATGTGCAGTTAACATTGAAAAGAAATACATAGAATAGAAATAGATAATTGCTAAGATTATCAATAATAGCATGGGTGTAAGATCTGAAAAACTTTGTTGAAGGTTTTCAGACAGCCAAGATATAAAACCTAAATCTTTTAAACTGTTCGCAAGCGTAAGTAAGCCACCTAACCAAATTAATGTATCCCACGCTCTATGATTTTTGACTATTTGATCCCAGGATATAGCTTTTAAAATTAATAGAGCTACTAATCCGAATAAGGCAACAGTGGTTGTACCGAGCCCATGGATTTCTTTTGTAATCCAAAGCATTAGCATTAAACTAAGAATGATTGCAGTGGTTATTTCATTTCTTGACCAAGCACCGAGTTGCTGGATTTCATTTTGTATTTTTTGATGTACTGATTTAATTGATTGAATTGTTGGTTTAGAGAAAAAATGAATCAATAGAGGGAGAAGAGCTAAACCTATAATTCCGGGTATGATACTTCCTAAAGCCCATGTAACCCAATCAAATTCAATTTGAAAAATATCCATTGCTGCTTTTGAAATCAGTGGATTTGCAGCCATTCCTGTAAGGAACATCGCCGCAGTTATTAGATTTGCATGTGCTCCGACAAGATGTAGATATTGTCCCGCTTTTTCTGGTGATTTTAAAGGTGTAGAGCCGAGTGATTGAGATATTGAATTAACAATTGGCGCAAGAATACCACCACCCCGAGCAGTGTTGGATGGTACTAAGGGACCTAGGATAAATTCTGCAGCACAAATTCCATACCCTAATCCAGTTATTGATTTACCAAATCTATGGATACAAATCAATGAAATACGTTTACCTAAACCAGTGTGGATAATAATACCGGAAATAAGAAAAGCAATGACAACTAGCCAAGTTGTTGAATCAGCATAACCCTTTAATGCATCTTTTAAGGTAAGTATATTTAATAAAATTGAAATTGATAATCCAGATAATACAGAAACAGCCAATGGTATTGCACGGATTAACAAAGATAGGATGACTGATAAAAAAATAACAAATATATAATATGCGTTAGGTGTTAATCCAATTGGAGGACCAATAATCCACAATAGGAAACCAAAAATAATTGGGGTTAGTTTTTTGATATTGATCATAATGTATTCAATAATAATATAAAGATTTAATTTAACTGCTGCTTAAATTGAAACCTATGGAGTCATCTACATTCCCAATTTATCA
>MDTE01141126.1_pt1 | contig 12765 bp, 10 predicted proteins | sample 811231 | NCBI WGS metagenome assembly MDTE01 (sample SAMN05326651, study PRJNA326480) | marine metagenome | isolation source: seawater | place: Indian Ocean: Red Sea | collected 2010
GGCCACCTGCCGGTAGGAGGGGTGGCCCTGCGGGGTGGAACGCAGCTCCAGGACGTGCATGGCCTCGCGCGCGTTCATCTCCATGAGGTACCTCACCCGGTAGGCCAGGGCCACGGCATACGAAGCCTGCTCGGGGAACGGGCCCTGCAGGGCATCATGGAGGTCCCGGGACCGCTCCATGGCGGCGTCGAACTGCCCGCCGAGGCCTGCCTCGTCGATTTCCGGTGGCCGTACGTAGCCGTGGTCGGGGCTGAGTCGCTGCCAGTTGATTGTCATCATCCGGTGGCGCTGCATGTCCCGGAACGCCCCATAGTCCGATAGGACATCGAATCGGTAGGTGGGCCGCTCCAGGGCCCGGCCCGGCCGGTGTCTTCTATTGCCGCGGTCGCCCACGAAGGCCCGCAGGATCACCAGGCGCTCGTCCACGGTCATGGACCGGACCCTGGACTCCACCTCCCGATCGGACCGGTTGGTCACCGGGTACAGGGCGGCGGCCACCAACTTGACCTCTGCGTCGGGGTCGAAATCGGTGAGGTCGACCACCGGTGCGGCTCCGATGGGCTGGTCGGGCGGGAAGTACTCCTCGGCCAGGTCCTCGAGGCGCTCCCGTACGTCAGCGGCATACGCCCCGATTTCCTCGCCCCGGTCGGGCAGATCGACCCGCTTGAGGAACGACGGGATGACCTTGCGCAACTCGGCCAGCATCAACTCGGCGTATTGGCGGGCCTCGGGCAGCGGGTGGGCCCGCATCCGCACTAGTAGAGCTTCGTAGGCCTGGCCCGTCCCGTAGATGCCCACGTTGGAGAGCGAGGCGGCGGGCAGCACGCCCCGTACGCCGTCGAACGCCTTGGCCGCGATTGCTTGGCGGTACACGAAGTCCGAATCCGCCGGGTCCTTCGGGGAGCGGGCACGGAAGTGGTCCTTCATGACCCCGACCATCTCTCCGTATCGGTCGAACAGCCGGTCCATGTCGGCTACGTAGCGGGCCGACAGAGCCGAGCCCATGACTTCGGGATCCCGGAAGTATCGATAGCGGCCGCCGAGTCGGCTGTCGTAGGCGATGTAGCGGGTGGACTGTTCGAGGTAGGCCATGAGGCGGCCCCACTCGAGCACCTTGGTGAGGACGTTGGAGGCCTGCTCGCAGGCCAGGTGGACGCCGCCCAACTGGGCCACGCTGTCGTCGCCGTACTCGAAGAAGACCTTGTCGTATAGTTCCTCGGCCCGCCGCAGTCCGACCGTGGCGTCGATCGTCTCGTCACCCGAGACGTCCAACTCGCCGACGAACTCGTCCAGGAACAGGCGGCGGAGGCTCAGATCGGACCGCGAGTAGCGGGCGAACAGGGCCCCCTTGACCACCTCGGGCAGGTTGACCAGGGCGAAGACTGGCTGGTCGAGATTGGTGAAGTAACGCCGAAGGACCTCGGCCTCGTCATCGCTGAAGGCCTCCGCCGCGTACGTCGTCACGAGGGGCGAACTTATGGGCTAGTGGCACGCCGTGCGCGGACGCCTCCCAGCCTCTGGTAGCAGGCCCCGCTCAGAAGCGGGCGAACTCCTCGTGGGCGGCGGCTAGGACCGACGGGTCGGTCCAGCAGTCCACCACCGTCATTGCCATCACCTTGGCACCGTGGACCACCGAGCGGTCGGCCTCCTCGGACACCGCATACCGGGCGAAGTCCTCGGTGTGGATGGCCGTGCCCTCCGGTGCGGTCTTGATCATCGGGTGGATGCCCGGCATGAGGTAACTGATGTTCCCCATGTCGGTGCTGCCCACCACCTGCTTGACCATGGTTGGACCGACGGGCCGGCCCAGGGCCTCACTGTGGGCCATGTACCGGTCCAGCAGCGCCCGGTTGTCGACCACCTCGGCGTAGCCCATCTCGTCCCACACCACCTCCAGGTTGCAGCCGGCAGCCGCCGCCCCGGCTTCCAGGCAGCCCGTGAGTCGTTCCTTGAGGGACTTGACGCCCGCAGAGGTCGGAGACCGCACAAACCAGGTGGCAGCGGTGTGCCTCGGCACGATGTTCGCCTTGTCCCCGGCCTCGCGGAAGATCCCGTGGATCCGCTCGGCCGGGGCGATGTGCTGGCGTAGGGCGGCCACGTTGACGTAGCCCAGAACCATGGCGTCCAGGGCGTTCAGGCCCTTCTCCGGTGCGGCAGCGGCGTGGGCGGCTCGCCCCGTGTAGGTCACCTGACACTGCTGGATGGCGAGGCTGGTGATGTTCTCCAGGTCGGCGTCGGCCGGGTGGACCATCATCGCCGCCTCCACGCCGTCGAAGGCTCCGCGGTTGGCCATGATCACCTTGCCGCCACCGCCCTCCTCGGCCGGGGTGCCGAGGATGCGTACCCGGCCCCCCATCTCGGTGGCCACAGATGCAGCAGCCAGGCCGGCACCGAGGCCTGCGGTGGCGATGATGTTGTGGCCGCATGCATGACCGATGACCGGAAGGGCGTCGTACTCGCACAGCACGGCCACCGTTGGGCCCTCGTAACCAGCGTCTGATCGGAAGGCGGTGGGCAGGTCGCAGGCGCCCCGCTCGACCTCGAGGCCTTGTTCCTCGAGGATCCCGGTGAGGACCTCGTGGGCGTGATGCTCCTCGAAATTCTGTTCGGGGTTGGCGTGAATGGAGTGGGAGGCGGCCACGAGGACCTCGGCCAACTCGTCCACCCGGTCGCATACCCGCTGCCGGGCCTCATCTGGGCTCATGGTGCTGGCGTCGCTCATGGAAGGACACTAGCCAGCGGCCCGCCAGCGGAATCCAACCCGAACCGTCTCCCGGAGTCAGGGCTCATACGGCCACCCGAACCACCGCGCCCGGTTGCAGGCGGACCATCACCTCCCGGGCCGGCACCGGCGACCGTCCGTCCAGGCGCACCGGGACGACGGCCGGGAATGACCTAGTCGCGGTCCGGGACCGCTCCACGGCGATACGTGGGTGGGGTACGTGCATTCCCGCCGCCAGGCGCCGCCAGGCCACGGGGACCTCTCCGATTGCGAGGTCGGCGTCCAGCACATCTAGGAGGCCGTCGCCCGGGTGCGCCCGGGGAGCCACGTTCCACCGACCCCGGTGGGCGGCGTTGGCGGCCACCCACCACCGGCCGGGTCGGTGCCACGAGCCGGCCACCAGGTGGGCTACGAACCTGAGGAGCCGCCCGTCCAGCAGTACCTGAGCTACATCCACTTCCACGACGGTGGCCTCGCTCCCGGGACGGGCATCGCCCCGTCCCCCAAGGGTCCGGCACAGGTCCCCGCCGAGCAGCACTACCGGCGGGTCTCCTGGTCCGTGTCCAGCCGCCACCAGGTCGGCCAGAGCGGCGTCGGTGGCGACCGTCGGCGCGTCGTCGGGCACCACGGACCGCCCGCCCCAGTCGTGGCCCCGTTCCACGGCCACCTCAGTTCGCCTCGTCGAGGCGCCCGGCCGACATCGCCACCACGCCGCGGTCCACCAGGGCTCCCGCCTCAGCGGCCACCACGCCGACGTCGCGCGGAGCCACCGAGGCCACCTGGCGGAGCAGGTCGGCCACTAGGCGGACGTTGCGGACGAACTCCCCGCCGGGCAGGTCGTCCTCCAGGACCTCGTCCAGGCCGGCACCCGAGGCCCAGGCGTGCACGACGTGTCCGAAGCCGGGGTCGGGTTCGTCCTGGGGATCCAGCCCCACGGTCCGCTCGGCCGTGGCGATCCGACCGGCTAGGGCCTTCAGGGCCCCGAAGCGCTCGGGGAACTCGCCGGCCAGACGCACCCCCGTGGACTCGCCGGGACCCCGCTTTCGGTAGGTCAGGCAGGACACGACGGCGGCCATCATGGCCGGACTCATCCCTTCCAGGAGGCCATCGCCGAGGGCTTCGGCGGCCAGAAGGTCGGCCTCGTGATGGATGGAGGTGAGGACGCTCCCCCGTTCGGTCAGGTCCCATCCGTCGGCCATCCTGCGGGCCTCCAGGACCCGGTGGGCGGCGTCTAGGCGGGCCGCTAGGTCACTCCCGGGGTCGGGTACCTCGGATACCGAGGCGGCCAACTGCTTCTCCAGTCGTGTCAGGCGACGCTGGTCCTCACGACGGCCGGTCCCGCCGTCGGGTACGCCGGAGAGGGACCCGACGCCATTCGGAAGCACATCGCTCAGCCGGGCCCGGACCTCGCGTCGGAAGTTCGGATCTTCGGGGAGGAACGGTGCCGGCATTTCAACACTGCCCAGCAGCGACGGCGGGCCCGGTAGGTCGGCGTCGTCCACGGTGGCCACCCGCCCCACTCCATCTAGGGTCCGGATCCGGCTCCGGCCACCACTGCGTTGTCCCACGGAAAGGACCACATGGATGTGGTCGTCGTCGAGGTCCACCACGTCGCCGGGACGCAGGTCGGCCGGGTCGATAGGTCGTCCGGACGGCACCGACCGTCGACGGCCGGCAAGGGACCGGTGGAGGCGCTCCACCTCGGCCCGGCGCTCTTCGTCGCGTCGTCGCCTCTCCCCTACCTGGCGGTCCACTTGGAACTGGGCGAACGACCTGGACAGCAGGTCCACTGCCTCGGCCCGTGTCCGGCCCTCGACCAGGTTGGCCACCATGTTGTAGGTGGGGCGGAAGGCGGAGCGGAGCACGAAGTCCCGACTCTCGGCCAGGGCCGCCACCTTCTCGTAGCGGATGAACGGCGACCAGCAGACCAGGGCATGGCCCTCCACGTCGAGGCCCCGCCGCCCCGCCCGCCCGGACAACTGGGTGAACTGTCCCGGCGTGAGGACCTCGTGGGTCTCCCCGGTGAACTTGGTCAGGCGCTCCACCACGACGGAACGGGCCGGGAGGTTCACACCGAGGGCCAGAGTCTCGGTGGCGTAGACGAGCTTCAGGAGCCCGTTGGCGAACAGCTCTTCGGTGACCTCCTTGAACAACGGGACCATGCCGGCGTGGTGGGCTGCGACTCCCCGTCGCAGGCCCTCCAACCAGCCGTCCACCCCCAGCGCTACTAGGTCGGCGTCCGGGACGCTGGCCAACCGTGCCCGCACGTGAGCCTCCACGGCCTCCGCCTCGTCCGGGTCGTTGAGTTCCAGCCCGTCGCGTACCACCTGGTCGCGGGCCTCGTCGCATCCCGCCCGGCTGAAGATGAACTGGATGGCCGGCAGCATCTCGGCATCGGCGAGCTCGCGCAGCACCTCTTGGCGGCGGGGCGTCACCCATCCGCCGGAACGGCCTCGCTGGTGGCGCTGGTGCCCCTCGACGTCGAAACGGCGGCCCTCCTTGGCCCGCTTCCCCTCTTTGCGGAGGTCCACCCGGTGCAGACGCCGGGGACGACCACGCCCGCCCCGCTGGCCCACGAGGTAGTGGGACCGTAGGCGTACGGGGCGACGCCGCTCCACGACCACATCGGTTGGGCCGCGCACAGTACGTAACCAATCGCCCAGTTCCCCGGCGTTGGACACCGTTGCCGAAAGGGCCACGATCCCCACCTCGGGAGCAAGGTTCAGGACGACTTCTTCCCACACGGCGCCGCGATACGGGTCCTCCAGGAAGTGCACCTCGTCGAGGACCACCCAGCGCAGGCCGTCTAGGCCTTCCGAGCCCGCGTAGAGCATGTTGCGGAGGACCTCCGTGGTCATGACCACCGCCGGCGCGTCGGAGGCGACGACCTGATCGCCGGTCATCAGGCCTACACGTTCCGCGCCGAACAGGATGCCGAGGTCGCGGAACTTCTGGTTGGACAGCGCCTTGATGGGGGCCGTGTAGAAGGCCCGACCGCCGTCGGCCAGCGCCATGTCGACTGCGTGCTCGGCCACCACCGTCTTCCCGCTGGACGTCGGGGCGGCGACCAATACCGACCGTCCGGCATCGATCGCCGCGATGGCCTCCTTCTGGAAGCGGTCCAGCGCGAAGTCGTGGTGGACGGTCACCCCCGACCGTCGTCTAGACCGGCCCGTCGTCTGCGACGTTGGCGGAGCAGGCCGAGGAGGATCGCTAGCTCGTAGAAGAGCACCATGGGCACCGACAGCACGAGGAGGGTGAACGGGTCACCGCTGGGCGTGAGCACGGCCACTAGGGCCACGATTCCCACCACTGCGTAGCGCCGGGCCCGTCGTAGGGCGGCTGGCGTAAGCACGCCGATCAACTGGAGGAAGACGAGGACCAGCGGGAACTCGAAGCCGATCCCGAAGGCCAAGGTCATCTTCACCACGAACCCCAGGTAGCGGGCCGGCGAGAACACGCTGACCAGGTCGGGGCCGCCGATGCCGACTAGGAAGTCCAGAGCCCGGGGGATCGACCAGTAGGCCAGGAAGCATCCTGCGACGAACAGGATCAGTCCGCTGAGCACGAACGGAATGGCCCAGCGCCGCTCCTTTGCGTACAGGCCCGGGACCACGAATCGCCAGGCCTGCCAGAGCAGCACCGGCATGGCCAGGGCCACGCCGCCGTACCCGGCCACCGTCATCCGCACTGAGAACGGCTCGAGTGGATCGGTCACCAGCAGTTCGCAGCCCGACCCGAAGACGGTTCCAACCTCGGAGTCCCCTCCGAGGTCGTCCCGGAGGCGGCAGTACGGCCCCAGGAGCAGGTCGAGGATCCATGGGTAGAGGATCCAGCAGGCCACGACACCCAGGCCCACCGCCATGGCGCACTTCAGGAGCCGCTTCCGCAGCTCCTCGAGGTGGGCCATCAGCGGCATCCGCCCGGCGTCAACCACCACCTTCGCCCCTATGGTCCTTCACGGGAGGCTCGTCCTCTGCTTCCTCTTCGGACTGTTCCGACTCGGGTCCGCGGAATGCGGCGCCGCGTGCCCGGGCGGCGGCCTCCAGTGTCGGGTCCTCGACGATCTCCCGGAACTCCTCCTGGAACCCGGAGGCCAGCCGGCGGACCTGGCCGACCAGGCGCCCCACGTGCTGGGCCACCACGGCCAGCCGTGACGGCCCCAGGACCAGGAGGCCGAGTATCAGGATGACGAGGAGCTCGCCGCCTCCGAGGTTGCCCACCGTCTCAGCCTACGGGGCCGCTCTCGGTCCCGGCCCGGCGCGAGCGTCCCCGGTGCCGCCATGATGGACCCTGTGGTGACCAAGGACGCCGGAAGGCGTGCCCCGACCCCGATCCTCTTCGCCCACCGGGGTGGACGGGCCCACGCCCCGGAGAACACGCTTGAGGCCTTCCTGCTGGCCCTGCGCCTCGGCGCCACGGGCCTGGAGAGCGACGTGTGGCTGACCGCCGACGGCGTCCCTGTCCTCCATCATGACGGCCGGGTCGGCCCCCGGCTGCGACACAGGCCCATTCGATCCGTCGCCGTCGTGGACCTGCCCGAAGAGGTGCCGTCGCTTGCCGACCTCCTGGCCGAGATCGACCCAGAGCTGCCCCTCTCGCTCGACCTAAAGGATCCGGAGGCCGGGCCCGCCACCATCGCGGCGGTGGCCGCGGCCGGGCCGACGGCGCGTCTGTGGCTGTGCCACCCCGAGCTAGAGGTCCTCTGCGGCCTGCGGGACGTCGACCGGTCGGTCCGGCTCGTCCACTCCACCCGTCTAGACCGTCTCGGCGGGGCGATCGAACGCCACGCGGTGGACCTCTCGTCGGCGGGCCTCGATGGGGTGAACCTGCCCGAGCCCGACTGGTCTGGCGGCCTGGTGGCCCTCTACCGGAGGTTCGGCCTTGCCTGCCTCGGTTGGGACGCCCAGCACGACCGGCAAGTCGACCGCTTGCTCCGCCTCGGGCTGGACGGCATCTTTGGCGACCATGTCGACCGCCTCGTCGACGGCCTATCGCGCCGGGGCTGACCCGCACCGGGTACAGGGCTCAGAGGCGGTCGAGGCCTCCGAGGGGCCAATAGCGCACAAAGGCGCGGCCGACGATCGAATCAACCGGGACCGGTCCGAAGAAGCGGCTGTCACGGGAGTTCGGACGGTTATCCCCCATGACGAATACGTGGCCCTCGGGCACACGGCAGGACCCGGCCCCACCGTCGTCACACCAGGGCACCGCCCCGAAGGCGTCGGTGCCCTCCGGCCAGGCGAGATAGGGCTCGATGAGGAGGCCACCGTCGACGAGGACGCGGCCCTCCACTGCTGTGACCGTCTCGCCAGGCAGACCGATCCCCCGCTTGATCAGGTGGTCGGCACCCGGCTCGGCTGACGCTGGCGGATCAAAGACCACCAGGTCGCCCCGATTCACGTCGTGGAGTCGGTAGCTCAGCTTGTTGACGAGGATCCGATCGCCCGAGGCGAGCGTGGGCTCCATCGAGGGCGTCGGGATGTAATAGGTCCCGAGCAAGAAGGCCCGGACCACAAAGGCCAAGGCCAGGGCGCCCACCACCACGGCCCCCCACTCGACGACGGTTCGCCGGGCGCTGCCAACCCGACCGGGGATGCCCAGGTCGACCTCGGGTTCAGGTCCATCGGAGGGCACGGCCTCCGGGGGTGCCGGCGCCGGCAGAGGTTTGGGCGCTCCAAGCGGGACCGTGGGAACAGTGAACGTGTGTTCCGGCTGTGGTGGCGGTGCGGTCCCCGCCGGATCCTCCACCGTTGGCAGACCAGGCCGGTCGTTGCCGGCCTGGACCTCGGACGGCGGGAGGGAGGCCGAGAAGGTGGTGGGTTGGGTCCTTTCGGAAGCTGCCGGTGGCCGGGACTCCGAACGGGCCAGGGCCCGGTCCTGGACGTCGTCGGACCAGTCGTCCTCGGGCCGGTCGTCCTCGGGCCGGTCGTCCTCGGGCCGGTCGGGAACCCGTCCCGTACTCTCGTCGCGGGGTCTATCCGTCACGCGACGAACCTAGCGCCCGCCCATCGGGGGTCCGTGGCGCCCGTGGCCAATCGCCGAGCTCCCCTCAGCGGTAGCGAGACAGGATCCTGGTGGCGGCCGCCGAGCGGAGGTCGTCGCCCAGCCCCTCGGGGGCGCCGACTACCGTGGCTGCCGGACCGAGTCGGAGCAGGAGACGTTCCAGCCATTGCTCGGCAGCCACCGGAAGTACGACCCGGACGCCGCCGTCGGCGATCTCGGCCGCCGACACGTGCGGATACTGGTCCACCACCCACCGGGCCGATCGGTCCAGGTCCAACGTGACCTGGGGCAGGGAACCGTCCACGGGGATCCCTGAAGGCGTCTGGTCGACGCCCTCGGGCGGCTCGAACGTGTCGTCCAACAGGACCGCCCCGAGAATCCGGTTCAGGCGGAAGACCCGTTGGTCGTCCGCGCTCCGACAATGGGCGGTCAGATACCAATGTCCCTCGTAGACGCAGCGGTGGGGCTCGACCACCCGGTGGGTCATCTCGTCCCGGTCGTAGGAGTAGTAGTCGAGTTCGACGCAGCGACTAGACCGGACGGCTTCCTCCAGAATGCCCAGAACCCGTCCGACTCCGGACAGCACTTGGATCTGGACCGACTCCGCACCCGGGCCGAGCGCCGTTGACAACTTCAGGATTGCCCCCTCCAGCGGTTCCAGGTCCTCGGCCGTGCCCCCATAGCTCCGGAGATGGGCGGCGATCGATCGGGCCACGGCGGCGATCTCGGCCAACCGGGCCCGGCTCACGCCCAACGGTCGGCGGACCAGATCGTTGTGGAGGAGCCTGATCCGATCACCGGAGACCTCGATGTCGAACAGGTCCCAGGCCGTGAGGTAGCGCAACTCGATGTCGTCGCCAAGGAACTGGACGATCTCCCGCAGGTCCGACAGCAGGAGCTCCCGCGGATAGTCGAAGCGCCGGGCCACCTCTTCCGGAGAGGCACCCCCCGGCCCCTGCTCCTCCAACCAGGGCAGGAGGTTAAGGAGTTTCTTGAGCCGATCGGCTGCTGGCGGGGCACCCATCAGCGAAGGTCCTCGAGCCAGGCGACGAAGTCGCGACGAAACGATTCGGGGGCCAGGACTTCTGCTCCGTCGAGGAGAGTCAGAAGGAAGCCCCGGAACGCCTCCTGGTCGTGTACCCGCTCCAGTACGACGAGCGAGCCATCGTCGCGCCTCTCCGACACCGCCGTCGATCCCAGGAAGCCCTCCACCCACGAGGCGTGCCGGTGGTCCACGGCGACCCGGATCTCCTCCGGCTCGCCCGGCCCGGCCCGCCAGATGTGGTCGGAGATCACGGTCCGCGGGTTCTCCGGAGGCTCGAACGACTGGCCCGTGCCCATCACCTCGCCATCGATGCGGTCCCGCCGGAACTGGCGGATCTCTCCCCGCAACTCGTCGAATCCGGTCACCTGCCAGTTGCCCTTAACGAACGCCACCTGGTGTGGGTGCACGACCCGGTCCTCGCCCCGGTACCTGAAGGCGACCGAGGTCCGATTCGTCACCGCGTCGAGGAGCGCCTCGACCGAGCGGTCGCTCGGGATGTGGGCGCTCGGGATCAACGCTGGCGAAGGATCCACGGGGTCCACGACGACCTCCCACGAGGCCACGTCGTCGCCCATCACCGCGAGGGCCAGAGCCACCGCTGCGGACTCGCGGGGATCCAGGGCTGGTAGTTCCATTCCGAAGGACACCGGGTCGATGGTGTAGCCCCAGACGTCGGTGGTCGGGCTCACCCCGTCCTCGACCATGACCCCGAGGTCCGCCAACTCGTCCTTGTCCCGGATGAACTTCATGCGGGCCGAATCGAAGTTCCTGTCGGCGTGGTACGCCTCCGGAGGAAGTTCGTCGAAGATCTCCTGGAGGCTCAGGGGGAACCTGGCGTTCAGCAAGACCGCGATCAGGTCCAGCAGTCGCTCCAGCTTCGGTAGGTCCGCCATCTGAGCGACCCTAGGTCCCTCCGACCGGCGACAGCACGCGTCCCGTCGTCGGGTCGCTGACCATCAGAGGGACTCGATGAGCTTCTCGACCCGCTCGTCCTCGGAGCGGAACGGGTCCTTGCACAGCACGGTCCGTTGAGCTTGGTCGTTGAGTTTTAGGTGAACCCAGTCAACCGTGTAGTCCCGGTTGCGTTCCTTGGCCCTGCGGATGAACTCGCCCCGCAGTCGGGCTCGGGTGGTGGCCGGTGGCGACGCCGTGGCCTCGTCGATCTCGACGTCGGTCACCGTCCGCTCCATCAGGCCGCGGTTCTGCATTCGGTAGAAGAGGCTCCGATTTCGGTCCACATCGTGGTACTGGAGGTCCAGGAGCAGGACACGCGGATCGGAAAGCGCTAAGCCGTGTCGGCTGCGATACGCCTCGACCAGGTGATACTTGGCCACCCAGTCGCACTCCCGGTCCAGAACTAGCGGGTCCTCCTCGATTCCCTCCAGGCAGTGCTGCCACATGGAGAGCACCTGGGCCTCCTCATCGTCGACGCCCCGGTGGTCGGCGAAACGCAGGGCCCGATCCAGGAACTCGCGTTGCACGTCCAAAGCGCTGACCTCACGGCCGCTGGACAGGCGTACCGGCTGACGGCAGGTCAGGTCGTTGCTGATCTCCCGGATGGCACGGATGGGGTTCTCCAGCGTCATGTCCCGGAACATGACATTGGGTTCCTCGAGCATCCGCAGCAGGAAGCCGCAGGCTCCCACCTTGAGGAACGATGCGTACTCGCTCATGTTGGAGTCGCCCACGATGACATGGAGACGGCGGTATTTCTCGGCGTCGGCGTGCGGCTCGTCTCGGGAGTTGATGATCGGCCTCGACCGGGGGGTGGCGCTCGACACTCCCTCCCAGATGTGGGCGGCCCGCTGGCTGATGCTGAAGCCGGCCCCGCCCCGGGCGTTCTCGTAGATCTTCCCAGCGCCGGCCCAGATCTGCCGGGTCACTAGGAACGGGATCAGTACCTCGTCGTACTCGGCCGAGTCGTCTCGCCGGGTGGTCAGATAGTTCTCATGGCACCCATAGGAGTTGTTGGCCGAGTCGGTGTTGTTCTTGAACAGGTAGACGTCGCCGTTGATGCCTTCGTCGCGCAGGTAGCGCTCGGCCAGTTTGGAGAGTTCCTCCAGATTGCGCTCGCCGGCCTTGTCGTGGGCCACCACGCCGCGGACCGAGTCGCACTCGGGGGTGGCGTACTCGGGATGCGACCCGACGTCGAGGTATAGGCGTGCCCCGTTGGCCAGGAAGACATTGGAGCTGCGCCCCCAGTGCACGACCTTCCGGAACAGGTAGCGGGCCACCTCGTCGGGGCTGAGGCGACGGGTGCCGTCGACCGTACAAGTGATTCCGTACTCATTTTCGATCCCGTAGATCCGACGCTGCACGTGGCCCCCGGGTCGATGTCGTCTGTCCGTCAGGCCAGGAGGCCGTCAAGCTCGTCGCCCTCGATGCGACGGAAGGCGCGGCGACCGTTGGAGCGGGCCAGGACGGCAACCTCCAGGTCGTCGGCCACCAAAGTCCGGTCCGGCCCGGCCAGGGCGGCGACGGCACTGCCCACGGCTGCGGGTAGGTCGGCGGTCCGCTCCCAGGCCTCCTCCATGCGGCCGCGGATGGCTTCGGCCTCGCCGCCGATGGCCGCGAAGGTGTCCATGTCCATCACCGTGCCGTCGTACAGGAGGTGGAACAACTGGTCACTGTTGGCCTCCTCGCCCATCTCGCCGACCAGGAGTTCGATCTCCATCGGCTTCTGCTCGTGGGTGAAGTGCTGGCCCAGGAACTCGGCGTACAGGTTGGCCAGAGACCGGGCGTCGACGTCCTCGCGGCTGTAGGCGTAGCCCTTCATATCAGCGTGCCGGACCCCGCCCTTGCGAAGTCCGTCGAATTCGTTGTAACGACCGACCCCTACGAAGCCGATCCGGTCGTAGATCTCACTGACTTTGCGCAGCGTGTTGGACGGGTTCTCGGCGCACAGGAGGACCCCGTCGGCGTATGTGCATCCCACGGCGGCCCGCCCCCTCGAGATGCCCTTGCGGGCGAAGTCAGCCCGGTCCTTCATCAA
>MDTE01021301.1_pt1 | contig 12763 bp, 12 predicted proteins | sample 811231 | NCBI WGS metagenome assembly MDTE01 (sample SAMN05326651, study PRJNA326480) | marine metagenome | isolation source: seawater | place: Indian Ocean: Red Sea | collected 2010
AAATTGTTCATCTGAATCAAAATCGTATGCTGATAAGGCAAGTAATTTTAACTTTTCATTATAATCTCCACCAGTAATTAATGAATTAACATTAAAAGATTTAATTGGTTCTAATTTATATTCACCTGCTATTTTTGGAAAAATATAAAACTCAGACGATAAATTTTTCCTGTTTTTAGAAAAAATAGCTAATGAATCTCCAATAGATATTAGAGCTTCTGCATCAAATGAATTTAATTTTAAATAATCAAATGATTTTTGATTTTTATATTTTATTTTAATACTATCTCTTAAATTAAGTTTTTTATCAAGAATATAAATAGTTAAATTTTTTCTTGTTGCATAATTATTTCCAACATCAGCAATGTAATATTTTTCTCCGTCAAAAGTTATATCCTCCCAGTCTATGTTTGTAATAGAGTAAAATCTTGTGAATTTTAATAATTCTCCTTTTTCATTAAATTCATATAGTTTTGGATCATCTCCTGAATCGTTATGAGTAATAAAATTATTTCCAATATACTCTAATCCAGATGTTTCTTTAATTTTTTTTGATAATTCAATTTCTTCTATTTTAATTTGAGAAAAAATTAGAGAATAATTGAATAAAATTATAATAAAAAAGTATTTAATTAAATTCATAAACTATTTTTGTTAAGAAATCGAATTTAATAATTTAAATTAAATAACATGAGTAGACATTTAACCTATCGTTCTGGAAACCCTGTTTTAAATAAAAGCACCTTTTTATCAAGTGATGTTCAGTCTGAAAAAATGACAATTAATGGAACCGTTAATAAAACATTAATTAGTTTAATTTTATTAATCACTTCTGGTTATTATTGTTTCACTTCTATTAGTCCTATTATTATTATCGGAGGGGCAATTGGAGGTTTAATTGTTGCTATTATTACTATATTCAAAAAAGAATGGGCTCCCATTACTGTTCCAATTTATGCTTTATTAGAGGGGTGTTTTTTAGGAGGTATCTCGTATATGTATAATACAATGTATGAAGGTATTGTTTCAAATGCCATTTTCTTAACTATTGGTATTCTTCTTTCTTTATTATTTGCATATAAATCTGGATGGATTAAACCAACTGAAAATTTTAAACTTGGTCTTGTTGCTGCAACTGGAGGTATTTTTATTGTTTACTTAGTAAATTTTGTAATGTCATTTTTTGGAAGTCAAATGGGAATTATGGACATTAATAATTCATCCATGTTTAGTATTGGGTTTAGTCTATTTGTTGTTATAATTGCCTCATTAAATCTAGTTTTAGATTTTGATTTTATTGAAGAAGGAGCCGAAAAAGGTGCCCCAAAATACATGGAGTGGTATGGTGCTTTTGGTCTTCTTGTTACCCTTATATGGTTATACCTAGAAATTTTAAGATTGCTGGCTAAATTAAATTCTAGAAGATAAAAAAAAGCCCTCCGTTTAAGGAAAGCTTCTCATTAGTTGCAAATCACTTTAATATGATTAACAACACACAACATCATACTAACGTTAAGAAAAGAATTTTATTTTCTTAATTTTTCTTTTAACAAATTTAATTAATTTTAAAAGTTTAGCCCTTAAATAATCTATTTATTTTTTATAAAAATAAATTCACTAATGAATAGCTTTATTACCTCTTACTTTCGAGCTCATTCTAATAGCATCCTCAACATTATAAATAAATATTTTACCATCACCAACTTGTCCATCGGAACCATAATTTAGAATTGTATCAACACACTTTTCAAGATTTTCATCACTTACCACACATATTATCATTATGCGACTTTGTAAAGTAAGTGAGTCTTTTGTTCCTCTGTAAATCTTAGTATAACTCTTTTGCAAACCAGTCCCAGAGGCAGGTATAACAGTCATACATGGTATCTCAACGTCTTTTAATCCTTGTTGTACACTTTTTAATTTAGAAGGTCTAATTATTGCCTCAATTTTTTTCATAATTTTTATTTAAAATTTAATTAATCATAAGTTGAATATGAAGATATTCCAAAAGAAACAGAATCTATTCCAGCAATTTCTTCTTCTCTAGTAATTCTAATACCAACTGTTTTCTTCAATATAGTCATAATGATAAATGTAAAAATAAATGAAAATACTGCAATACTTAAAACCCCAATTATTTGAGTAATTAATTGAGATGATCCTCCACCAAAAAATAGTCCTCCATCAGAAGCAAAAAGTCCTACAGCAATTGTTCCAAAAAGGCCATTTATTCCATGAACTGCAATTGCACCCACAGGGTCATCAATTTTTAATCTGTCAATAAAAATTACAGCAACATCAACAAGAACACCCGCAAAAAGTCCTATGATTATAGCGGACACTGGTCCAACTACATTACAACCTGCTGTAATAGCAACTAACCCTGCCAAAATACCATTAATTACCATTGTAATATCAATCTTACCGTAATTAAAATAGGTATAAATCATTGTAGACATACCTCCAGCTGCGGAAGCTAAAAAAGTATTAATAACAACTGATCCGATTAATTCCCAATTGCCAACAGCGCCAAGAGTTGATCCCGGATTAAAACCGAACCATCCAAACCACAATATAAACCCTCCAATTGCAGCTAATGGAAGATTATGTCCAGGAATAGTATTTGCCTCTCCATTACTTTTATATTTACCTAATCTAGGTCCTAAAACTATAGCTGCAGCTAATGCCGCAAAACCTCCCATAGCATGTACAGCAGCTGAACCCGCAAAATCATTAAACCCTCTTAAAGCTAACCAACCATTAGGATTCCAAACCCAATTAGCAACAATTGGATAAAGTAAAGCACAAAAAAGAATCACCAAAATTGTATAAGACCATAATTTCATTCTTTCAGCTAGAGCTCCAGAAACAATTGAAATTGCTGCTATAGCAAAACCAAGTTGAATAAACCAAAATAAATTATTAGAGACCGATAAATCCAAGCCCAAATCCGATTTAGAAATGCCAATGTCGAATGCAAACCATCCGTTAGAAGATCCATAAGCTATTCCAAAACCTACAATAAAAAACGCAAGGCCTCCAAAAATTATATCGATAATTACTTTTGCAATAATACTCATAGCATTCTTAGATCTAATAAAACCTGCTTCAAGTAACGCAAAACCAGCTTCCATAAAAAAAATAAGAGCAGCACAAAGAGCTACCCAAACTGTATTAATTGCATAGACGTGATCTATTGCATTATCTATAAAATTTTCCATAAAAATGTTTGTTTGTTTAAAAGTTTAAATAGAAATAATATATTTCTATTTAAAAAATTAATTTATAATTCATTTTTGATTTTTATTAAAACAATATTTTTTGATTAATTATTTAAAAGTTTAATAAAATTCTCTGTCAAAAAATATGAAATCTTCATTTATGTATTAATGAAAAAAATTCTTCAGATTTTATATATTAAGGTCCTTTAATATATTTAAAACTTCTAAGTGAAAAAAAAGATTGTTATTGCAGGTGCAACTGGTTTTATTGGAAGGTGGATTATAGAAGAATTTGAAAAAGATTTTAAAATCATTGCTCTTAGTAGAAAAAAAATACTTCATCAAGAAAATAAAAATGTTGAATGGAGAAAAGTTGATCTTTATTCAATATCAAGTAGCGAAAATGCATTAAAAGGTGCGGATATAGGAATCTATTTAGTTCACTCTATGCAACCATCTACAAGACTTAGTCAAGGAAAATTTGAAGATACTGATCTACTTTTAGCAGATAATTTTTCTTTAGCTGCCCAAAAAAATAATCTTAAACAAATAATTTACTTAGGAGGTATTCTCCCTAAAGATAAAAATGAAATCTCTAAACATTTATCATCTAGGTACGAGGTTGAAAAAACCTTAGGTAGCAGAAATATTCCATTAACAGCTATTAGAGCTGGAATTATTATTGGACCAGGAGGTTCTTCATTTAAAATAATTACAAGCTTAATAAAAAATCTCCCTATAATGGCATGTCCTAAATGGACAAAATCAAAAAATCAACCCATAGATGTTTTTGATGTTTTAAATATTATCAAAAAGAGTATAAGTAACAAATTAACTTTTAACAAAAAAATTGAAATAGGAGGCCCAGAAATAATGACTTATATGGATCTTTTAATTAAAACATCAAAACTTATGAAAAAAAATCGTTTGATTTTTTCAATACCACTTTTTACTGTTGGTCTTTCAAAATTATGGGTTGGTTTATTCACTGGGTCAAGTATGAATTTTATATCTCCTCTTGTTGAAAGTTTAAAACACAAAATGATACCGGATAATAAATATTCAGAATTATTTAAAATAAAATTTTCTTCAATTGAAGAAAGTATAAAAAAGGCACTTTCAAAAGATTTTCCTGACCCTCCTAACTTTAAAAAACCCAAAAAAGAAAAAAATACTGTAAGAAGTATTCAGAGAATTTATAATCCTAAAAAATATGATACTAAAGTAGTTGCAAAATATTATCCAATTTGGTTAAGTAAGATTTTTGCAGGGATTATAAATTCAAATTTTGATGGACAATTTTTAAGGTTTTATGTTTTGAATACCATACTTTTAGAACTAAAATTAATTGATGATAGAAGTTCAAAGAACCGACAACTTTATTATATAACTGGAGGAATCCTTACAAAAAGAAAAGATTTAGGATGGTTAGAATTTAGATCAATCTTAGATAACGAATTCATAATAACTGCAATTCATGAATATGTTCCAAAATTACCATGGTTTTTGTATAAATTAACTCAAGCTAAAATTCATCTGTATGTAATGAATAAATTTGAGAAAGAAATATCTAAAAAAAGATTAAAAAATTCTCAAAACCCCTCTTTAAAAAAATAAATTCAAGCAAATACAGCCGTAATCAAATTTTCAAAATATTATAACTTAATTATTATTTTTAAAAGAATCTGTGTTTATTTTTTTATTTATTAAATGGCTAAATTTTGATATATTCAATTTTAATATTATCAAACTAATTATGAATAAATATTATAAAAACTTATTTAATAATTAAAATCATGAATTTAAAATTGATAAAACAAACTTTATTTGTCTTTTTAATTTCACTTTTTTTTAGTTGTAAATCTGAACAAAAGAAATATTTAGGAAGTCCTAATATTATAATTATATATACTGACGATTTAGGATATGGTGATGTTAGTGCCTACAAAAAAGGCACTCTAAATACTCCAAATATTGATAAGTTAGCTAATGAAGGCATAAGATTCAATAATGGTTATGCATCTTCAGCAACCTGTAGCCCAAGTAGATATGCTTTATTAACAGGGATATATCCATGGAGAAATTCAAGAGCAAAAATTATAACTGGAGGGTCTTTAATTATTGACACAACTGAAATGACTATTCCTAAACTTTTAAAAACTAAAGGGTATCATACAGGTATTATTGGCAAATGGCATCTCGGATTAGGTACAGATAAAATAAATTACAATTCTAAAATATCTCCAGGACCAAATCAAATTGGTTTTGATTATTCTCATATAATGGCAGATACTCAAGACCGTGTTCCAACTGTTTATATAGAAAACGGTTATGTAGTGAATCTTGATCCAAATGATCCTATAGAGGTAAACTTTTTTCACCAAAAAAAACAGGATGATTATGGCCTTCCCACAGGTCTTAAAAACCCAGAACTTACTACTATGAAATGGCACCATGGTCACAATGGTTCTATTGTTAATGGTGTTCCTAGAATTGGATATATGAAAGGAGGAGAAAATGCAAAATGGAGTGATATTGATATGGCAGATCATTTTTTAAAAAAAGCACAAAACTATATAAAAGAGAATAAAAACAAACCTTTCTTTCTTTATTATGCTCTACAACAACCTCATGTACCAAGAACACCTCATCCTAGATTCGAAGGAAAATCCGGTATGGGTCCAAGAGGTGACGTAATTATTGAAGCGGATTGGTGTGTTGGAGAAATTTATAAAACTTTGGAATCATATGAGATTTTGGAAAATACATTAATTATTTTTTCTAGCGATAATGGTCCCGTTTTAAATGATGGATATTATGACGATGCAGTTGAAAAACTTGGAGATCACACTCCTTCGGGTGGATTAAGAGGTGGTAAATATAGTCTTTTTGAAGCAGGCTCAAAAGTTCCTTTTATTGCTTATTGGAAAGGTAAAATAAAACCCAATGTATCAAATGAAATAATCTCCCAAATAGATCTTTTAAATTCAATATCAACTATAGTTGGTATTGACTATAAGTCAAAAGACGGTGTCGATCTTTCGAATCTAATTTTAAATAATGAAGGAAAAGGAAGAAAAGAACTTATTGTTGAAGCATCAACTAGGACTGCTTATAGAAAAGAAGATTGGGTATTGATCCCTCCATACAATGGGCGTGAAATCCATAAAGAAGTAAATATTGAGTTAGGAAATTCAAAAGATTTTAAACTATATAATCTAGCGAAGGATCCTTCACAAAGAGAAAACCTTTCTAAAAAAGAGCCTGAAAAGTTAAAAGAAATGGTTTCAAGTTTTGTTAAGATTAGAGGTAAAAATTTTTCTAATATTAAAAATTTAGTTTTGGAATAAAAAAATTAATATGAAAAAATTAATATTCTTGTTTATAATATTCTTTATTCTTATTTCATATAGTCAATCTAATGAAGAAAATAAACTCAATTTTATAATTGTTTTTGTGGACGACATGGGTTATGGTGATATAGGATCATACGGCCATCCTACGATCAAAACTCCAAATCTTGATAGAATGAGTTATGAGGGGCAAAAATGGACTCAATTTTATTCTGCGTCAAGTGTTTGTACACCAAGTCGAGCAGCCTTACTAACAGGAAGACTTCCTATTAGAAATGGAATGATAGGAAGTAAAGAGAGAGTTCTTTTTCCCAACTCCAAATATGGTCTTCCTGATTCTGAAATAACTATAGCTGAAAAATTAAAAGAATCTGGATACAAAACGGCCGTAATAGGTAAATGGCATTTGGGGCATAAAAAAGAATATCTCCCCCTTCAACATGGATTTGATTATTATTATGGAATACCATATTCAAATGATATGGATAGAGTTAATGGAGAAACATGTTGTCCAGGATCACAATATTGGCAGAAATATGAAAATAAAAAACCAAAATCTTCAATGTATAATGTTCCCATAATTGAAAATAATGAAATAATAGAAAGACCTGCTGATCAAACTACTATAACTAAAAGATTTTCAGAAAAGGCAATAGAATTTATAAAAGAAAATAAAAAAAATAAGTTTTTTATATACTTAGCTCATAGCTTACCTCATACACCGCTTTATACATCAGACGAATTTTTAGGAAAAAGTAAAAGAGGTTTGTATGGTGATGTAATAGAGGAAATAGATCATGGAGTTGGACTAATCATTGATGAACTAAAAAAGAATAATCTTGACAAGAATACTATTATTATTTTCACATCAGATAATGGTCCATGGCTTCCTTTTGAATCCCATTCTGGATCTGCAGGATTACTTAGAGAAGGAAAAGGCACCACTTGGGAGGGGGGACAAAGGGTTCCAGGTATTTTTTGGGGTGCAGGCATAAAACCTGGGGTTATCAGTGATTTAGGATCAACTATGGATATATTTCCAACTTTATTGAAAATGTCAAATATAAATATGGTTGATGACAGAATAATGGATGGGATTAGTATAAAAAATACTTTATTAAATCATGACCCGTCTAAAAGAGAAAAAATATTATTCTATCGCTCAAGAGAAATTTATGCTGTTAGATATAAAGAATATAAAGCTCACTTTATAACACAAGGGGCTTATAATTATCCTGCTGGAAGTAATAAAAAGATAATTTTAAATAAGCCTTTACTTTACAATTTAAATGTTGATCCCTCTGAAAAATATAATATAGCAGAAAAAAATCCTGAGGTTATAAAGAAAATTAAAACCATAATCGTTAAGCATAAAAAAAATCTTAATGCACCTGAAGATTTACTTAAACACAGAAGTTTTTGGTAAAAATTTTATATTAAATATAATTTAAAATAGTTTGAATAATTTATGAGCTTTAAAAAAACCTTTATTTTATTTATATCCATAGTTTTTGGTGTGTTTTTTGGCAATTTATTTACAAGTTGTTTTAATAATTCTAAAAGTTCAAATCCTTCTTCTAAAATTAAAAATAAAGAAAAAACTAGAGTTGTTTCTAGTGTTGAATCTATTCAGGATTCTATTCTAGTTAGTGGAATGGTTTTAATTCCCTCTGGCACATTTGAAATGGGTGCTGAAAATTCAAAAGGATTTGCTGATGAATTTCCAAAACATAAAGTCAAGATTAATTCTTTTTGGATGGATATAAATGAAGTAACTAATGCTCAATTTAAAAAATTTGTTGACGAAACAGGTTATATTACCACTGCTGAAAAAGAAATAGATTGGAATGAGATGAAAAAAAATTTGCCTCCAGGGACTCCTAAGCCTCCTGATAGCTTACTAGCTCCTTCATCTCTTTTATTCCATTATACTTCAACTCCTATAGAGCTTAATGATTATTCTAAGTGGTGGAAATTTACAAAAGGTGTAAACTGGAAAACCCCATGGGGTCCAGGTAGTTCAATTGAAGGAAAAGATAATTTTCCAGTAGTCCATATTAGCTGGTATGATGCTCAAGAATACTGTAAATGGGCTGGGAAACGTCTCCCTACAGAGGCAGAGTGGGAGTATGCATCTAGAGGAGGTCTTGAGCATTCTATTTATTCATGGGGAAATTCTCCTCTTAATAAAATTTCATCTAAAGCAAATACTTGGAATGGATTATTCCCTAATAAAAATTCCATGGAAGATAACTTTGAGTTTTTAGCTCCGGTTAAAAATTTTCCTCCAAATGGTTATGGGCTTTATGATATTTCTGGAAATGTTTGGGAATGGTGTTCAGATTGGTATGATTATAACTACTATAAACTCTTTGAAAATCAATTAGCAGATAATCCTACGGGCCCTATAAAAAGCTTTGACCCAAATGAACCTTATCTTGCAAAAAAAGTTATGCGTGGTGGCAGTTTTTTATGTCATGAATCTTATTGTTCAGGTTATAGAAATTCTATGAGAATGAAAACGACTCCAGATACAAGTTCAATTCATGCAGGATTTAGAACAGTTGTTGATGCCATGTAATTTATTTAAAAATTTTTAATCCAAAGCAGGTATAATAAATTTTTTTACAGTGGGTTTATTATGTGCTTTTTTCATTGAAATTTCCATTTTTTCAACAATTTCTGGATAATTAGCAGCTAAATTGTTAAGCTCTTTAGGGTCATTTTCTAAATTATATAGTTCCAATTCGGAAGGACCTTTTAATAAATTCTTCTTAATTCCTTTCCATTGATTAATCCTGATAGCTTGTTGACCTCCATAGGCTGGAAATTCCCAATAAAGATAATCGTGTATTTTTTGTTTCTTTCCAATTAAAGTTGGGTAGTAACTTATTCCATCAGTATAATAAGGAGAATCTTCACTAATAATATCACAAACCGTAGCAAAATAATCATAAAATGTACTTGGATGATCTGATTTAGAACCTGCCATAATTCTTTTAGGCCAAGTTGCAATAGTAGGAACTCTTATACCTCCCTCATTAACACTTCCCTTAACAGTATTTTTTGAATTCACAAATATACCAGTACTATTAAAAAAATTTATATCTACTTGCTCTACATGGGTTGGACCATTATCGCTAGAAAATATAATAAGTGTATTTTCATATTTTCCTATTTCCTTAAGTTTAGCTATAATTTCACCAACTTGTTGATCCAAATAAGAAATCATTGCAGCATAAGTTGCCTTTGGATAAAGGTTAGGATAATACCCTTTGTCTCCTATGTAAGGTTTTTCTTTTCCAAATTTTTTACGATAATAATTTACCCATTTTTCAGGGGCTTGTAATGGTAGATGAGGAATTGGGCTTGCGTAATAAAGAAAAAACTTATTATTCTTATTTCTATCTAAAAACCCTAAAGCCTCATTATGCATAAGAGTTGGTGCATAATCATTTTGATTGTAAATCTTATAACTTTCTTCACTGTTGGGATCAAGACTTGAATCAAGAGGTCCTTTATTCACAATCTTATTATTAAGAATATGTCTTTCTTTATTTCTCCATAAATGGCTTGGATAAAGAGTATGAGCCTGACGTTGACAATTATAACCATAAAAAAAATCAAACCCTTTATTATTAGGAATACTTTTTGTGTTAGGTGCACCAAGACCCCATTTGCCAACCATACCAGTTTTATATCCTTGAGATTGTAAAAAACTTGCAACGGTGAACGTTGAATCAGGCAAGGGTCTTTGTCCTTCTAATTTAGAATCTTCAAACATCGCTTCAAAACTCCAAACATCACCTCTTTCTTTCCATTCATCATTACCTCTAACAGGACTATGTCCAGTATGAAGTCCTGTCATCAAAACTGCTCGTGCAGGAGCACAAACAGGAGACCCTGTATAATGATCTGTTAAAATCATTCCTTCTCTTGCTAATTGATCAATATTTGGTGTTTCAATTAAATTTTGGCCTAAAATTTCTAACTCACCATACCCTAAATCATCAGCCAGAATAAAAATAAAATTAGGTTTGTCAATTATTTTTTCTTTTTCTGAACACGACCCCAAAAAAATTAAAGCTATAAGAATTATTAATTTTTCTGACATACTTAATTTTAATTTAGAAAATTAATTTACAAAATTTTTGGTCTTTTGAATTAATATCTTTTTTATAAAATCTATAGAATTTTTTGTTTTTGCAATAACTTTAATTTTTATAGTATCACAATAAAATGAATATTCATTTGAATCAGATTTAAATAAAGTTAGTTTATAATATGGGATAATTAAACCATAGGTTTCAAGTAAACTTCTAAATCTTATAATTACTCCTTTGGGTCTTAATTCGATATTACACCAATCAATATTATTATCATATGATAATAATTTAGAAATTTCTTTAGAGGCTGAAATAATTTGTAATCTTGGAGACCCAATTTTTCCTATTTTAATTAAACTCCAAATATTATATGGTTTTCCAACAAGACTCAGAATCAGTTCTTCATTTTTATCTGAATTATAAGAGATATTTAATAGCATTTATAATTAAATAATTTTAAATTTGACTTTTTTAAAAAAGCCCAATTTAAAAAACTGGGCTTTTAGATACAAACAAATAAAAAATAATTCATCGAAAAACTAAATACGATATTGAAGTAATATCATATATAGTTAATCTTAAAACTACATTACAAAATTAAGTCAAAAATAAATACTATGCATGCATAGTATTTATTTTTATCAAATCATCAATATTAGCAGTTGAAATTTATTTGAATAATAAAAATAAGTTTTAAGACTTATTGTATTAATAAAATAAAGTAATAAATGTTACAAAAATGATATTTTAACTTTTTAAAAAATGCACAAGTTTACTAGAATTGACATAGATAAAATGTCAAAAATATTTCGTCTAAATCTGATAAATAGTATTACAGGGTATAAATCTGCTAATCTAATTGGGACTAAAACCGATAATAAAATTAATAATGTAGCAATATTTAGTTCTGTAACTCACCTTGGATCTGACCCACCATTAATTGGATTTATTACTAGACCTGAAAATGGAAATAGAAATACATATAATAATATTTTAAAAAATAAAATTTTTACCATTAATCACATCGTAAAAAATCAAATTATTTCAGCACACCAATCAAGTGCTAAATACCCAAAAAATGTATCTGAATTTGATAAGACTGATTTAAAAGTAGAGTTTAAAAATAATTTTGATGCCCCATTTGTGAAAGATTCACCTGTGCAAATTGGCTGTTCATTTGTAAACAAATATTTTATTAAAGAAAATAAAACTACTCTTATGATTGGACAAGTTGAAATGTTATTTATAAACAAAAAACTTCTTGTTGAAGATGGATTTGTCCAATTGGATAGAGAAGATATTATAACTGTTAATGGTCTTGATGGATACGCACTTCCTAAATTAATTAAAAGAATTCCATATGCAAGACCTTAATAAATTATTAATTTTACATTGAATTTTAATTATATATAATTTCAAAAACAAAAAATGAGAAATAGAGATATAGTAATTTTATTATCAGCTTTTTTAAGTTTTCTTTTATCAGTTTATTTATGGTTCTCTGGCGAAAAAGAAATGGGTCAATATGTGTCAATATGGGTGCCAACAATAATTGTTTTTGGTATCTTTTTTAATACCTTGCCCAGAAAATGAGTGATTTAGAACTTTTTATTATTGGTTGTATTGTTTTTAGCCCTGTTTTATTTGTTCTATTTACCACCTTTCAAGAATTACAGGATAATTCATCAGAAAAAGCAAGAAGCAATCAAAATGTAAATAATTATTTAAAACAAATAGGGTTTTCTTTATTATTAATCTCTGCTTGTGTTCTTATGGGCATTATTATTTTTTAAGATTAAATCTATTAGTTTTAGATGAAACTCTGGAAATAAAATTCTAAAAGAAGTAAATATTTTCCTTGGAGAAGAAAATAAATTATTTGTCATACCTACCTGGCGCCATTGCTTTACTAGCAATAGAGAAAATGGAATTTGGCAATATTTTTATTAAAAAGACAACTATTTTCCAGGTAATGGTTGGCACACAAACTTTCTTTCCTTTTAGTGTTGCATCTACTGCCTGTTCTGCAATAGTTTTTGCATCTTTTTTTAAAAATTTAGGTACTCTATCCATTTCATCT
>MDTE01069334.1_pt1 | contig 12763 bp, 15 predicted proteins | sample 811231 | NCBI WGS metagenome assembly MDTE01 (sample SAMN05326651, study PRJNA326480) | marine metagenome | isolation source: seawater | place: Indian Ocean: Red Sea | collected 2010
CAAGACGGAAAGATACCATGGCCTGAAAAAATATCTAAAGGTGATAGAATAATTGTTGAAAATGCAGTCGTTACAATTAATTGGAAGGGAGAGATAATCCTTAAGATCGATCCTCTTGGATTAATTAGAATTACAGACAAGGATTTCTCCGAAGGCTCAGATTTGCTAGAATTTAGGGCCAGATGGAATGTTATAGGAAAGTTGGTGTACAAATTCGACAAAAAAGGAGTAGGTAGAAATGGTAAACCTTGGCATAGAAGAGGAATTATGATTATGGATTCTTCTGGTTCAATGAAAATTTCTGGATGGACGAATGACTGGGGAAATCAATATGATATGGCGGAAATAGGTGACTTAGTTTTAATTGCAAACATTGGTTTAGATGCATGGGCTTCTCAAGTGAGAGGAGATATTAACAGAAATTCAAAGATACAAATTATTTCATCCACCTGATGATACAGTGATTACTTTGAGTTCAATATTGGACTTGATGATGGCAGAATGAGGAATAATCTTTTCATCGATGCTTACAATAACAGTAGAAGGTTGAATTTTGGCCTTTAACAAAGCTTCTCTTACTGAAATCTTCTCTTCAAATTCAATAGTTTCTTTATGGTCTCTCCCTGAAAAACGAATCTCCATGATTAGGCGTTACAACACCATGCTTATGATGGTGGCGCAAGAGCGAAGGTTACTGCCGAGATCGCATAGCCCGGTATTGCGGTGGATTCGAAATCCACTGTCCTTGGACACGGGAGTTCAAATCTCTCTCTCGGCGCCATCTACATGTAGAATGCATCTGGTGATTCAGTTAGTTCTGAATAATGATCTTTAACATTTTTTGGGCTCATTGAAGCAAGTTTTGCCGATAATTTTTCTTTTGCATCTTTCGGAAGAGCGACTCCTAAATTGAACCATTTATCCAATGACTCAAGTATTCTTTGTGATGCGTGAATATCGCCACTAGATCCAACAGTAGTAGCGATTGCACAGGCGGAATTTATTCCAAAAAGTGGGCCATATGAAGATAGTAGTGCAGCCATTCCGATCGCTCCCGAACTTGGCTCGTCTCTTCTAACGTCTGCACCCATTGCTTCTAATTCTATTCTAAATGCAGAACTACTTGGCACGATGAAAGTTTCTTTTCTAGTTGCTACATCGACCATACCGGCTAAAACAATTAATGTCTCAACTTCCTGAGATTTCAAAAATTCCATTACTTCTCTAGCCATCATTCCTTGAAACTGAGGCTCTAATGGTTGAGAATTACCTGATATAGTTAGTATGTCAACACCTGTATACGATTCTATAGATTTTATTGATAGGTGGGGTGGCGATAACAATCCATCTTCATCCAAAGTTGCCAACGGAGGTAATGCGGTGTGGTGGAGTCTAGCAATTTCCACACTTGTATTAATTTCATTTAATGCTTCAAGTGATGCTTTTCCAATATTACCTACACCTGGAAGGGCAAGCAATACTAATTTATTATTGCCTAAGCTGGTATTACTACCTCTCCACTCAATCATCAAACTCATTAAATGGCTAACGAAACTTTACGAAGTATAATGTTTGACATTGAAATCAAAGTAAAACACTGATTTCTAAGTGTGAAAATCTAGCCCATCATTCTTCTTCAAGAGATTTTTTTGAGTTGGCTTTCATTTCATCTAATGAATCCAATTCCGGCAAATTTTTGGTCCATTTTTTTGAATTTACATCATACATTTTTCTTCGTATAGATGCTCTATGGTCTTCAGGAGACCACTTTATTGGTGCTGCTGCCTGAGCTTTACCTCCACAAATTGGACAAGTTGTTGATAATGACCACGCCGAACATTCCAAACATTGTTGCAATATTTGTCGTGCCATGATATGGCGTAACTGTCTTTCTTTATCATTGAGTTGGTAATTACTCACGATATGCCGATGCTTCTCCACCGTTTTCTGTAATGTGGTTGACTACAGAATTTGAAACTTCGATCCACAAATCTTCAGCAGTCTTGAAGTCAGGAGCTTTTAGTTCAATTCTGTACTCAGGGGCGCCATTATAGAAACATGAAACTGAAATTTCTTCTTCGCTAGATGAAAATTCTTCAGCAGTACTTAGAGCATCTTTGATTACATTTATTCCATTAGGTACATTAATGCTAAGTGTGAAATTACCTCTAATTTCAACGAAAGGAGGTATAATATTCTCTACGGCAATATCAATAAATTCTTTGATCCAAGTGCCTTCAAAACCAGCATCAGCCAAAGCATTTTCATCTGTAGCGGCCTCTTCAAATGAACTGTAAAGGCTACCAAATGCTTCAACTAAATCTTCATAATTCTGTTCTCTAGTTTCATCATTCCAACCTACTTTTTCAGACAGAACTTTTAGGAGTTGATTTGATCTTTGTTCATTTTTCCATTCTTGAAGTCTATCTCTTCTTCTCTCCTCGGAAACTGATTTTAGAGATAATTCCAATGATGAACCATCTTTTCTAGTTCGCATAACTTTACAGATTAAACGCTGTCCATCCCTAACGAATGCTCTAATGTTTTTTACCCAACCACTGGCAACTTCTCCAATGAATATGAATCCTTCAAGTCCCGGATACTCATCAAAGTCAACGTAAACGCCATTCTGTTTTACAGATTTAACAGTTACAACTACTAATTCTCCTTCTTCAGGAGTATTGAGTATTTCTTGTTTACTCATGGAGGCTCTGCCTCCTTATTCTAGGGCTTCGATGACATTACATCCGATGAGGTCAGCCTTTCCTCCGGACGGTGCAGTAAGTGTTGCTCCACAAACAGAACAAGCAATCACACTGGTTGCTTTTGAAAAAATAACTACTTCAGCGCCGCAATCTCTGCATGATACTTTCAAAAAACTACTTGCCATAAAATCACATCACTTGTCGACTAATTCAAATTTCTTTGCTCTTTTACAAGGAGCATAATGAGCCTTTCCAGTCTCTGTACATCTAAATAAAATATTAACTCTTTTAGTAGGTTTTTCTCTACCATCTGGTTTAGGACGTGGGAAACCGCGGTATCCTGCCATTACTCGGCGGAATCTTCGCTGACCCCATTTCAACTCAGATGCACGTCTTTTCTTTACTCGCTCAACTGTATGCATTGTATGCTTACCAGCAGATGGACTATAGCGCTTTATTTGACGTGGCATCTTGACCATGGTATCACCTTGAGCGTTCGACCCACAAGAGTCGGGTATTTAGAAACTCCGCATGTCAGCAGGTCCTGAAAACGACCTACTGCGGATTATAATTAGGGATGAAGTAATTAATTAGTTTGCTTAGGATGATTTATGGAAGAGATGTTGAATGCAGTTGTATTCTTCTGGCTTCCTATGTCTATAATCGCACTTGGTGCATGGATTACACTTTCTTCCAAAGACAGTTTTAAGAAAAATTCTGGTAAACTATTATTGTTTTTAGGATTAATTTTAGTATGTATAAGCCCATGGACAGTACCATCATCGCCATCATCAGCAATTGGGCATTTAACAGGATTTGTTATTGGACCATCAGTTCTTCTCATTCTAGGGATTTATTTGATTATTTTTTCTGGTAATGTACCGGTTGGTAGACTGCCTAGCAGCGATAGGAAAATGGGTTTACTAAGTATTTTTATTTCATCAATTTGGTTTGCTCTAATGCAGTGGGGAGATTTCACACCAATGTACAATGGTTCCGAAGTAAACAATTTTTGGCTTATTTTCTTTCCAACATTTTTAATCGTTCTATGTAGTATTTCTTCGTTACTTTCTGTATCCATGTTGGCTATTGGAGATAAAAGACAAAAAGAATCCAAGTTTATGATATCAATCACAATTATTTCGATGATTATGATCATCTGTGGAATGAATTTTGATGGACAGAATATTTCATCAGAAACATTTAGAGAATATTTTTGGCTTTCAATATCTGATTTATTTGGAATTCTGATTGGAATTTCTATGTCAATATTAGTTTTTGGATTTGTGATTTACATCTATGAATCTACAATTGATGATCCAGAATCAGTTCCTAAACCATCCAAGAATGAGTTGAAATTAGCTTCAGAAAAAATTGCACAAAATATTGGAGGTGATGAATCTGAGTGAAGTAAAACAAACACTTAGTTTGAAGATTTTGTTGATTTCCTTTTTGTTACCAATTATTCTAATTTGGATTATTGATTCTAGTCTATCAGGTGGATATTCAGGTTTTGATACTAGTGTTTCATTCACTAGATTTGCCAATGCTATTCTAACGTCATACATCCTTGGTTCAATTATTCTTTTAGGGAATTTATTCTTTTATGCTGATTCCCGAAAAAGACCGCTTGCGCCTTTGTTTGGAATGATTCTTGCAGTATTATTGGGTTTGTTGGCAACAACTACATTAATTGGTATGGGGCCAATGTTGCTTGAGGCAAATGGTTCAGTTATCGCTCAAACTGTTTACAATATAGGTCACACAATTGTTTCTTTCTTCGCAATTGCACTAGCATCTGTATTCTGTATTGGAGCGATGTTTGCAACTCTAACCAGTGGTAAAAAGAGAAATATTTTCGATGAAGAAGAATAGTTTTCTTTCCGCTTATTTCATAAGGGGGAGGTAGGTGGAGCGTTTATCGTGGTGAATATATGTCGAAGGGAACACCGTCAATGGGGCGCCGTCAAAAGACGACTCATATCCGATGCCGAAGGTGTGGGAGGAATGCTTACCACAAGCAGAAAGGTGTCTGTGCATCATGCGGATATGGTGCAACGAGTCGCATGCGAAAATATAGTTGGTCTAAAAAATCACACAGACCTAGATCTTGATAACTTAGATTTCTCAAGGGCAATTTATACCTACAACCTATTGTTAGATTGTAATGAGGCAGTGCCATGTGTGGAATAATTGGTGTGGTTGGTCGTAATGGAGTCCATGTCAATCAGTTGATTTATGATGGTTTGACTGTATTACAACATAGAGGCCAAGACGCTGCTGGTATAATGACAGAATTTAATGGTCAGTTCAGACTTAGAAAATCAAATGGCTTAGTCTCGGATATTTTTTACACTAGACATATGCAAAGGCTTGAGGGACACCTAGGTATAGGTCATGTAAGGTATCCAACAGCAGGTTCTTCATCAAAGGCTGAAGCACAACCTTTCTATGTTAATTCTCCATATGGATTATCGATTGCTCATAATGGAAATCTAACTAATGCTAGTGACCTTAGAAAGGATTTATTAGATTCTCATTTTAGACATATGAACACTTCTAGTGATTCTGAAATACTTCTTAATGTGCTCGCGGTTGAATTATTTGAACGCTCAAACGGACTTTCAATCGAAGGAACTCCTCATCTAGATATAGAGTCAGTATTTGGTGCAATTAAAGCCTTAAATGCAAAAGTGGAGGGTGGTTATTCTTGTGTTTCTTTAATTTCTGGTTATGGATTATTAGCTTTTAGAGATCCAAATGGAATCAGACCGCTAGTCTTTGGAAAACGTGAAGTTGATGGTGAATCGGAATGGATTGTTGCTAGTGAATCAGTCGCAATAACTGCATTAGGTTTTGAAATAGTTAGGGATGTTCAGCCAGGAGAAGCAATATTTATTTCATCTTCCGGGCATTTATTTTCTAAAAAGTGTGCAGAGAAAAAAGTTCATTCTCCATGTATTTTTGAATATGTTTACTTTGCTAGGCCAGACTCAGTAATTGATGGAATCTCAGTTTACAATGCCAGGCTTAATCAAGGAAAAATTCTAGCTGAAAGAATTATTGAAGAATGGCCAGATCACGATATTGATGCTGTAATTCCAATTCCGGATTCTGGGAGAATTGCTGCTTTGCAAATGGCCAATACTTTGGGAGTACCATATAGGGAAGGATTTGTCAAGAATAGATATGTTGGTAGAACATTTATCATGCCGGGACAGGCTCTAAGGGAGAAATCCGTTAAGCGAAAATTAAACGCTATTGAACATGAATTCTCTGGAAAAAACATTCTACTGGTCGATGATTCGATAGTCAGAGGAACGACTAGTCAACAAATAATAGAGATGGCTAGAGATGTAGGTGCAAATAAAGTCTATTTTGCGTCTGCGGCACCTCCAGTTAGATATCCTAATGTATATGGCATAGATATGCCTGCAGCAAATGAATTTATTGCTAATGGCCGTTCTATAGAGGAAATAAACCAAAAGATCGGAAGTGATAGATTATTTTATCAAACCTTAGAAGATTTGGTAACATCAACTTTGATGGGTTCCGATTTAGACCTCGATTTTGATTCAAGTTGTTTTAACGGTAAGTATGTTGCAGGAAATATTACCAGTGAATATTTACAAGCCTTGTACGACAAGAGAAACGATTCTGCTAAACAAAGTAGCAGCGATGAAGATCAAGTACTAGATATGCATAATGATTCTACTGAGTGATTTAATGTCACAAAATTCATGGATTCTTAGATTTGGTGAACTCGGACTAAAGTCTAAATCAGTTAGAGGTTCATTCCAACGTTTGCTCAGGAAAAATATGTTTGAATTAGCTAAAAATAAAGGAATAACATTATTCCATGAAGTTATTAGGAATCAGGATCATGTCACATCACCAGATCCTGTTGAAGATGTTGAAAGAATTCTATCAAGTATCTTAGGAGTTGTTGCAATCGACCGTATCGAAAAATTAGACTGTGGAATTTTACCCGATGAAGTGGCTAAGGCAATAATCGACAATTCTTCGAATTATGGTCAAAAGAGAACATTTGGCGTGAGAGTGAAACGTATTGCTAAAAGTGGAAATATTAGTTCTAAAGAATATGAATTTGGAATCGGATCTGAAATGATTAGATTAGACCCTTCATTATCGGTAAATCTTAGTGATCCAGATGAGTGGATTAAATTGGTAGTTGAGGAAAATCATATTCTACAAATAAAATATAGGATTGAAACTTGTTCAGGATTACCTCCAGGCGCTCAAGGTGATGTTTTAATTCAATTAAATTCAGAACGGAGGATGCTCGAAGGTTTTCTTATAATGAGAAGAGGGGTTAGATTGATTCCAGTACTAGATTCAAAAATTGAATTTATTGATTTACTTTCTAATTTTGACCCATTTATTGGAAAAAGAACTCCAGAGCATGAGATGAAAGGCCATGCCTTTGAAAGGCCAGCATGGGGCATAATGGGCCTTTCTATAGAGGAAGCAAAACCATTCATTGGCAGAAGAGAAGAAGCAGTAAAGACAACACCAATTTCGACTTTAGATCCATTGATTGGATGGTCTGAACAAGAAATTGATGGCCTTATGAAACATTTCTTAGATCCCTCAAAAAATAGAATTCATCCGTCTATCGGTGAATGGATTACATGAAAGCAAAAAATAGTCACTTTAATGGTATAAGCCAATTAGGGCAAATTATGCTTACTAGAGATGCTACTATAGCCTTCAACCCCGAGGCTAGAGTTTCAACTCTTGCAATCTCTAAAGATGGTCTTTTTTCAGTATGGTCAGAAGGAGATGGTGTAGTTTGTTTATCAAAAAATTTAGTTGATAAAGGCAATGATGGTTTGATTTTTTGGAAAGCAGAAGGTAAAGTTACAGGAACAATAATTTCTAATAATTTGATTTTCATACTGGATGAAATGTTTGGACTTAACTGTCTAAGCACAGAACTTGATGTAATTTGGAACTTGGAGATAGATGGTGGTGGATTTGAATTCAAAGAATTAAGTCAAAGTTTTGCAATTGTAGATTCTCTAGGAAGGCTTCATATCGCATCGAAAGATGGAACTATAAAATCTATAGTGGAAGATTATTCTTCTATATCGAAAATAGAGGTTTTTTCTGAAAATATAATCACGGCCCACGAGAATGGTGAAGTTAGGGTATTTGATGGAAGTAAGACAATTTGGAAACGACCGAAAAGAGGGGAAATTGGGGAATCTATAACACATATAGGTGGTGTTTCCGGAAATAAATTACTAATCGGAAGAGAAGGATATGCTTTAGTTCCTGGTGAAGAGGAGGCCCTAGAAATAGAAATCTGGGATTTTGTGAATGATAATTTAATATCTAGAAAAGATGTAGAATCCAGATTAATTTCTTCAACTAATTCAGATACTGGACTCATCTTGGGCTTTAGTAGCGGTGAAATTTTAGAACTAAAAGAGGGGTCTGATGGTGATTTAGAAAAGGAAATGAAAATTATTGCTAAATGTGGTTATCCAATTAAAACGTTAAAATTTAATTCCAAACAAATTATATTTTCCGCATGGTTCTTTATTTTCGGCGTTTTAGAGAATGGACAAATTTGGAAAGTTGAGCATAAAGGGATTCCTGAACTCATTGTGATCTCTGAAGATGGTAATATTTGTCTATTCGCTGGAGAAGATCAGAATGACTGGACATCTGCAGAACCTATCGGATTGGTATCACTGAACGGAGACTTAATCGAGAAAGAAGAATCTGAATTACCACTTTGGTTTAGTCAAGATTCAAATTTAATGACGCAATATTCTGATGATTTTTACTCTGAAGAAGAAATTTCTTCACACTTATCGCAAGAAGAAATGGATGATTTATCTAATTCACAATTCAATAACTTAAAAGAATCGATTGATGATTTGATTGGTGCCCTAGAAATATCCAGTATTGATGAACCAAAATCTACAATATCTGGAACTTTGGACATTGATACAGAAGAATTACTTTCACAACTAGATGATGAAATTGAAAAAATAGCCATGCTACCAGATCAATCTATATTAGATGAATTAAATTCAACAGTTGAGGAAATTCAACTTCCAATTGCCAATGCTGGAGATGACCAGAGAATTGTTTCAGATGATGGGAAAACTGCCATAATTAATCTTGATGCTACCTCGTCTTTCGACCCTCAAGGTAGAATAAGACAGTGGTCATGGGTGGATGAATCAGGCAAAGAAATCTCAAATCTAGCCAAACTTAATGTTAGATTAAACATTGGAACTTTTAGATTCGAATTAAGGGTTTGCGATTCAGACGGTAACTGGAGCACCGATACTTTGTTGGTAACAATATTAAAAGAGGCATAATTATGGAATTAAAATCTCCTTGGATAGAATCATTCATGGTTGGTGGACTACAAATGAGATGTTCAATCGTTACTGATTGTGAAACTGGTGATACAATTATCATTGATGGGGGGAGTGAACCAGAAAGAATAATTTCATGGATTGAAAATTTTGAAGGATCAGGACCAAATTGGTCCAATGGTCCCAAAAATCGTCAGGAGATGGAAAAAAGGGGAGTAAGTCGTAGAAAAGTGGTTGCTTTAGTCAATACCCATGCTCACTATGACCACAGTGGCCACATACCAGATTTTATTGAAAAATATGGCGTTGAATGGTATTTACACAAAGATGATTTCTTTTTGCAAACATTAGCTAAGAAGTCTGCGTATTCTAGAGGAATTATTGTCCCAGAGCCAGCGGTTGCGGATAAGATGTTAGAGGACGGAGAAGTTTACACTTTTGGTAGTATTTCCCTCAAGATTTTACATACTCCAGGGCATACTTTGGGTGGATGTTGCTTACTTCTACCTATTTCAGACGGACCTGACCATCTTTTTGTCGGAGATACATTATTTGCTGGTTCTGTCGGAAGAACAGATTTACCAAATACAGGTGGTGACTTCACAGTATTATCTAATTCAATAAAAACCAAACTTTGGCCTTTAGAACCGGAAACAGTAGTTCATCCAGGGCATGGCCCACTTACCACTATAGGGATTGAAAAACAAACAAATCCATTTGTTGGAGATTCTAGCGGAGAAAATAATAGTTTCATTGGCAAGTATATGTGATTACATCATTGCAGAAAGACTTGATTGAAGGACTGGTAAAGCCTCTTCCCAAGTAGCGACAATTCCGTAATCTGCATGCTGGAAAATTGGAGCATCAGGGTCCTTATTTATTGCAACAATATATTTAGAAGACCTCATTCCTGCTAAATGCTGAATTGCTCCAGAGATTCCAACCGCGATGTATAAGTTCGGATTGACGGTTTTTCCGGTTTGTCCAACTTGCATCGAGTGAGGAATATCATCCCATGTATCAACTGCGGCTCTAGAAGCACCTACTGCAGCACCTAAAGTGTCGGCAATTTTTTCTAGATGTGAGAAATTTTCCGGAGACCCCATACCTCTTCCCCCCGAAATGATGATATTTGCTTCAGAAACATCTAGTCTTTCAGAAGCCCGTGAAATTAATTCCTTAACTGCTGTAGATACGTTTCCAGAGGCATCCATTACAGAAATTTCTGCTGATCCACCACTCGGTGCAGCGTCGAATACATTTTGTCTAATACTAATTACCGCATCACCGGTTAAGGAAACAGTTTGCATTGCCTTACCCGAGTAAATTGGAGAGGTTAAATTTCCATTTTCTATCGCTACAACATCTTGAACAATTGAGATTTTTCTTCTGGCAGCTAACCTAGCGGCTAAGTCCTTAGATTGTGGGCTAGCAGATGTAATTATAATTCCACTAGGGGATATTGAGTCTATGGCTGAACACCATCCTGATGCATCATAAGAAGAGAATAAATCAGATTTTGCAACTATAATTCTTTCAATACCGCTTGTTGAAGAAATTGAGTCTGCAACCGATGAATCAGAACATGGTACAACAACCGTACATGAACTACCAATCATCCCAGCTGCTGTTACAAGTTCATTTGTAGTAGAATGAATTTTTCCTTTATTTAATTCTGCTATTACTATAGTTTCTGTCATCATATCACCTCAAATTATATTCGCTTCATCCCTCAATAGTCTCGCAACTTCTGATGCATTTTGTCCACCTTCGAATTTCTTTCCAGCAGGTTTTGCTGGTGGCAGGCTTTGAGATACAACATTAACTGATGCTACAGGAATATCACAACTTCGAACGTCAACACTTGCTCTCTTTGCTTGCATGATGCCTTTTACGTTTGGTTTTCTAACCTTTGTATTTCCTTTGTCACATGAAATTACTGCAGGTAAAGTAACTCCAATTACAGCATTTCCATCATTCAGTGGCGCTACAACAGAAAAGCCATCATCAAAATTTGAATCGGTAATATTCGATACCGATGACCATCCAAGATGTTCTGCAACACCAGGCCCTGTTGAACCAGCTCCAGTGTCAGCAGCCGATTTTCCGCAATATACAATTTCAAAACCTTCTGATGAAATAATTGAAGATAAAATTGTTTGTAGGGCGTTAGAATCTAAATATGAATCACAATCAATTCTTACTATTTCGTCAACACCTATTGCTTTTGCATCTTTTAGAACCTTCTCGGAACTAGGTCCACCAACAGTTATTGCAGTAACACTGCCCCCCGATGATTCTCTATGGCGGAGCGCATTTTCCACAGCGAATTCGTCATACGGGCTCATTACCATTTTTACATTTGAAAGGTCTACTGAGTTGCCAGAAACAATAATTTTTGAGTTTGTATCTGGTACTTGCTTAACTAATACTGCAATTTTCGCCATATCAACACCTACGCTATCATTGTCTCGTAAGTAAATCGATTCATGAACATTGTTATTCTCTCAAATATCAATTTAACAGAAATATTTGATAACCGTCAACAATCGCAGCAACTTCCATGTCGTCAATTCATGCCACAGAGCCTGACCCAGAGGCGCAATTAATTCTACATACTTGGAGAAAATTATTTGAAAATAATTATTCCCAAGAACTTGACCGTTCTTCTCTTTATGAGCAGGAAGTTTTTGGTTTTGAAGTCAGATGGGAACTACTGAAAGATACTCCTTTACATTCATTATTCCCCAATGACCCCAGAAAAGCATTAGAATTGGGAAATCAAGTAATTAGAGAGCAATTCCAAAATAGAAATTCAATTACTAGGCCTGTGATTAGAATTGTAGGATTTGACCAGGAATTTTCTTATTTTTTAGAAGATGTGAGGACTAGGGACAGAGGCAGATTACTTTCATTCCAAGCAACTGTAACAAATTTAGATACCCCAATGGGCTGGCTTAAAAAATCCAAATACATATGTAATGACTGTGGGGTTTCTTGGAGCGTTAGTCAATCTCTTGCTAGGGAAAGAAATAGATCAACAAGTTGTCAAGATTGTGCTGATGAATATGTTAGACAAATGAGGGAATCAGAAGGTAAAGCAAAAATAACTCCCCCAACAAATATTTCTATGGTTGTCGAAGAGAATGTTTACGAAGATATTCAATATGTCGAAATAACATGTCCTTCTATGGTTCAAAAGGTCTTAGATGATGAAAATAATAATCAAGTATACTCTTATTTAGCGGTGATTAATGATGAGTATGTTGGAACTTTGTCGATTAATCAAGAAGTTACAATAAATGCATGGGTGGAATTAGATCATCTGCCAAATAGAGACTTCGCAATGGATACTAGAAGAGTATTCATTTTCAAGGTACACAGTATAGAATCCAGTTCAAAAAGCTAATTCTTAATCAATTTATTTACTGATTCTAATTTTTCAGGATTTTCTTCAAAGAATTTAGCCACGTCAGTAAGTCCTCTATATATTCCATCCGCAACTCCAAGTTTTGCATCTAATGGATGAATTTCACCACTTTTAACGGCGTCTTTGAATGATTGTAGATCTGTCCAAGTAGATGGCTCTCCAAATTTAGGATTAGGTGTCACATTTATTTCTCCCCATTCGGGTAGAACTACATGTTCCGCTAACTCATAAACTGGAGAAAGTTCGTCTTCAGGATTTAGATAGGCATG
>MDTE01205278.1_pt1 | contig 12762 bp, 9 predicted proteins | sample 811231 | NCBI WGS metagenome assembly MDTE01 (sample SAMN05326651, study PRJNA326480) | marine metagenome | isolation source: seawater | place: Indian Ocean: Red Sea | collected 2010
ATCTGTGCTTCACCACAAGTATGAGGCTCCTCATCTGGATGATGAGTTTTTCTCTCAAACATAACAAGATATTGTTCCAAGTATACATATATTTCGTGCACATAACTATTAATAACTGATCCAATAATAAAGCTAAAACATACACTACAAGTTATAATTGTAAGTATTTCAGAATTTATGATACCTGAATTCAACCAAGATGATAAAAGTATGAGCGAAAATTCAGAATAAGTAGAAAGAGTAATAGTAATCAAAAAAGCGGTGTAAGCCCTCAATTTGTAAGCAAGAAGGAGGAAAAATAATAATACTGATTTAAATATAAGCAGGGATAATAAGAAAAAAGCATTCTTTAAAACATTGAAATCAATTTTTAATTCCATACCAATTGAAATAAAAAATGCTAAAAGTAATATCTCTCTTAATCCCCATATTTTATCTGCAAGCTTATCTGCATGTTTATAATTAGAGAGACAAACACCCATAATAAGAGCACCAATTTCACCTGTTAAACCAATAAATTTAAAAAACTCAGCACCAAAAAATAAAGCTATTAAAATAGCAGAAATAAGTTCTAATTCTTGATTTGTACGGATTTTTGACAAGAAATATAATACGATTGGTATAAAAAAAGGAAATAAGATTATGAAGAAAAAACTTGAAGAAAGCTTATCTATTTCTGTGGATGTTAATAAAATTAATGCGAGTATATCTTGAAAAATTAAAATAATTATGGATATCCTACCATGAAAAGTTTTTATTTCTTTTCTGTCATCTAACACTTTTGAAGCAATAACAGTGCTTGATAGCGTTAATGAAACACACAACATCAAAAATACAAAAATGTTGATATCATAAGTTAGAAAAACAAAATAAATTAAAATTAAAATTCCAATATGAATGAAAAAAACTGAAAAAATGTCTAAGTTCAAAAAGTAGGATGGTTTTATTTTCAACCCAATAGAAAATAACAAAAGCTCTACACCCAATTCTGCAGGTAGACTTAAAAGCTTGTTGGTATCTTCAAAATTAAAAATACTAAAAAGATAACCGGAAAAAATAAACCCAACTATAATGGGTAACGATAATAATCTGAAAATTTGCCCACAAATCAGGGCACCAGTCATCCAAAAAAATATAGTTTCCATAAGAAATATTTTAATATTACTGCTTTAATTTATATTGTAGAAATTTTTAACAACTTAAGTAAAAATAAAACCTATATGGTTAAATTTTACTCATCTTAGAATTTGGTGATTAAATAATATGTATTAAAAATATTTAATTACATAAATCATTTCAATGATTTTATTGTTTTGAAATAAAATAATTTAAATTAAACGGATAAGATTGACATAATTAGGCATTTACGATCCTCAATTATATACCTTAGGGTTGGAAATATATATGATATAAGCAACATTTTCATAGGAAAATAAATACGTTAGGCAACTTTTGGACAACTAAAAATACTTTTTTACTTGAACAGAAAAATGAAACCTAATAAAGGAGGACGTATAGGTTTTAGCCAAGTGGTAAGGCAACGGTTTTTGGTATAGTTAGTAACCATATTAATCTGTCAATCCTGCAACCCATAAAATAGGGTAATCTCTTTACATAGTTTACAACGTTGACACATTAGAAAATTGAATTTGGGCACTTGTTTGAGCACCTATGAACTAGATTGCATGGATTTTTGAACATCTTGTAAACGTTTAGCATCTTTCTTCTTTTTTTTTCAAAGAAGTGAGTGTAAATATCCATCGTGATAGCTACTAAACTATGGTCAAATCTTTTACTGACAGTTATTATATCAAAGTCTGAATCGAATAAATCAGTAGCATGCGTGTGACAAAGTGCATGAAACCATTTTTTCTCTAGCCCTGATTGTTTTACTATTGCATCATATATTTTTTAATCTGGCTACTGTGAGGTAATCTTAAAGTATAAAGAAGAATTAAAGGAACTTTATTAATTTTAGCAAAAAAAGGTAATAACTTTTTGTTGACATATTGGTGAGGTTGTATTTTTTAAAATAATAACAAAGCTTGAAGAAAATTCACTATTTTGATGATAATCGTAAAGAAAAATTAGCTTTCCAATCTCCAATTTCCAATCTAGTTTGCAGTTTTTCATCAAGTGGTCTAAAAAAATCTTTAGATTTTTTTGAAATATTAATGAACTCCCCATTTTTAAAATCTACTTGTAAGTCATCACCATCTTCAACTAAATCTGTAACTCCAGGGCAATGCGGTAAAAAAGGTAACCCTGCATTAATTGCATTTCTAAAACTTCCACGTGGGATTGACTCAACCACTAAGCCAAGTTTTTTACCAACTATACCTAGAAAACCTTGAATATGAGGGTTGCCTTGTGCAAATCTTTTTCCAGCTACTATAATATCACCTGGTCTTACTTTATTATGGAAATCTTTATCAATACCAGACATTAAATAATTCTTTAAAATCTCAGGATTTAATTCCCTTTCTATAGCAAATCTAAGTGGCATTATATCTCCATCAATGCCCAAATTATTGCCAAACTTCCAACATTTCCCTGAATATTTCCACTTAAATTGCATTTAAAAACATTCTTATTTAATTTTTCTTGGATCAGTAATTTCACCATTAATGGCTGAAGCAGCTACAGTAGCAGCACTACCAAGAAATATTTTTGCATCTACTGCTCCTAATCTTCCATTGTCATTTCTTGTTCCAGTATTTATTGATGTTTCACCTGATGCTAATCCACCAATTTTGCCAGCAGCACATGGGCCACAGCCAGGTTGTGTAATTATGGCCCCAGCATTAGCAAATATACTTAAATATCCTTTACTTTCTGCTTCTTTCATAACATTCTGAGTTGCAGGTGTTATAAATAATCTCACATTTTTGTGAATTTTTTTTCCTTTTATTATATTTGCAGCTAATTCCAAATCATTAATACCTGGAGCAGCACAAGAACCAATAAAGGCATGGTTAATTTTTATTCCACTCACCTTTGAAATATTCATTACGCAATCTGGAGTAGGAGGAACTGCAACTTGTGGCTCAATATCATCTAAAACATATCTAGCAGTAAACTTAAACTTAGCTTCTTTATCACTTTTTATTTCAAAAATTTTTTTAGAAATTCTATTTTTTAAATATTCAAATGTTATATTATCTGGTTCAACTATTGTTGACTTTGCTCCAATATCTATTGGTGTATTACAAAGAATTTGGCGCTCTTCAATACATAAATTTTGGAGACCTTCTCCTGCAAACTCTACTACTGAATAATCAACAATATCACTTCCCAAATCTGAGATAAGTTTTTGGGCTAAATCTCTAACTGTTGTCCCATTTTGAAATTTACCCTCTAATTTTATAAGTACTGTTTCAGGTACTTTTAGCCAAACGGAACCACAAGCCAAAACTTCACTTATTTCAATCACTAAGGGAATTGCTAATGCACCCATAGCTCCATAATTAGTAGCGTGTACATCATAAGCTTCTATAAACATTCCTGGATATATCATACCATATTCTATAGGGAAAACATGTCCTTGTCCTCCTCTACCCACATCAAAAAAGTTTGTAATAGAGTATTTTTTAACTATCTCGCGTACAGCCTTTTGTCTTTCTACTGCCTTTAAACTAACTGCAAGAGGCTCATGGTCAGTTGATATTAATACTTTTTCTGGTGCATATAATTTATTAACTCCCATTTCTTTTAAAGCCATATCAAAATTCGTAACATACCAATCATGTACTGTTATCAAATCAGGCTCAGGATAAATTATTTCCCCTGCTAAAACTTTTTTGCCAGTCACTCTTGAGAGTATTTTTTCGGTTAAAGTTTGATGCAATTATCACCTATATTTTTATACCCAATATATCAGTTAATTTTTCTCCACTTCTTACTCTATCATCCCTTTTTAACTCATTAATTCTCTGTTTATTTGCGTTCTTAATAACTGTATCTACATTTGCAGAATTTATTACCAAAACTCCATCTTGATCAGCAATAATAAAATCACCTGTAGCAACTGAAACGCCACCAATTGATATTGTTTTTTCTAACCAACCAGGATGGTTTTTTTGTGTTCCTCTTGGGCTAATACCTTTGCAATAAACTGGAAAACCAATTTGTTTAATTTCTTCAATATCTCTAACACAGCCATTTGTCACACATCCTTTTAATCCTTTTACATTACTTGCTAAAGATGAAGTACCACCCCATACTGCTGATCTTGAACTTCCACCTGCATCTATCACTATCACTGAACCTACAGGTGCTTTATCTATTGCCTTTATAACGCCTAGTGTGTCAGAGGGAAATATTTTAACAGTGTAAGCTACCCCAGCTATTATAGAATTTGTAAAAATAGGTCTTATGTCAGGACACATATCGCCAACCTGTCCAGCTGCTTCATACAAAGTGGCTACCGGATATTTTACTAATTCTTTAGTAATGAATTGACTGTTAGTCACCTTCAATCCTCTAATTATAAGAAATTTTATAAAAAATAAAAAAATTAACAAGCTTTTTTTGTAAGCTTGTATGAAAAAAAAGAATACGATAGATTTAACCTAAGTGTATTCAGTCTTATGAAAGAGTGTTAATGAAAAAAATATATAGACTTGGGATTGATATTGGAGGGACTTTTACCGATTTCACTTTATATGATGAATTAAATAAAAAAATTAAAATAGAAAAAACATTAACGAATTCTGTGGCTCCTGAGAAGGGTGTTTTTGATGGAATTGAAAAGCTATCAGTGAATACGCCACATCTATATGAAAATTTAACAGAAATTATACATGCTACTACTTTAATTACAAATGTAATACTGGAAAGAAAAGGTGACAAAATTGCATTCCTGACTACCGCTGGTTTTAAAGACATATTAGAGATGAGAAGAGAGGTAAGATATGACATCTATGATATGTTTATCAAATTCCCTCAACCTCTTGTTTCTAGAGAATTAAGATTTGGAATTGAAGAAAGAGTTCTTTCATCTGGTATAGTTTTAAAACCTTTAGATAAGTCCGAAATAGAAAAAGTAGCAATAAATTTGAAAAATAACGGAATTAAAGCCTTAGCAGTTGGATATTTACATTCCTATAAGAATAACATTCATGAAATTGAAACACGCAAAATCATTAAACAAATTTTACCAAATTTGCCTGTATCCTTGTCTCACGAAGTTGTTGCTGAAGCTAAAGAATATGAAAGATTTTCAACTACAACTATTGATGCCTATGTAAAATCAATAGCAGAAAAATACTTAGATAAATTAATTACGGGATTACAAGAAAAAGGTTTTAATAAGAAATTATATGTGATGCTGTCAAATGGTGGTACATCTACTGTAGAAACAGCAAAAAAAGTTCCTATTCAGATGGTTGAGTCAGGTCCAGCTGCTGGTGTTGAGGCAGCTTGTTTTTTTAGTAAGTTATTAAATAGAAAAAATCTACTTTCATTTGATATGGGAGGAACAACTGCCAAACTTTGTATTATTGAAAATGGAACGGCTTCTAAAGCTAAAAATTTTGAAGTTGACAGAATGCACAGGTTTAAAAGCGGAAGTGGAATTCCTGTGACTATACCAGTTTATGACTTGCTAGAAATTGGGGCGGGAGGTGGAAGTATAGCTCAATTAAACGATTTAAATTTATTTCAAGTTGGTCCAGAAAGTTCAGGTTCTAATCCTGGACCAGTATGTTATGGCAATGGAGGAGATAAACCAACAGTCACTGATGCAGACTTAATTTTAGGTTATTTAAATCCAGATTATTTTCTTGGTGGAGAAATAAAGTTAGACGTTAGTTCTGCAGAAAAAGAAATAAAAAAAACATTTTCAAAAAAAACAAACCTATCATCTATTAATGCTGCAGCTGGAATTCACGAAATTGTTAATGAAAATATGGCCTCAGCGGCAAGAGTCTATATTGGAGAAAAAGGTAAATCTTCCTCCAATTTGTCTTTAATTGCCTTTGGCGGGGCGGGTCCCGTCCATGCCATTGGTTTGGCAGAAAAACTTGGTATTACTGAGATTATAATTCCACCTTTATGCGGTGTAATGTCATCAGTTGGGTTACTTACTGCACCTGTTGCATTTGAAAAAAGCAAAGTAATAAGAGAACTAATTAGAGAGTTGGATTATAGTAAATTGGAAAATGATTTCAATAATTTGGAAAATGAAGCGATTAAATATTTAGACAATACAACTAATTATAAAATTAATCGTTCTTTAGAAGTCAGATATTTGGGACAAGATTTTCCTTTAGAAATTTCTGTCAAAAAAAATAATTTTCATAATAAAGTTATAATGAATATTGAAGCAAGATTTATAAAAAAATATAATAATACATACGGTAAAGTAGACGATGATAACCTGATTGAGCTTGCTTCTATAAAAGTAAGAGTAAGCCAGAAAAAAATAAAACTTAAATTATCACCAACACCAAAAAAAAGTACAGCAAAACAAAAACTTAAAAGAGAAGTTTTTGACTTCCAAAAAAATAAAAAAATCTTAGTCAATGTTTATGATAGATCTAAATTAGGACAAGAATTTAAACAAAAGGGTCCTCTTATTATTGAGGAAAAAGAATCAACTACGGTTGTCAAATTAGGCTATTCTGTAAAGGTGGATGCCTCAGGTTGTTTGATAATAAATAAAAAAAATAAAAATTAATAGGTTTTTAAAGTGAAAGCAAAAATAAATTATAATAATAATTTCAAGTTAAACCCTATTAATATTCAAATTTTATGGAATAGGCTTATTACAATTGTAGATGAAGCTGCTACTGGTTTAATAAGGACTGCTTATACCCCTTCAGTTAAAGAATACCACGACTTTTGTTGTGCATTATTTGATGCGAATGCCCAAATGCTTTCTCATTCAACAATTACTACCGCTGGTTTTCTTGGAATCGTTCCAGAAGTTATGAAAAATTTTCTGAAAGAGTTTCCTGCAAATTCCCTAAAGCCCGGCGATGTATTAATAACAAATGATCCTTGGATTGCGAGTGGGCACTTAATAGATATATCTGTAGCTTCACCAATTTTTTATAGAAATAAGATAGTTGGTTATACTTTGTGTATAGTTCACCACTTAGATATGGGAGGCAGAATGTCTACCTTGGAATCAAAAGACGTTTTTGAAGAAGGCCTCAAAATACCTATACTTAAATTATATAATAGAGGAAAACTTAATAAAACAATTTTTGAATTTATTAAAGCTAACTTGAGAGTTCCTGACAAAGTATTAGGTGATGTGAGAGCACAATTAGTCGCTAATAACGTATGTACTAAAGGGCTACAAAATCTATTAAAAGAATATAATCTAATTGGTTTGGAAGAATTAGGAGCTGAGGTTATAGATCGAACTGAAAAAAGCTTGAGAAATAAAATAAAGTTGCTCCCAGACGGTTCATACAGGAATGATGTAGTTTTACCTTTAATACCAGGTTGTAATGATAAAATAGAAATTAAAACTTTAGTAACAGTTTCTAAGGATGAAATTATTATCGATTATACAGGATCATCTGGTGAAATAAGAGCAGCAGTAAATTGCTCATATAATATGACTAGATCTTATACAAGTTATCCAATAAAGTTAGCTCTAGACCCAACTATTCCAAACAACGATGGTGGTTTGCGTCCTATTAAAATTGTAGCTCCTGAGGGATCAATTGTTAACTCACGCCCGCCTGCAGCAACATGGGGCAGAACAATGATTTCACATTTATTTCCTGAAATTATTTTTGCCGCAATGGCCAAAATAATACCGTCTAAAATATTAGCTTCTAATGGCGGATCTCCAGCAAATGAGATGTATTTACATGGCAAGGCAAAGGGAGGTCGTTCTTTTCTAGCCATTTCCCAGCATAGTGGAGGTTATGGGGCTAGTGAATTATTTGATGGTCATCCATGCCTTTGCTTTCCTAACAATACAAGCAACATTCCAATAGAGGTTACTGAAAATGAAGCTAATATGTATTACATCAAAAAAGAGTTCTTAGTAGACTCTGGAGGTCCAGGTAAAAATCGAGGCGGGTTGGGGCAAGAAGTTGAATTTTGTATTCTTGATAATAAAGAACAAGATAATTATGTCGAAACTTCTGTGAGATTAAGTGGAAGGACCGAAAAAGGTACATTTCCAGTTTCTGGTATGATGGGTGGTCAAAAAGGTCGAGGAAGTGGAATGTGGATAGATGGTAAAGAAGTTGATCATGGGATTTACAGACGCCTTAAACCTAATAGTGTAGTTAAATTTATTATAAGTGGTGGTGGTGGGTTTGGTGATTCATATAAAAGAGATCCTTCAAAAGTTTTAAATGATGTTAAAAAGGGATATGTTTCAATTATTGCGGCAAAAAGAGACTATGGAGTCATTATAGATAAAAAAACACTTACCTTAAATAAACAAAGTACTGCAAAATTAAGAAAACAAAAAAATGTACAAAAATAAAAAAAAATCAGTTGCCCTGAGTGGTCCCATAGGTAATCCTTTGTTTTTTATAGCACCAGGTGTATTGTGGTTAGTTTTATTTGGTATGTTTCCATTAATTTTTATGTTTATCATGTCATTTTGGTCTTCTACAATTTTTGGTACAAGCCCTGATTTCACATTTGAAAATTTTAAAAGGGTTATATTTACAGAACTTTATAGAGAACAATTAATTAAAACGCTCAGAATTGCTGCAATTACAACTATAATTACATTATTTATATCTTATCCAGTAGCTTTCCTGCTTTCAAAAATGAAAGGAAAAAAAAAGGCACTTTTTGTACTTTTAATGTTTCTTCCTTTTTGGACTAGCTATGTCATAAGGTCTTTTGTGTGGTTGCCCATTTTAGGAAGAAATGGAGCTATAAATAAATTTTTGTTAGAATTAGGTTTTATAAATGAACCTTTGGATTGGTTATTATATAATGAAGGAGCAGTATTTATTGGATTAATCTATGTATATACACTTTTTATGACACTACCAATTTATTTATCCTTAGAAAAAATAGATCCAACTTTAATAGAAGCTGGAACTGATTTAGGAGCTAAACCACCTAGTATTTTTTTAAAAATCATTCTACCACTTAGTTGGCCTGGAGTATTATCTGGTTGCATAATGGTTTTCCTTTTGACAATAGGTGCTTTTGTAACACCTCAACTGCTGGGAGGACCTTCTGGAATAATGTATGGTAACATAATTTACAGTCAGTTTTTAGCCAATAATAATTGGGCTTTTGGATCCGCTTTGTCCATAACCTTAATATTTATTGTTTTTTTTATATTACTCCTAACTTCAAGATGGATTGGTATTCAACAAGTGTTTTCAAGTGGTAAGTAAATATTAATGAAAATCTTGAGTTTAAATAAAATTTTATGGATATATGCAGGATTTTTTTATTTTTTTCTTTATGGACCCTTGTTAATGCTTACTTTCTTATCTTTTAATAGTTCAGAAATTGTAGGATTTCCTTTTGTTGGTTTTTCATTCAAATGGTATAATTTAGTACTAGAAAGTCCTGAACTAATTAAAGCTTTATTTAACAGCATTGGTGTAGGAATCTGTACTGCTTTTATTTCAACAATTCTCGCTTTGTTGTTAGCGATGGGATTTCGACATGATTTTCCTGGGAAACAATTAATTTTGTACCTTATTTTAGTTCCAATAATTATACCTGGAATAATAGGCGGAATTGTCTTATTAATTTTCTTTGGATATTCTGAAATACGTCCTTCACTATGGTCAACTGTATTAATTGCTCATGTAAATTGGGTACTACCTTTTGCTTTTCTAACCCTTTATCCAAGGATACATGGATTTGATAAGTCTCTTGAAGAGGCAGCTATGGATCTTGGAGCTAAACCATTTAATATTTTTTTTAAAGTAATAATTCCAATTATAAGGCCTGGAATAATTGCTACTATTCTATTCTCGTTTAGCTTGTCATTTGATGAATTTGTCAGGACAATTTTTGTTACAGGATTTGAACGAACTATACCTGTTCAATTTTGGGGAATGATAGTAGATGAACTTGCCCCACAATTACCTGCTATGGCGGTTATAATAATTTTAATTTCTATACTCACATCATTAGTTGGTTTTATTTATATTAATTTATCAAATAAAAATTAAAAAATCCTTGCCTTTAGAAAAGAACACGTTAAGCTTTTAAGACTAATTATTTGATCATTAAATTAGTTTGTATGGTTTAAAATTAGAATAAATTAATTTCTTTATAATATTATTGTATTTTTAATTTTAATAATTTGACGATTTATATGAAGGAAAAAAAATGAAATCTAAAATAAATATTCGAAATAAATCTAGAAGATCATTTCTCAAGAAGTCAGCTTATTTTGGTATGGCTAGTACTTTTGCCTTAAATTCCTCTTTAAACTTTTCATACGCTGCATCTGACAAAGTTGTAGCAATTATGCCAGGAGTTTTTCTTCCCAAAGAAGGAAGACCAATAGTTGAAAGCATTTCAAATGCTAGCGTGGAGAATGCCCCTTATGTATCTTCAACAGATACATTAGCAAAACTTATGGCTCCAGGTGGAACAAAAAATTATGATCTTATGATAAGTTTGACCCAGTTTGTTAGGGGACCAGCTCTAGGTTCAAAAGATGGTGATGAAAGGTTACATGCTTTAGATATGAGCAAAATACCTAATGCTAAAAACTTAATGCCACTGTTTAAAAAAGATATAGTTTCTAGAAATGGTAAGACATATATGATACCAATTGTATGGGGGTATGACTCTGTAATTTATAACAAAGATCATATATCTCCAGATGATCCACTAACACAATCCTGGGGAGTTCTTTTTGATGATAAATATAAAGGTAAAATTGCTTGGAGAGATGACGCTCATGGAATGATAATGTGTGCTGCTCTGAGTACAGGACATTCCGATCCAGTAAATATGGATAGTAACGACTTGAAAGAAGTTAAAAATTTTCTTAAAGATCGAAAAAAGAATGTAAGGACAATGTGGTCTAAGTTTGGAGAGGCAGTAGGACTTATGTCCTCTGGTGAAGTATGGGCAATGTATGGATGGATTGCTATGCGTAGAGTCCTGCAAAGCCAAAATATAAATGTAACTAATAATTGGCCTTCAGATGGCTTATTAATTTGGAACCAGTCTGGGTTTATTCCAAAGGACTCTCCAAATGCCGCTGCATCTGAACGTGTCATTAATGCTATGTTGTCGACAGAATTTGGAGCAAAACTTACTGAAATAACAAACTATCCGTCTACATCAGGCGAAGTTGCAAAATTATATAATGATGACCAAAAAAGAAAGTTAGGTTTTGATGTAACAGATCGTGGAGTAAAATTGATCGGTCTTCATCAACCAGCAAGCATTGATAAATGGATAGAAGCGTGGAATGAAGTGAAAGCTTCTTAATTTAAATCAGAGCCATTATTTGGCTCTGATACTTTTTTAATGATTTTCTATGACAAAAAAAGGCAGTAAAAATAAATCTTTATTTTCTGTTGAGATTAGAGACGTATCTAAGAGTTTTAACAGTGTTAAAGCTTTAAAAAATATATCGCTAAACATTAATAAAGGTGAATTTTTTTCATTACTTGGTCCATCTGGATGTGGAAAAACTACCCTTTTAAGAATGATAGGTGGTTTTGAAAACCCCTCTAGTGGATCAGTTTTTATTGATGGTATTGATATGTTAAATATTGCACCATACGAACGCAATACAAACATGATTTTTCAGCATTTAGCATTATTTCCCCATTTAAATGTCTGGGATAATATTGCTTTTGGCTTAAAAATGAAAAATTTGAGTACTAGGATCATTAATGAAAAAGTTTTAAAGTCTATTGAACTTACTAGAATGGCTGGATTTGAAAAACGAAAAATAAATGAATTAAGTGGTGGTCAGAAGCAAAGAGTTGCAATGGCAAGGGCTCTAGTTAATAACCCTACAGTACTTTTACTTGATGAGCCTTTAGGTGCTTTAGATTTACAACTTAGAATCCAGATGCAAACTGAACTTAGAAGATTGCATAAATCTCTTGCAAGTACTTTTGTTTTTGTAACTCATGATCAGGGTGAAGCAATGGCTATGTCAGATAGGATAGCAGTTATGCAAGATGGTGAGATTTTGCAAGTAGGTACACCTCATGAAATTTATGAAATGCCCAAGACTAAGTTTGTAGCAAATTTTGTAGGTCATTCAAACTTATTTGATGGATATGTTTCAAACAATTATAAAAAAAATCAATATATTGTTAACATTGAAGGGTTTAAATTTGTAGTCAATGCATCCAACTCACTGACAAACAACCAAAAGGTATCAATAGCACTAAGATATGAATCAATTTATTTAAAAAATAAACCAAATAAAAATTTAGAACAAAGTTGTGAGGTTAGGGTTCAAGAAAAAATATATATGGGAAGTTTTATAAGGTTAATTACTGTTTCAAAATGTGGTATAAAATTTACAGTAGATTTGAAAAAAGATGATCCATTGATAAAAATAAAGGAGACTGACAATTTAAATTTATGTTGGAAAATTGAGTCACTAAAAATTTTAAAATCTTAAAAAAGCTTTTGATAATTATCAATAAAAGAATAAAAACCTAGGTTTGGACATTATATTGCTTGAACATTTTTTGGACATTTTATTTAAACTTTCTACTTGCACAGAAAAATGAAAGCTAATAAAAAAAGGAGCGAATGGGGTGTAGCCAAGTGGTAAGGCAACGGTTTTTGGTATCGTGTACCGTAGGTTCGAATCCTACC
>MDTE01078676.1_pt1 | contig 12761 bp, 10 predicted proteins | sample 811231 | NCBI WGS metagenome assembly MDTE01 (sample SAMN05326651, study PRJNA326480) | marine metagenome | isolation source: seawater | place: Indian Ocean: Red Sea | collected 2010
AGCCGAAAGATAAATTGGATCTCCTTCTTTAATTAATCGACCATTTTCAACTTTCCAAAATGGAGTTTCAATAAACCCATATTGATTAACCCTTGCATGAGTAGCAAGAGAGTTAATCAATCCTGCATTTGGCCCTTCAGGAGTTTCTATTGGACATAGTCGTCCATAATGGGATGGATGAATATCTCTTACTGCAAAACCAGCACGTTCTCTAGTTAAGCCTCCTGGCCCTAATGCTGAGATGCGACGTTTATGAGTTAATTCAGCTAATGGATTTGTTTGATCCATGAATTGGCTGAGCTGACTTGATCCAAAGAACTCTTTAATTGCTGCAACAAGAGGTTTTGGATTGACTAATTGGGCTGGAGTTAAAGAGTCTGTTTCACCTACAGTCATTCTTTCTTTGATTATTCTTTCTAGACGATTTAATCCAACTCGAACTTGATTTTGTAGAAGTTCTCCAACGGAACGAACTCTACGATTACCTAAATGATCAATATCATCAAGACTTGCACCGCCTACATCTAATTCTAAATTTATTAGATAATCTATAGTTGATAAAACATCTTCATGAGTCAGAGTTCTTACTGTATCTGGAATTGTTAAACGTAGCTTCTTATTGATTTTATAACGACCAACTCTTCCAAGATCATATCTTTTGGGATCGAAGAATCTTGTTTGTAAGAGTTGTTGGCCCCCACTTACTGATGGAGGTTCTCCAGGCCTGAGCTTTTTATATAGCTCTAATAATGCTTGATCTTCTGAACTTATGCCTTCTTCGTTGGCAGCCTCAATTGATTTCTTGTAATACTCAGGGTGACGCAATTTATCAATTACATCATTGTCTGATAGCCCCATTGCTCTCATGAGAACATGAGCATTGATTTTTCGGGTTTTATCTACACGGACATGTAATAGATCATTTTTATCAGTTTCAAATTTCAACCATGCACCACGATTTGGTATCACACTTGCGTTGTAAGTTCTGCGACCATTCTTATCTTGTTCATCCTTAAAATAAACACCTGGGCTGCGAACAATTTGATTGACAATTACTCTTTCTGCACCATTAATAATAAAAGTGCCCCTTTCAGTCATTAGGGGTAATTCACCAATAAAAACTTCTTGTTCTTTTATCTCACCAGTTTCCTTATTTATAAGTCTACAGGTTACATACATTTGAGATGCAAAAGTTGCATCTCTTCGCTTTGCTTCTTCTACATCATGACGAGGGCTTTTAAGGCGATATTCACTTCCTACAAAATGTAGTTCAAGTTTCCCAGTGTAATCAGTAATTGGAGAAAAACTCTCTAGTTCCTCTATTAACCCTTTTTCTAAAAACCATTTAAAGCTTGCTCTCTGCACCTCAACTAGATCGGGCAAGTAAGTAGCTGTCTTGGCGACCTGAAGCGCGCTTCTGCTCATGCCTAAACCTGCAGGTTAAGAAGTTGATAGTTGTTAGCCTGAACTTGCGACTGTGAATACAAACCGGACTGAATAGATCCATATAGATCTGCAAGAAACCACTGAAAAGAGGCCTTTTGCCGATCTATATGGATCAATGAATTCGGTTCAGAACTCCTGACGTCGACAAGACACGTGAAGGGAATGGACTCTTCAGCGGTAGAGACGAAGCAATAGCTCGTCGCAACCAGGCAATCCTTCATACTACACTTTCGAGGCCATTTTTTCCTAGTCTTATTAGAGAATCATGGCAAGCCAAATAATCTTCTTGCGTTTGCTGTTGATGTATTCGCAACTGCTTCAAAGGTTTGGCCTCTTAGCTCGGATATCCGATTGGCAATTGCTTCAACAAAAGCTGGCTCATTACGCTTTCCTCGTCGTGGAACAGGAGCAAGGAAAGGAGAATCCGTTTCGATTAAAAATTTATCCTCAGGAACCTCACGGGCACATTGGTGAATTTCTTCTGCTTTGGGGAAAGTCACAGTTCCACTAAAACTTATGTAGAAACCAAGTTCTAGAAAACTGGACATTTCTTCTTTTGTTCCTCCCCAGCAGTGCATCACTCCTCTTGGACAGAGCTTATTACTCTTAAGCTTTCGAAGCTCTTTAAGCATTGCGGAAGCAGCCTCTCGGCAATGAATAATGACAGGTAAATCCAGTTCAACTGCAAGAGCTAGTTGAGGCCGAAGAATTGATAGTTGCTCTTCTAAATTGGAATCTCTAAATAGATCAAGGCCAAGTTCACCTATCGCTAAGACTCGAGAATCATTTAAAGCAGAAGAACGTAATACTGAGATAGTGTCCTTCTCCCAGTGTTTCGTATCCAGTGGGTGAACACCAACTGAGTAGCGTAACTCTGGAAAGCGATCTGCCAGTGATCGAATGGCTGGTATTTCAGAAGGTTCAACGCAGGCATGAAGCAAGCTTTGTACGCCTGCATCCCTCCATCTTTGCGCGACCTGATCTAAATCCTGGTCGAAACTTCGAAAGACAATATGGCAATGACTATCTATTAGGGAGTATGGAGGCACTGGAGATTTAAATGCTCATATAACACTATTTAGCAATTAATCATGAATTGCTAACGGGTTTAATGAAAAAGAAATTTTTGTCGGCTTTTAATTTTAATTAGTTGCGATTGGTTCAATCGCTTGCTTCACCGCGGCACTCAAGCGTGATTTTTGATTGGCACCAGTATTTCGATGCATCACCCCCCGTTTGACAGCCTTATCTATTTTGCTGAAGGCGGCATTCATAGCTTGTTGAATGGTTGTTTTTGCTTCTTCACCTGGCTCTTGACTATAGGCAGTACAAGCAGTTAAGCAGCGCTTCATTAATGTGCGCATAGAAGACTTATAGGACTTGTTCTGAAGTCGATTGCGCTCTGCAATTTCAATGCGCTTTTTGGATGATTTGTTATTTGCCAATGAGGGGTTATTACTCTGGAGGCCATTAACACTACTACCTCAGGACCCTTAAGAAGAAAACTTTTGATCAATTACAAGACAACTAACTAGTTGAGGAGATAGCGTTAAGAAAGAGTTCAAATTTGCCATTGGCTCCAAAAAGCCAAAATGATGAAGAGCTTGTTAAATCTGTTTTGCCCTGCATTACAGATCTGGATGAAGCTAGTTTTCAATTAGATCGAATTTCTAAACGGACAGAGGGAAAAGATCAGGCAAAAGCTAGAACTATTGTTGAGGAGATTCTTCAAGCCATTAAGGCAGAAGGAGATCAAGCTCTTGTTCGTTTTACTGAGAGATTGGATGGCTTTACACCAGAGCCCCTAGAAGTATCGGCACAAAATCTTCTCAATGCTTGGGAAGCAACTCCTGAAAAGCTTCAAAAAGCTCTCCTATTGGCTCACAAAAGGATTGAAGAGTTCCATAAAAGGCAACTCCCTTCTGATTTTTCGATAAATGGACCTCATGGGGAAACTTTAGGCAGACGATGGCGTCCAGTGAAAAAAGCAGGTATTTATATTCCTGGAGGCCGCGCTTCTTATCCGAGTACTGTTCTTATGAATGCAATTCCTGCACAAGTTGCAGGGGTTGAAAAATTATTAATGGTTTCTCCAGCTGGACCCAATGGAAAAATCAGTAATGTTGTTCTTGCCGCAGCACATCTTGTTGGAATAAATAAGGTTTTTCGTATTGGCGGAGCTCAAGCGATTGGTGCTCTGGCTTATGGGACAGAAACAGTTGACTCTGTTGATGTCATTAGTGGCCCTGGAAATATTTACGTCACCTTGGCTAAGAAATCGGTCTATGGGCAAGTGGGAATCGATTCATTAGCTGGACCTAGTGAGGTTTTAGTTATTGCTGATTCAACTGCAAGAGTGGAACAGATAGCAGCTGATTTACTCGCGCAGGCAGAGCATGATCCATTAGCAGCTTCGATTTTGTTAACAACAGAGGGAAGGCTTGCTAAAGCTATTCCTCAAGAAATAGAGCTTCAACTCCAAGAACACCCACGTTCTGAAATTTGCCTCGCTTCATTGAGGAACTGGGGATTGATAGTTGTTTGTGAAGATCTAGACTCGTGCGTCAAACTTAGTGATGAGTTTGCTCCAGAACATCTTCAATTGTTAGTTAGAAATCCGCAATCTCTTGCGGAAAAAGTAAAAAATGCAGGTGCAATATTTATTGGGCACTGGTCCCCTGAGGCGGTAGGCGATTATTTAGCTGGGCCGAATCATACTCTTCCTACATCAGGAACAGCAAGATTCAGCGGTGCTCTTGGAGTAGAAACCTTTATGAAAAATACATCTTTAATTGAGTTCACAAAATCGGCTTTTGACAATACTTCTGAAGCAGTTATTGATTTAGCTAGAAGCGAAGGCCTTCATAGTCATGCTGAATCAATAAGAATAAGATCTTCAAATTCTTTTGCTACTTTTTCTTCAAACGACTAACGTTTGCGACGCCATCTTTAACTTGCCCTACTAATACCTCATCGGCTAGGTTCACAAATAGTCCATTTTCAAGAACACCAGGGATATTGTTTATTCTTTTTTCAAGAGTTTCAGGGTTTGAAATTCCATCCACAAAACTGACATCTAGCACAAGATTGCCTTGATCTGTCACTACAGGACCGGCTTTATTTACTGCCATACGTAGCTCAGAATTACCATTGAAACCTTGCAATTCTCTTTGAACCTGTCGCCAGGCAGATGGCAAAACCTCTACAGGTAATTTGAAGCCTATGTTGAGACGATCCACAATCTTTGTGGAATCAACAACTACAACAAATCTCTTGGCAATGCTTGCAACTAGTTTCTCTTGAACATGGCAAGCTCCGCCGCCTTTTATCAATTGAAAGCACGAATCCACTTCGTCTGCACCATCTATTGCTAGGTCGATGTGATTGACCGCAGAAAGACTTTGTAGTGGAATGCCAAATTTTGATGCTAGGACTTCCCCTTGAAATGAAGTGGTCACTCCAACAATTTCAGTTAGGTCTCCGGAAGCTAGTTTTGCGCCTAAAGCTTCAATCATTAGTGCAGCCGTAGAGCCTGAACCTAGTCCTAAAACCATTCCATCTTGTATTTGTTCAACAGCTGCTTTGGCAACTGCCTCTTTCATTTTTGTTTGAAGGTCCAAAATCATGAATGAATTACCCGCGCGACCGTAGCAAGATTTTCAACTCAATCCAGGTAATGCTGAAGGCTTGATAGAAAGACTAAGCTCTCGATTGTTACGTATTAGCTTCAAAGTCAATGGAACATTTAGTTCTGCCTTATCAACCTCCTCAAGCAAAGTTTGAGGGTTAGATATCGGTTTGTCTTCTGCTTCAATTACAAGGTCCCCTCTTCTTAAGCCTGCTTTGTCTGCTGGGCTGTCAGGTAAAACTGATTGAACTAGAGCCCCTGAACGTTCTGGCAGTTCAACTAATGCATTCGGGTCTCGATTATGTTCTCTTGCGATGCGGGCAGTAAGGGAAACCAATTGAACACCCAAGTAAGGGTGAACAACTTCTCCATTAACAAGCAATTGCTCGGATACTCGCTTTGCGAGATTAATTGGGATAGCAAAACCGAGTCCAGCGCCAGGCCCAGAGCGAACCAAGGTGTTGATTCCAATGACTTCTCCGCGACCATTAACTAAAGGCCCCCCTGAGTTGCCTGGGTTGATTGCGGCATCTGTCTGAATTAAATCAAGTCGTTTGTCTGAAAATCCAAGACTATTGATATTCCTATGCAAGCTGCTAACAATTCCAAGAGTGACTGTTCGCTCTAGGCCAAAAGGAGTACCTAAAGCAATAGCCCAATCTCCTACTTCCAGTGCTTCCGAGTTGCCAAGTGGTGCAGCATTTGGCAGATGATCAGAATCAAGGCGAACTAGTGCAAGATCGGTTACAGGGTCAGTTCCAATTACGACCCCATCGCATTCTTCTCCTTCCGCCATGGTGATACTTACTTGATCAACTTTCTCAACAACATGCGCATTCGTGAGGATTAATCCTTTGTTATCTATCAATACACCAGACCCTTGCCCCCTCTCATGCTCTGGCCCCATAGATGGATCACCAAGCAGATCTCTTAGTAAAGGATCAATTAATGTTGGGTCAAATTGTTGCCGCTCTATGGTTCGTTCGGTATCTATCCGAACAACAGCAGGCGCGACTTTTTTCACTGCTTCAGCAATGAAACTATGGCCATCTTTGCTATCTAAAGCGGGTATTTCTAAGGCAAAGGCTTCAGCTTCAAAGAATGGCGTTAGAGATATATCGATTACAACTAAAAATACCCAAAGGCCTAATAGCAATTTTTGTATCCAGCAGATTGAGAACCTTTGCAAATTTCATGCTTCGTAGGCTATTGCGAAACCTACTAAAAATTTTGCCCAAATGGAGCTAAATCAAGTGAACATTTGCTTTATTTGTGTTGAGGAGATTTTTTGCCGCGTAAATAAAACTTTTGTCAGCTCGATCTTCGCACTTTTCAGATGATCACGTAGAATTTAATGAGCCTGGCGGTTACCTCATTAATTGAGGCAGGTTTATTCTGAAACCGATCGGGCTAGCAGTCCGATCTAAACCTTGCCTCTTGCCTCATCCCATCCTCACGGACTTGGAGACAATAGCTTCCGCCACTGCCGCTGAAAACGGCTTTGATTTATGCGGCGTGAAGTTATTTACACATCTAAAACCTATGACCATGCAGGTTCAAATACGTCATACAGGAGGAGGTGATGTCTCATTGGATGATTGTGCAAGCTTTAGTGCACCTATGAGTGAGGCAATTGATATTTCTAAACTGCTTGATGAAGCTTATGTTCTTGAAATAAGTAGTCCAGGGATTACAGATCAACTAATTACTGATCGTGATTTCCAAACATTTCGAGGATTCCCTGTCCAAGTTACTTATAGAGATGATACTAATTCAGAGTTGCATCAAGATGGACTTCTAAAGGAGAGATCTAAAGATCATGTACATCTAAATATCAAGGGGAAGGTTAGTCGTATTCCTCTCATAGATGTGGTCGGTGTTCGTCTGATTGCCCCTACTGGGTAATTTCAACAAAGCCTTGATTAATCTTCAACAAAAACTTTCTTCTTTTTTCCATCTTCGATGGCTTTAGTTTTACTCCCTGGTCTTAATAACCTGATAGAAGACATCAGTGAGGAGAAAAAGCTCCCCACACAAGTTGTAGAAGCTGCACTTCGCGAAGCTTTACTTAAGGGATATGAAAGATATAGGCGAACTCTTTATTTGGGAATTAGTGAAGATCCATTTGAAGAAGAATATTTCAGTAACTTTGATGTAGGTCTTGATATTGATGAAGAAGGATATCGCGTTTTAGCCAGTAAAATAATTGTTGATGAGGTGCAAAGTGAAGATCATCAGATTGCCTTATCAGAGGTCATGCAAGTTGCTGAAGATGCACAAATTGGTGACACAGTCGTTCTTGATGTAACCCCAGAAAAAGAAGATTTTGGAAGAATGGCTGCGGCCACTACCAAGCAAGTTCTAGCTCAGAAACTTAGGGATCAGCAAAGGCGAATGATTCAAGAAGAATTTGCTGATCTAGAAGATCCTGTTCTTACAGCAAGAGTAATTCGGTTTGAACGTCAATCGGTCATTATGGCGGTTAGTTCTGGCTTGGGAAGACCAGAGGTGGAAGCTGAATTGCCCCGCCGAGATCAATTGCCGAATGATAATTACCGGGCAAATGCGACCTTCAAAGTTTTTCTAAAAGAAGTAAGCGAAGTTCCAAGGCGCGGCCCACAACTTTTTGTAAGCAGGTCTAATGCTGGCCTGGTCGTTTATCTCTTTGAGAACGAAGTGCCTGAAATTCAGGAAGGATCTGTGCGTATTGTTGCTGTTGCGCGAGAAGCCAACCCTCCATCTCGTTCAGTAGGACCTCGTACAAAGGTTGCAGTTGATAGCATTGAAAGAGAAGTGGACCCTGTTGGTGCCTGTATTGGTGCTCGTGGCTCACGAATTCAGCAAGTCGTTAATGAACTTCGTGGAGAAAAGATAGATGTCATTCGTTGGTCTCAAGACCCAGTTCAATACATATGCAATTCTCTTAGTCCTGCAAGAGTAGAAATGGTGAGATTGGTTGATCCAGAAGGACAACATGCTCATGTTCTTGTGCCACCAGATCAATTAAGTCTTGCAATTGGTCGCGAAGGGCAGAATGTACGCTTAGCTGCAAGGCTTACGGGATGGAAAATTGATATCAAAAATTCGCAAGAATATGATCAAGCCACTGAAGATTCGACTGTCGCTGAATTAATTGCTCAAAGGGAAGAGGAAGAATCATTGCAGAGGGAAGCTGAAGAACGTCTTGCGTTAGAGCAGGCAAATAGAGCCGAAGAAGATGCACGACTTAGGGAGCTTTACCCTTTACCGGAAGATGAAGAAGAATATGGGCAGCAACAGAATGAAGATGCTGAAACGGAAGAGAAGGGTGAAACTTTAAAAGATGAAATCACCCAACCTTCAGATGAAGAGGATGGAGCCCGGTGAGTAAACGCACCATCCTGCGTCGTTGTGTTGCTTGTCGAAAACTGTTCAATCGTGAGCTGCTTTTCAAAGTTACACGGGACTATCAGGGTGGAGTAGTCCTTGATGGGGGAATGGGCAGATCAGCCTATTTGTGCCGTCATGAGGATTGCCTAGAAGAGGCTTGTCGTCGCAAACGTCTTCAAAAGGCTCTGCGTTGTCAGGTTCCAGTAACCGTTGTGGAGATGCTGCAAAAGCGGCTAAATCGCTGCATTGATGCAGTCGCTGAGGCAATATGAGATATGTCTCCTCAAATGGAGTCCTTAGGCAAAAGGTGCCTAGAACGATCGGAGAACTTAATGACCAGCAGCGGCAAAATCAGAATTTATGAGCTGTCCAGGGACTTAGTCCTGGAGAACAAGGATGTGCTCGATGCTGCTCACAAGCTTGGTATTGCGGCTAAGAGTCATAGCAGCTCTATTAGTGATGACGAAGCTAAGCGAATCAGAATTCATTTAAGGAAAGAGCCCAATTCTGTATCGCCAACAAAGAATAAATCTCAACCTGAGAAGGTAATTCTTTCTGTTAAAAAAGCTGCAAATCAAACAAATTCAATTGAAATAATTGAGAAAAAGAAAACGGAAAAACGACGTCAAGAATCTGTACAAAAGCCTGTACAAAAGCCTGTACAAAAGCCTGCTCAAAAGCCTGCTCAAAAGCCTGCTCAAAAGCCTGTTTCCCCTATTAAACCTGTCGTTCCTAATAAAGTCGCTAAGCAATCTCCACCCATTACGAAGTCACCTTCTAGTCCATCAAATGACAGCTTAAATATTTCATCTAAACCCACTGGAACAGCATCTAAAATATCTACAACTGCTTCTATAAACCGGCCATCCCCGCCGACTAGACCTTTAGCTCCTTCCCCAAGGCAAACCAATAGGCCCTCGGCTCCAATTAGACCAAATTTAAATAATAAAACTCAAAATATAAATCGTCCCCCAAGTTCATCTTCCAACAATCAACCAAGAGTCCCTGCTTCTAAGCCAAAAGTTGTTTCAAGAGCTCCATCAACTCATAGCGCAAATCGCTCTGCACCTCAGAAGAAATCTTCAAATCAGCCCACTCGTCCAATATCAAAGCCAGAGTTGGTTGGACGCCCCCAGCCCAAAAGACCTCTGGCTCCTCCTAGTCGTCCAACTCCACCTTCTCAGCAAAAACGACCTGGAATTAGCCCAAGACCTATTGGGGGGTCTAATCAACGAAATAATTTGCCCCAAAAAACTGGTGGTTCGCAAAGACCAAATGCCCCTGTTCGCCAAGGCCTAAATCGGCCAGGACAGCCGCGTTCCAGTGGAAACCCTGTAGAGCTGGTTGGTAAGCCCATTAGGCGAGATAGGTCAGGCGGCACTAACTCTCCTCGTGAGAACAAAGATCGACAAGCAGCGCCTCAACGTTCAAACATGCCTCCAGGCATGAGGAAGCCAGTTTCTCCTGGTGAGTTAATGCAGTTGCAAAAACCTACTGGGCGACCTGGTGCTCCATCCCCAAGGCGTCCTGATGGTTCAACTGTAGGTAATAAGGGAAATTCGGAAGGAGCCAAGCAGCCTGTAGCCAATCGTCCCACCCCAGCTCCTGCGCCGAAAAGGCCTACACATAGACCTGGGGCTGCTGGTACAGGGGCCCCAAGGCGTAAACCTGATTGGGATGACAGTGCCAAATTGGAAGCCTTACGAAGTAAGTCTCCTCAAAAGCAACGTCAAAAGGTTCACATTATTGGCGAAAATGATGATGCACTGACAACAGAGACCAGTGGTTTTGCAGGTGAACAGCAAGCTGTTGTTTTGTCTGCAAGTCTTGCTCGCCCTGCCAAACAAAAAAAATCACAAAAAACTGCCGCCAAGCCAATGGCGGCAATGCGTAAACGGAAAAAAGAAACTACACGGCAAAGACAACGAAGGCGCGCAATGGAGTTGCGTGCAGCCAGAGAGGCTAAGCAAGTAAGGCCAGAAATGATTGTTGTTCCAGAGGCCAATCTCACAGTTCAAGAGTTGGCAGATATGCTTAGTGTTGAAAGTTCGGAAATTATTAAATCTCTTTTCTTTAAAGGAATTATTGCCACTGTTACTCAATCACTTGACCTCCCAACAATAGAAACGGTGGCAGAAGAGTTTGGAGTACCTGTTCTTCAGGATGATGTTGAAGAGGCGGCTAAGAAAACATCTGAAATTATCGAGGAAACTGATCTTAAACATCTAATTAGAAGGCCCCCTGTTGTTACTGTTATGGGGCATGTTGACCATGGGAAAACAAGTCTTTTAGATGCAATAAGGAAAGCAAGAGTTGCTGCAGGAGAAGCAGGTGGGATTACGCAACACATTGGGGCCTATCAAGTCGAGATAACCCATGCAGGGGAGCCTCGCAAGCTAACTTTTCTTGATACACCAGGTCATGAAGCTTTCACGGCAATGCGTGCCAGGGGAACAAAAGTCACCGATGTGGCAGTACTTGTTGTGGCAGCAGATGATGGCGTTAGACCCCAAACATTGGAGGCTATTAGTCATGCTCGCGCGGCTGAAGTACCTATCGTTGTTGCAATTAACAAGATTGACAAAGAAGGGGCTTCTCCTGACAAAGTAAAACAGGAGCTCTCAGATCAGAATCTAATAGCAGAAGAGTGGGGCGGGGACGTAGTGATGGTTCCTGTTAGTGCAGTTCAAGGAGAAAATATTGATAAGCTTCTTGAAATGATTTTATTGGTCACCGAGGTTGAAGATCTGCAGGCGAATCCAGATCGTTTAGCAAAAGGGACAGTTATTGAGGCACATCTAGATAAGGCGAAAGGACCAGTTGCAACTCTATTAGTTCAAAATGGAACTCTTAAGACAGGTGATGTTCTTGCGGCTGGGCCTGTTCTCGGAAAAGTAAGGGCGATGGTAGATGAAAATGGGGCACGACTTAAACAGAGTGGTCCTTCTACTGCTGTTGAAGCGTTGGGATTTAATGAGGTCCCCACAGCAGGTGATGAGTTTGAAGTTTATCCAGATGAAAAATCCGCAAGAGCAGTTGTAGGTGAACGTGCCTCAGATGCTCGTGCAGTGCGACTTGCGCAGCAAATGGCTTCTAGAAGAGTTTCTCTTTCAGCAATTTCTGGTCAAGTAAGTGAAGGAGAACTGAAAGAGTTGAATTTGATTTTGAAAGCTGATGTTCAAGGAAGTGTAGAGGCCATTTTAGGCTCATTAGAGCAACTACCAAAGGACGAAGTTCAAGTACGAGTTTTGCTTTCAGCACCAGGTGAGATTACAGAAACTGATGTTGATTTAGCCGCAGCTTCAGGTGCTGTGATTGTAGGCTTTAATACTTCAATGGCTTCAGGTGCTAAACGTGCTGCTGATGCAACTGGTGTTGATGTAAGAGATTACGAAGTAATTTATAAGTTGTTAGAAGATATTCAGTTAGCAATGGAGGGATTGCTTGAGCCTGAGATGATTGAAGAATCTTTAGGCTCTGCAGAAGTTCGAGCGATATTTACAATAGGCAAGAGCTCAGTTGCTGGCTGTTACATCACAAATGGCAAGTTGCAACGCAATTGCAGAGTAAGAGTTAGAAGAGGCAAACAAATAGTATTCGAAGGAGATCTTGATTCCTTGCGACGCAATAAAGATGATGTTAAAGAAGTGGCGACTGGCTTTGAATGTGGTCTAGGCTGTGATCGATTTGCAAATTGGCAAGAGGGAGATATTGTAGATGCGTATAAATTTGTTACTCAAAAACGCAAATTAAGTGCTTAGAAAATAATCAGTTAGGCAATTACTTTTCTGTTGAAAATCATAATTTGATCTTATTTACTTGATGGGCTCAATCATTATTTTTTTTATCGAAAACCAATAGAGAACCGAATAGCAAAAGAGCACCTAATTGTATTCCTGCATCACTTAAGGGCACATTTTCGCCTGAGCTTGCTCTTATAGACATTACGAAAATACCTATAAAAGATGAACCAAAAAGTGCAATCCAAACAACCCTTCGAAGACCTTGGAATGGAGATTGGGACTCTTTGATTAGTCTTGCTCGAACGTTAGGGTCCAATTTGGAATTGGAATTGGAATTGATAGTCAATAGATCAAAAGCTCAAACCACAATGTTAAGTTCCCTTTGCTGCCGGTGTAGCTCAGAGGTAGAGCAACTGATTCGTAATCAGTAGGTCGCAGGTTCAAATCCAGTCACCGGCTTGTGTAAGAAGCTTTTTCATCAATTAATCAAATGTCTACAAATACAAAAAAAGCCCCCTAAAAAAGGGAGCTTTCTTAAGGGTTAAAAGCTAAACCTTGATTTCAAGCAAATGAAA
>MDTE01157860.1_pt1 | contig 12761 bp, 8 predicted proteins | sample 811231 | NCBI WGS metagenome assembly MDTE01 (sample SAMN05326651, study PRJNA326480) | marine metagenome | isolation source: seawater | place: Indian Ocean: Red Sea | collected 2010
CGCACAACTGCACATTGATGTGCATGGCACCGGCGGCCTTGAAGGGGGCCAATTTGCCCTCGGCCTCGGCTACCGAGGCAATATCCACCCCACCGACCAGGGGCATTTCATGCTTTTTCAACGCCGCTACCAGCGTCGCATCGGCCCCGGCGCTAAATCCGGCAAAACCGGCCTCCTTTGCCCTTTTCACTTTAATTTCGTTGGACCACTGCTTCTTTTCCGAGGGATAATTGGTCAATGTCCAACCAGCAGCACAAAGGTGGAGTTGGGGTTTTTTCAAGGTTTTCTTTTTGGCCATCTGAGCCTCCCATTTTAGGTGGCGATTCTTTGCTCACCGGTGTATATGTTGCATCTGCTTCCGCGCAGGAACCCCAAAAGGGTCATGCCCCCTTCACTGGCAAGATCTACTGCTAGACTTGAAGGAGCTGAAACTGCTGCCACGATGGGAATCCCCGCACTGTGGGCTTTTTGGATGATTTCGAAGCTGGCCCGACCACTGACCAGAAGGATGGAGCGAGGCGGGATCGGCTTATTCCGGAGCAAAAACGAGCCCACCACTTTGTCGACGGCATTATGCCGCCCAACGTCCTCGCGCAAGACTAGCAGTTCTCCGCACTCGTCAAACAATCCGGCAGCGTGCAGCGAACCGGTTTGCGCAAATACGGTTTGTGCGGCGCGCAGCTTGTGATCCAGACTATACAGCACCTCGAGCTCCACCTGGAAATCGACCGTCATGGCGGAAATCCTTTGGGTGATGGCTTCGATGCTGGCCTTGCCGCATACTCCACAGCTGGACGAGGCATAAAAGTTGCGCTTCAACTGGGCAGAATCAAATTCCACCCCCTGGGTCAAACGCACTTCAATTACGTTCTCGAGATTGGGTGGGGTCGCATTACTACAATAGGAGATTTGAGCCAGATCGCGACAGCTGTCTATCAACCCCTCGGTAAAGAGAAAACCGGCAGCAAGATCGAAATCGTCGCGCGGCGTTCGCATAATCACGGCTATGGCTTGAGTACCTATGCGAATCTCCAGGGGTTCTTCCACGGTCAGGGTGTCCTGGCAAACTTCGCTGACCCCCTCCCCTAAGCGGACAATTCCGCGCCTTACTAATTGTGACTGTCTATTTTCCACTGCATCCATAGCTCACATCGGCCCTATGCGCTCAGGTCCCCGGTCCATAGCAAGCATTGATGCATCAAAACTGCGCTTGAGCATTTCGAGCACAAGGGGCTGCGCCTCAGTTTCGTCCCACATATTTTCGAATTCTTCGGGGTCTTCCTGCAAATCGTAAAGCTCGCCATAATTGCAGCCGTGGTAAACCACCAGTTTGTAGCGCTCATCGCGGTACATGGTGGCAAAGCTCTGGTTGGGCATTTCCAGTGCGTTGTAGTACTCACAGCGAACTGAATTCCGGTGTATGGCAGAATCGGCCTCCCCTTTCAGGATGGGCAAAAGGGAGATCCCTTGCATCCTCCCGGGCACCTCCAAACCAGCTAAATCCAACAATGTGGGCGCTTTGTCCAGCAATTCCACCAGGCCATCGCTGCGCAAACCGGCGGCAAAAACCCCGGGCCAGGAAAATATTAGCGGTACACGCACCAATCCCTCATAAAAACGGCACCCCTTCTGAATCAAACCGTGATCGCCCAGCATCTCGCCGTGATCGCTGGTAAAAATCACCACTGTGTTGTCGCGCTGCCCACTCTCCTCCAGCGCCGCCAAGATCCGGCCCAGCTGGTCGTCAACCAATTTTATCATGGCGTAATAGGCCGCCTGCAAGGTGCGCGAATCGGTCCCCCCAGCCGCCTCTGGATCGGCTTTGCCCTCACGCTCGGGACTGAAGGCCAAGATCGGACTTTTGATGTCCAGACCGTCTGGATGGCGCCCCTGTGATTGAAAATCAACTGCCGCTAGCCGGGCCTGTTGATCCAGATCGCTGTCGCGAAAAAGCGCCCCCGGCATCTGAGCCGGATCGAAGAGCTCGCGATAGGACTGAGGGGGGTTGAAAGGCGGGTGGGGATCGTAAATATTTACGCTTGCCAGCCAGGGGCCCTGGCGCTCCTGCTGGATAAATTCAATGGTTTTCTCGGCACACCAAGTAGTCTGGTGAAGTTCGGCCGGAACCCCCTGAAGATCCTTGATCAGGTCTTTTAACTGCACACCTTTCTGGCGCACCCAATCGGCGTAACCATGCCCCTCGGGCCAGTCGTCGCGCGGCGCGTGACTGTATTGCCAGTAGCGATAGCCGTCGTCGACTCTGGGTTCGATGCGCCCGTAGGCGCCAGCCAGGTGCAACTTGCCAATCAGGCCGCAATCGTAACCGGCATCGGCTAGCAGCCGGGTTACAAGGGGCGGATGAGCGGGGAAATAGTCGTTGCCATTGCCGTTGACGTGGACTGCACTGGGGTACATTCCAGTCAAAAAACTACCTCGACTGGGGGTGCAAATTGGACTTTGGCAAAAGGCATGGGTAAAACTTACGCCCGTGTCCACCAGGTGGTCGATATTGGGGGTGGAAACATGTGGATTGCCCAGTGCCCCTATGGTATCGTAGCGCTGCTGGTCAGTACATATCCACAGTATGTTCGGCCTTGTCGACGCCATTATTTTTCCCCTAGCAAAAAAACCAATAAAAACCACACCCAGGCCAAAGCGCCAATTTTCTGCGGCCTTAACCTTGATATGTTGCCCTTAATAACATTCGGTTGGGAAAGTCCAGCCGCGAATAGCGGTCCCAGTGAAACCGCTAGCCCTTCGGGTAGCCGCCCACCTTGTCGAGCAGATTTGCCCCTCCGGTAGCCATCTTTCCCCCGGGTTCGAGCGCCGCGCTACCTTTGAACATGGTCTGCTCCGCATGGACCGCCCCACCTTGCTGCGTCCCTGTTTCCAATTTATCATTAATACCAGATAAGATCAATAAAAACCCTCTAAATAACCAACTCCGCCATGCGCCTGACCTTTGAAGATGGCACCTTGCTGCTGCGCGATTTTGCGCCAAGCGAGCCGCTGCCCCCAGCCTTTGTTTGGGATGCGCGGATAGATCAGTGGCGCGCCCAGGCCCTCTTCTATCGCGATACCCTAGACTTTCTGCGCCAGGCCCGGGCAGAGTATACAAACAGGGCCCCGAACTACAATACTCTCTCGCTGCAGCTCAACTCCCCGCTCCTGCCCCATCCGCACCAGCAGGAGAGCCTGGAGGGTTGGCGGCGACACCAAAGGCGTGGGGTCGTCGTCCTGCCCACCGGCTCGGGCAAATCCCAGGTTGGACTCATGGCCATCGCGGACACACAGCGCAGCACTCTCGTGGTCGCACCCACCATCGACCTGATGAATCAGTGGTATGATCTACTGTGCACAGCCTTTGGAGTCGAGGTGGGCCTGCTTGGAGGTGGTTACCATGAAATCCACGACCTCACCGTATCCACCTACGACAGCGCCTACCTCCACATGGAGCGCTACGGCAACCGCTTCGGGTTGGTGGTTTTCGATGAGGTCCACCATCTACCCGGGGCGATGTACAGCCACGCTGCAGAAATGGCCATAGCACCCTACCGTCTGGGTCTCAGCGCCACCCCCGAACGGGCCGATGGGCGCCACGTCCTCCTCGACACACTGGTGGGCCCCATCGTTTACGAAAAGGGCATCCGCGATCTTTCAGGTGAATACCTGGCCACCTACCGAGTCGAACGCCGCCAGGTCCAGATGATCGCCGAGGAGCGCGCCGCATACGACGCCGCCCGCACCCAATACCAGAACTTTCTCACAAGCAAAAACGTCAAGCTCGGTTCGCTCAAGTCATGGCAGCAGTTCGTCCAACTCTCCGCCCGCTCCAGCGCCGGCCGGCGCGCCATGCTGGCCTACCGCCAGCACCGCAAAATCGCCCTGGGGACCACCTCCAAGCTGCGGGTCCTCGAAGATATTCTCAAAGCCCATCCACGCGACCGCACGCTCATCTTCACCAACGACAACGAAACGGTGTACGAGATATCGCGCACTTTCCTGATCCCGGCCATCACCCACCAGACCCGTACCAAAGAGCGCAAGGCACTGCTCGAAGACTTTAACCAGGGTGCCCACCTGGCCCTGGTCACTTCCAAGGTACTCAATGAAGGGGTCAACATTCCCGCCGCCAACGTGGCAGTGGTACTCTCCGGCAGTTCCACAATCCGCGAGCACGTCCAGCGCCTGGGCCGCATCCTGCGCCAGCGCGAGGGCAAGGAGGCCGTGCTCTACGAAGTGGTCTCCAAAGATACGGTGGAGGACCGCATCAGCGCCCGGCGAAGGCGCCATCCCGCCTATACAAAGTCCACCGCCTGATGCTTACCACCGATCTCCTGCTCACCCGTTCAAAGGGGCCCTATATCGAGCCCCGCTACATTGACGTGGCCAGCCCAAAGTACCAACAGCTGGCCCTGGACCTGATAGATATTTTCGCCCGCCACCAGGGCCGGACCCGCAAAGCTCTAAAGGCTGCCCTGGATCAATACGCCGGGGACCGGACCGACTACCGCATCCAGCGGGGCCTGGCCAAACTGCTATTTGACGATCGCTGCGAATTCCACATTACCAGTGCGGTGCCGCCAACAGACTTGCGCCAGCAAACCTTTGCCCTGAGCCGCGAGAACCATCCTGTGATTTGCGAACCCAACCTCATCTATCCCATCACCCGCGAACATATTCTGGAGCAGGTAGCCCTAAAATACCAGATTAGTACAGACCAGGTCGAAGAAGGACTCTACGCCGACCTAGCCGAAAATCACCGCCTCCAGACCTTTGAACCGCCCAGCGCCAACTTTCTCCTCGAGCGCTACAATGTAGCCCTCGCTCAGGCCATGCTCTACCGCTGCGAGCGTCTCGAATTGAGCCTCTACCGCAACATTCCAGCGCGCTACAAACAGCTTTTTAAATTCATCAAGTTCTACCGCTTGATCCACGCCATAAACGGCGACCTCGACGCCGGCTACGAAATTGTCCTCGATGGCCCACTCAGCATGTTCCGGCACTCGCAGAAGTACGGTTTCCAGATGGCGGTATTTTTGCCGGCGCTACTGCTGTGCACCCGCTGGCAGATGCGTGCCGAAATCCCGCGCCCCGACGGTCGCCGCCAGGAGTTCATCATCGATGACAGCGCCCCCCTGAACTCCCACTACCGCGATCAGACTATCTACGATTCGCTCCTGGAAGAAACCTTCGCCCGGCGCTTTGATGCCGCCAAAACCGAGTGGGAATTGGAACGCGAGAGCGAGATAATCAACCTCAAGGAAACCGTCATGATCCCGGACTTCACCTTCCGCCATCCCAGCGGTCGCACCGCCCTGCTGGAAATTGTCGGCTTCTGGCGCCCGGACTACCTGCGCCGCAAACTAGAAAAGTTGAAAAAAGCCCGGCGCAAGGATCTCATCGTGGCGGTTTCGCGCGATCTCAACGTCAGCGAAGAGGATTTTTCCGATGTTGCGGGAGAAGTTTTTTTCTTCAAAAATCGGATCCAGCCCCGGGAGGTTCTTGGTCACCTGGAACAAATTGCCCCCCCCTCCACCTAGACGACAAGGATAAAATGAGCGAATTTCTCGACACCCTCAGAGCGGGACCACTGCTGGCCGACGGCGCCATGGGCTCCTACCTATTTTCCCGTACCGGCCGTCTTTCCGAGACCAATCACGTCTACGAAGCCCTCAGCCTCCACCAGCCCGAGCTCATCCGCGAGGTGCACTTTGCCTATTTGCAGGCTGGAGCCCGTTGTCTGACGACCAATACCTTCGGAGCCAACCACACCCATATGGATCCGCTAGGCGAGGGACAGCGCATCGAAGAATTGAATCGCGCCGGGGTAAATCTGGCGCGCCAGGCCATAGCTTCCTTTCGCACCCAGACCCGGCAGCAGGGTCCCTATTTTGTTTTGGGCTCCATTGGCCCCACTTTTTCAGGCCGCGAGTCACCCAGAGAAATAAAAGAAGTTTATCGCGAGCAGATCCAGGCCCTGATCTCCGAAGGCGTCGATGCCCTGTTACTGGAAACCTTTAGCTTTTTACCCCATCTAATGGCCCTGCTCGACCTCGTTGGAGAATTTTCCAAACATCCTCCATTGATTATCCAGATGGCTCTACACCAAACCGGCGAGGGCTGGGACCAGGACCCTCTGGTCTTTGCAAAGACTGCAGCGGACATGGGGGCCCAGGTAATTGGCGCAAACTGCTGTTCTCCCTGGGAGGCCACCGCGTTCGCCGACGCGGTGCGGGAACTCGATGCCGTCAAAGAGGGGAAGTTGCTCCTTGCAGCGATGCCCAATGCCGGGGGTTTTCAGCGCATTGGGCATCGCTACATGACCGGCGTCAACCCCGAATTCATGGGCAAGTTAGCTCGCACTTTTTCGGCGCGGGGCGTCCACTTGCTCGGCGGTTGCTGCGAAGTCCACCCGGATCATATCAACGAGATGCACAACTACCTGCAGGGCCGCCAGACTGGTAGCCCAACCATCAACTTGGCATCCCTGCAAGCCGGTGAATCCACCGGTGACGACCGCAAACGAAGAAATGGTGAATTTTCCCGCAAAATCAAGGAGGGGGAATTTGCCGTCAGCGTCGAGTTGCTGCCGGCCCGGGGCACCGCCCCCCGCACACTGCAGTCAAAGATCGACTTTGCCGCTGCCCTGGCGGCATCTGGACGGGCCGATGCCCTGGATATTACCGATGGATCCCGCGGTATCCCGCTCATGCCGCCGGGCGACTTTATATCCCTGTTGCGCCAACATCTGAACTGGACGCCTGAGAGTGGCGACGGCCTGGAACTCATACCCCACTTCACTACCCGCGACCTAAACGCCATGGGCATGCAAAGCCGCCTGGTGGGCTACTGGGCCAATCGCATTCACAATGTCCTCTTCATAACCGGCGATCCACCAAAAATGTCGCCGACCTACCCACGCTCCACCGCGGTCTACGACTTCGATTCGACTACCATGATCCACTATACCCACTCCTGTCTGAACGCCGGAGTGGACTTTGGGGGTCGCCCCCTGGGTCAGCACGCCGAGCCCCGCACCCGCTTCACCATCGGCAGTGGTTTTGAGCCCGAAGCGCTCAATATAGAAAACGAAGTAGAAAAATTGCGCCACAAGATCGGCGCCGGGGCCGACTATGTCATGACCCAACCCGCCTTCAGGTTCGACCCATTGGGGGTGCTCGATTCATTCCGCCCCCAGGTCCCAATCCTGATCGGCGTTATGATAGCGACCAGTCTCGAACACGCCCGGCGCATCGGCCAGGTGCCCGGCGTGGTTGTTCCGCAGAGTATGTACGAACGCCTTGGGAAATACGAAAATTCAGCAGATCAGGCCCGGATTGGAAGGGATATTGCCGTCGAGCAGGTGCGCTGGATCAAAAAACGGGGCTGGGCTGGCCTCTACCTGATGTCACCGGCGTCACACCAGCCAATTATCGAGATACTCGAAGCGGGACTTTCCTAGAAATTATAGTTGCGCTCTGTGGCAATCGAATCAGCTAAAATGCTCCGCGAAGCGCTGCCGCACAAATTCGAGCGATTCCTCGCGCCAGCGCAGGCGGCCCTCCAGTTGCTCGTCTTCTACGGCTTTTAGGATCTCTTTAAATAGCGGCCCGGGTTCCAACCCCATTTCGATCAGATCCATACCGTTCAGCAAAATTGGCGGATGAAGGTCTGCCTCGGCGCCGGGGCGTAGATTTTCTTTGCAAAAATCATAGACATCTAGTTGCTTGTGACTGGCCAGACAATCTAGCCGGTGCAATTCTAAGAGCTCGGGAAAAATCGGCAGGCGCAATAGCCGTTTCAGTTTACTGGGGCGCATCTCCTTGGCACGGCCGATGCGCATATGCTGGGCAGTCAGTTCACAAATCCTGGCGCTAGCCTCATTGGACATGTGCAGGCGCTGACAGATCTGTGCCGCCATTTTAGCGCCCAGGGCATCGTGGCCATTAAAGCGTATGCGGTCGGTCAGGGCGAAAGTCGGTGGCTTGCCGATATCGTGCAGCAGGGCACTCCAGGCAAGCGCGGGGCTCGGATTCCGTAGATTTTCGAGCATCATCTTGACATGGGTCCAGACATCCCCCTCTGGATGAAACTGCGGCGGTTGGGCCACTCCAACCATTGCCGCTACCTCTGGCAGTATGGCCATCAGTAGACCGCTGTCAAGCAATAATTGCATACCGGAACCGGCATGGCCTCCGGTCAGGATGCGCGTACATTCATCGCGAATTCGCTCTACACTGACGCGCTGGATATTCGCGGCGCCGGCACGGATGGCGTCAAAGGTGCAAGGGTCGATGGCAAAACGCAGCCGGGTGGCAAAACGCACCGCCCGCAACATGCGCAGGTAGTCTTCGCTGAAACGCTGCACGGGATCGCCAATTGCCCGTAGCAGGCCGCGTGCCAAATCGTCCCGACCACCCACATAATCGATCAGCTCTTCGTTGAGCGGATCGTAAAACAAGCCGTTGACAGTAAAGTCGCGCCGCGCGGCATCGGCTTTCTCATCGGCGTATTCCACGCCATCCGGGTGGCGTCCGTCCAGGTAGGGGCCATCACGGCGAAAGCGCGCTACCTCGTAGTGGCCATCTTCGAGGATTACCACCACAATCCCGAACTCCACCCCAACCGGTACGGTTTTTTCAAAGAGCTGCATCACCACATCGGGGGCAGCATTTGTGGCCACGTCCCAGTCGAGTGGTTCCCGCCCCAATACCCAGTCGCGCACACACCCCCCGGCCAATAAAGCCCGGTAGCCGCATGCGCTTAATTTCTCAATGATATGCAGGGCACCGGACTTTACCATGAGCTCACCTGATTTTGAACTGCGCCACTCGGCTAACCGAATTCTCCGCCCCATCCGCTCGCGTACTGGCTATTACTTTCCAGTAGTATATCTGCCCGGATTGCAGGGTGCTCTCGGCCCCGGAGGAATCCGAGCGCCCCTTGAAAAGAGCGGCCGTTTCACTCGTCCGCCCAATTTCCGAAACCTCGCCGCTGGTAGGTGAAGAGGTGACGACGACTCTATAGTCTAGGACATGGGGAACCGGCTTCCAGCGGAAAGTCGGTATCGGCGATGTGAGTTCGCCCTCAACCGGTTCCATCAAACCTGCTTGTGGCAGCGCCACATCGGCAATAATGGCAGAGGGGGCACTCTCTTTGTCGCCCCGATCCAGGGCGGTAATACGATAGTAATAAAGCAGGCCGACCTCAATTTCCTCGTCTTTGTAGCGCGGTTCCGCAACGGCGACCAGCAGGTTTTCCGGGCCAATGACAAAATCGGGATCGGTGGAGCGGTAGATCCTGTAAGCCGCCAAATCGGTTTCGGCGTTGTCATCCCAATCGAGTAGAATATCTAGCTGATTCAGGATAGATATATTGTGCGCCACCGCCCGCATTCCCCTTGGAGCTAGCGGCGATAAATTATTAAAGGGCTGACCACTGACAGTCTGGGAAATATCGCCTTCGATGCCGGCCTTTGTTACGGCCGTAACGTGGTAGGTGTATTCGGTTTCGTAATCGAGCCCCCGGTCCTGGAATACATTTGCGAAAGTCGTATCGATCGCCAGAGCTTGCCCACCCCATGCCGACCGATAGACAATATAATAATCAATGCCCTCCCTGTTAAGCCTTGTCCAACTAAGCCAAATCTCCCCGTCCCGAATCTTTTCAACCTTGAGATTGCGGGGACTCGGAGGGGGTGCATTATCAAAGGCCAGGTTGGGCCCGATCGGCTCGTTGTCGTCGCAGGCCAGCAACAAAACCAGGGTGCCCAAAACACATTTGCTGATAAAATTTTTCATCATTTACCTCCCCGGAAAATTCTTTTAAAACTAGAGTTCGATAAATTTCTCGCAGCACGCGGGGGAACATCGATCGCGGGGAGGCGCATCGGATGGTCTAAGAGGCAGGGAAAAAATTAATCTACTTGCCAATATCGCTATTTTTCCGCCAAATTTCAAGTAGCTCGTTTTGTTAAACACATAAAGAATAAACGACTATGCCCATTTTACGCTGGATAATCGGCCTGGCCATTCCCGGCTTACTGCTCTGCCTGGTGGGGCTGGGTGCAATGTGGTTTGAATACCGCACCCAACTCGGGGCCGTGCGGCTGGGCGAATACCTGCTGCTGCACAACCGTGACCGCCTGACCCGGGGTGCCGTCTGGCAGGGTATTCTGGCAACGCGACAGAGCCGCACCAAGCTGGAAAACCGCACCCGGCCCAACTCCCTCAAGTTGGACACCATCCCAGCAGCCCTGTTGCGTTACCGCTATGAAGCCGAACAACCCTCGCCCGATTTTATCATTCTACATGCCAGGAAACGGGCCCTGTCGCTGCGCCTGGATCAACTATCCAGCAGGGAAATTCAACACTTGGCCCATGCCCTGCAGATTTATCAACATGGGGAGCTCCTGCTTTCACAGATACAGCTACCGCGGGAAATCTTTCACCTGCAGGCCCAGATTCAAGCCCAGATTGCGGTGGAAAATGGCTCCATATTCCCCTTGCTTCACCGCCAATTAAAGAAAGCCAATGCCCCCGAAGCCTGGGACTTCGTAAAAATAAGCCCCGCAGACCTCGGCCACTGGCAGGATTATCTGGAGCGCTTTTTTCTGCCCCAGGAGATCGCAGAGCCACAAAGCAATCGGGAAGAAACATCGGCTCTGGCCAGTGCCTGTGCCGAATTGCTGCAAACATGGGCCGATTCACTCTATACAGGCGAACGCCGACGCCTACGAAAAACCTGGACTGGCGGTGCCGATTTACAGATTCGCCTGGTGCGCAACCTGGACACCTTCAGCGGCTATGCCATTGTCGCCGACGATCCCCCCATTCGCTTCACTCTGCCCAGGGATCGGCTGCCTGCGATGCCCGGCCTCGATTTTACCTGGGAGCAAAACCCTTGAGCTGGATCCGTCCCCTGTTCATCGGCAGCGCGATTACCGCTCTGATAGGGCTGGTGGCCCTCCTTGCCCTCTATGCCTTTTACCAGTCCGTTCTCGAAGATCTGCCGCGCCTGCCAGAGAATCCGGCCGAGCTAGGGCTGCGACCAGGGACTGAAATTTTTGCCGCTTCCGGGGAGCGCATGTACAGCTTCAACCAAACCCGCCAGTGGGTAGACCTGGACCAGGTGAGTCCATACGTTCTGCAGGCCCTGTCGGCCACTGAAGATGCCGCTTTCTTTTACCATCGCGGCATCGACCTCAAAGCCATCATGGCAGCAGCCTGGTCCAATTTATGGCAGGGCTATGGCAGTCGCGGTGGCAGTACCCTGACTCAACAACTGGTCAAAAGGTTGTTTTTCTCCCCGCGGAAAACGATTCGCCGCAAGTTTTCGGAAGCACTTCTCGCACTGGAACTCGAGGCTCTCTATGCCCGTTCATTTCCCGGCCTCATAACGCCTGCCAATGGCAAACCCTATCCGTTGTACAAACACCACCTGCTGGAACTCTACCTCAACACCGTTTTCTACGGCGCCAATGCCTATGGTCTAGCGGATGCTTCCGAAGTTTATTTCAACCGCGCCCCCCGCAACTTATCCCTGCCCCAGGCCGCCTTGCTAATGGGACTGATAAATGCTCCCTCTGCATACAATCCACTGCAACATCCCGAGCGCGCCACCCGGCGGCTGCAACACGTGCTGGAGCGCATGCGCCGCACTGGATTCCTATCCCTCTCGGCCCGCCTTAGTTATGCCAACCTGCAGGCAGAGGACCTGATCAATCCGCACCGGGCGCCGCAAAACCCGGCGCCCTACTGGGTCGAAGCAATCAAAGCTGAAATTGCGCGGCGCTGGGGGGTAAACGTGCTGCGCTATGGCGCTTTGAAAATTCACACTACCCTGGATATGAAAATGCAAAAAATGGCCGAGGGGGCTATCGCCTGGGGCGTCGCCGAACTGGATCGGCGCATGGGTTTCAAAGCCTATGGAGAAGCCAGCCTGGAAGAGCGCAAAAAGTATGTCCAGGCCGCACTAGTATGCCTGGAACCGCACAGTGGTCGCCTAAAGGCCATGGTTGGAGGCCGCGATATTTTCGTCAGCTACTACAATCGCGCCCTCACCGCCAGGCGCCAGCCCGGCTCAGGGTTTAAACCCGTGGCCTATCTGGCGGCGCTGGAAGCCGGGGCCCTTTCTCCAACTTCGCTTTTTTTGGACGCACCCCGAACCTTCGCGGTCGACGGCAAAAGTTGGGAACCGCGCAATTACAACGACCAGTATCTTGGTCTGACTACCGCAGCCTGGGCACTTATCAAATCCGCAAATTCCACTGCTGTCCAGATCACCCGGAAAGTGGGGCCGGAACAGGTAGTGGACACTGCCCGGCGGCTGGGTTTTGCCGGATCAATGGGGGCCTATATGAGCATTGCCCTGGGAGTTAACGAGGTGACGGTGCTGGAAATGGCTTCCGCCTATGGCGCCCTGGCCGCATCGGGCCTGCTGGTGGAACCCACCCTGGTGGATCGGATAATCGACGCCGAAGGGCGTGAGCTTTTTGCCCACGAACCGCAAATTAAACAAGCGGTGGCACCGGATTTGGCTTTCCAGATGGTACAAATACTGCAGCTGGCGCTGGACCGTGGAACTGGTCGCCGGGTGCGCAAAATGGGCTTCGGAAAACCCGCCGCCGGCAAAACCGGCACCACCAACGACAACACCGATGCCTGGTTCACCGGCTTTACACCCGATCTGGTGAGTAGCGTTTGGGTCGGTTTCGACCAGCGGAGGTCTCATAAGCTGCTCGACGCACAGGGCCGCCA
>MDTE01101975.1_pt1 | contig 12756 bp, 15 predicted proteins | sample 811231 | NCBI WGS metagenome assembly MDTE01 (sample SAMN05326651, study PRJNA326480) | marine metagenome | isolation source: seawater | place: Indian Ocean: Red Sea | collected 2010
AGGTCGGCGGTTCAAATCCGTCCCCCGCAACCAATTCATTAAAAAAATCTTTTATAAATATTTATACCAACATTTCCAACCTTTTGTTTTTTATCTAAACCAACAAATTGTTTGGCAATAAATGGGCTATTTAAGTTCAATGAATTTAATACCCTTGCAACTTTTTTTTTATTGGTATGAAATGAAAAAACATGCTTATTTGGAATAAGAAATATTAAATGATTGTTTTCTAATATTTTTTGAAAAGTTTTTTTGTTAGAATGATATTCATATAAAGAATATTTTTTATTCGTTATTTTTTTAAAATTTACATTGGGATATAATTTAACCGTTTCAGAAAATGACAAATAATTATTTTCTTTCTTATCTAAGGCGTAAATATTTGAGAGAGTATCAGTCATTATCCATTTTTCACCATTCCAAACCTCGGCTACAGTATGTCCATTAGTCCATAATATTCTTCCCTTAACATTTAAATATGACATCGCTGAAACAAAAATTTTTGCAGATTCTGAACAAATTTCATAATAATTTTTTTTATCAACCATAATATTATCAATAGATTTAATTTCTTTACCGATAGAATTTTCTTGTATTTCTCTAGTAATTTCAGTTGCAATTTTAATTTTATTGTAAATATTTTCATTATTGTATCTATCTAAAATATCTTGGATACGTTGAGGTATAAATTGTTTATTTAAATCAATATTATAAAAATCTATATGATTTTCAAAAGTAGAGGCATTAAATTCGTTTATAGAATTTATATAATCTACTTTAAAAAAAGGGAAAGGTCTTAAAATAATTATGTTAAATAGGTAAATAATAATTAAAATAGATATAGCAAAAAATAACTTAATATAATTTTTTTTTATTTTTCTTATCATTAATTTTAAAAATTAATTTATATTTTAAATTTTGATTTTTTACTGTCTTTTAAAAATCCTTTTACTGTTTCTAAAGTCAGTGATGTATATGATTTACCAAATTTTTCAATTTTTTCAATTATAGCCGGAGGAACTGTTATTATTTGGCAACCAACTTGTTTTGATTGTAAATAATTATAAGGTTCTCTAACGCTGGCCCATAGAATTTCTATATTTTTATAATTTTTAGCTAGTTTAACACTTCTTTTAATTTCTGGAATTGGATCCTTGCCACAGTCTCCTGCTCTACCTGCAAAAATAGATATTATAGTTTTAGTTTTTTTATTTAAAACTTTAATAATTTTTTCAACCTGCTTAGAGTTATATACTGCAGTTATATTAAGTTTTATATTTTTACTATTTAACTCTTTGATTAGATTGCCCATAAAAATGTTTTTTGAATTTACAACTGGTATTTTTACATAAACATTTTTTCCCCAATTTTTAATTTCCTTTGCTTGTTTTTTCATTGAAATATAGTCATCTGCAAAAACCTCAAAAGATATAGGTTTATTTTTTGATAACTTAACTAATTTTAATGCATATTGTTTATAATTTTTAGCTCCAGCTTTCCTCATCAAACTTGGGTTCGTGGTAAAGCCTTTAACTAATTTTTTTTTTGCAAATTTTCTTATTAATTTTTCATCAGCAATGTCACAAAATATTTTTGTCATTAGTAAAAATTTGTATTTATGAATACAGTATAATTATTTATACAGCTTATTTTTAATAAAATCATCAATAGTTAAATCTAAAGCCTTATCTAAGTTTATCTTTGAATTCCAACCATACTTTTTTGCTAATTTAGTATTTAATAATTTACGAGGTGTGCCGTCCATTTTGGGCCCAGAAAACTTAATTTTTAACTTAATATCAAATTTTTTCATTATTATTTTTGCGTAATCTGAAATCGTATGCTCTATACCGCTTCCTATATTGATTAAATAATGTTTTGTTTTTTTCTCTAAAAAAAATAAGCATGCATTAGCAAGGTCATCAACATAAATTACCTCTCTCTTTGCTTTGCCTGTGCCCCATAATTTTATATAATTTTTTTTATTTTTTTTTGCTTTGTATATTTTTTTAATTAAAGCAGGAAAAAAATGAGAATTTTTATCGTCATAATTATCATTTGGTCCGAACATATTGCAGGGCATAAGACATTTATAATTAATTTGGAATTGTTTATTATATGCTTCACACATTTTTACACCTGCTATCTTAGCAATTGCATAAGGTTCATTGCTTTCTTCAAGTTTTCCAGTTAAAAGATAATTCTCTTTAATTGGTTGCTTTGCAAATTTAGGATAAATACAACTCGATCCTAAGAAAATTAAGTTCTTAATATGATTTACCTTTGCGGCTTCAAAAATGTTATTTTGTATGGCTAAATTATTAAATATAAACTCTCCACCATATTTAGAATTAGCTAAAATACCACCTACTTTTGCCGCACATAGTATAACAGAGTCAATTTTATTATTTTTAAAAAAATTATAAACTTTTCTTTGATCTGTCAAATCTAGCTGTTTTTTATCTTTGATTAAAATATTATACTTTTTTTTCTTAGTCTTTAATAACCTAAGTACTGCAGATCCAGCCATTCCATTATGTCCTGCTAAAAAAATATTTTTTTTTTTCATTATTTAAGGAATTGAAATTTACACTTCATAAAACTATTTACAAATATTACATTTAAAATAATAAAAAATGGATATGTATAGATTCTATATCTAAGGTCATAATCTATAAATGTAATCACAAAGAATAGGACGGTTGCAAAAATTATTAACAAGCAATTTATTATAACTACTTTCTCAAACTTAAGAAAGTATTTATATAAAAATATACCAGATAGTAATGGAATATATAAATACATAAAATATATGAAGTTGTAAACCTTGTGTTTTAATGAATAAGCATCAAAGTAAATTGAAAAAAAATACACCAATTTTAAGCTATATAGCTTAATCATCTCAATTATAGATGGCTCAAAATTATCAATATAAATTCTATTAACTATAATTGTACCATTTATATTTTTTTCTAAAAAAATTTTAAAAAAAATATTTTCTAAATATTCATTAGAATTTATAATAAAATAAGATAACAAAAAAAATATTAATAAAATAGCTATAAACTTTAAAAAGTTTTTTAAATTATAATTTATTTTTTTTAAAATAACGTTTGATAATATATAAATAAAAAACAATATTGATTGAGGCTTTATAAAAGAGGCAAAAATATATGTTATCAAAGACGAAAGTATTTTTTTTTTCAACAAAAAGTCGAAAACAATAAGTTATAAAAAAAATTAATATTAGGTCACTTGTTCCGTATTTAATCCACTGGGAAAACTCATAATTAATTACACCCAAGATAAAAATATAAATAAAAAGAAAATTATTTTTTTCTTTAAAAACCTTTAAATTTTTACAAATAAAAAAAATATTATACAAAGTAAAAAAAAAGAAATTAAAATTTAAAAATACAAAAAAAACTTCCCAATTTGGCAGGTATAATAAAATTTTGTAGATTATTATTGTAAAAAAGTAAGCAATATTAAAATACAATAAGTTCATTTCAGATAGAGGCAGTTTTGCTTTATTAATAAATTTATTTACATCTGGAGAGTATTGAAACTCAATAAAAAAAATTAAATATAATGCGGATAATAAATATATAATCAGTTTTAAATATTTTAATTTTTCAATTTTATTAATCATTTTTTAAATTATTATAAATAATATTTATTTCTTCATTATGCAAAAAACTGAAGTATTCACCTTCTTTTTTTAATGTTTCAAATTTTTGCACTGATATTTCAATTTTATCTAAAAAAATTTTTTTTAATAAACTTAATCTTATTGATGGATCAATAAAACTATACCAAAAATTATAAAAATCTTTAAATTCTAAATTTTTTAAAATTTTAAATACATTTCTATCAATACTTTTCTGTTCTCTAAAAAATATATTACCTTTATCAATTTTTTCATTAATTTTAAAAAAAGTACATCCAATTTCATTTTTATAAAAAACAGATCTTAAAGATATATCTGCACCTCTCATATTTGGAAGAAAAGCTGGATGAAAGTGGAAAAAATTTTTTTTTGTTTCTAATAATTTTTTATTAATTATTTCTCTTCCAGTATATAAATAATTTTCATGAATATTATTATTAAAGTAAATCATTGATTTTTTTGAATTAATGCTTTCTGAATTAATAAAGTCTAAATCAAAATTATCTATATTTTGAAAAGTATATGAATCTTTTATAAAATTCTTTTCTAAACTGAAATATTCTTCTACAAAGTCTATAAAATATTTATTTTCTTTTTTTCTTAAGAACATAAGTGGAAAATTATTGTTTTTTATAAACTTATTTACCATAAAAAATTTTTTAAAAATTAAATATTTAGATACAATAACAACTTTTTTTAATATTGAATTACTTTTCAGAAAATTAATATAAAACCTTGAAATTGGATTATCAAAAAAAATTAAATTTAAATTAAGCTGATCTATTTTCATATTTATTTTTTATTTATGGGTAAATTTAAATTGTTATAAAATTTATAATTTTTATAAACTGAATTTAAAGAAAATGAATTTTCTAAAATTAAATCACTAATAAATTTCCTGAAATTAATTGTGTCAAACTTTTTTTTAAAAACGCCATTATAATTTTCATGCTTTGCCATAAGTACAACATTTGATAAATAATCATCATAAGCTGATAATTTTTCGACTCTGTTTCGGCAATAAAATTCATAACATATGCCATGATCACTAAGGATTATTATTGTTGAAGAGTCGTATAATCCTTTTTGTTTTAACTTAAAAAAAAAATTGCCTATATATTTATCTAAATTTAAAATTCCCATATCATAATTTTTTAATGCTAATTTTTTGTTGCTTTCTTTAAACTTATAATTTTGCGTATTAATGTATTTTTCTTGAGTATCAACTACCCATGGTTTATGCACAATAAGAGAATGAAAAAAATAAAAATTATTATTTTCAAAATCTATATTTTCGAACCTTTTAAAATATTGGTAATCTAATTTTTTTTGAAAGAAGTAAGGAAAAAAATTTGCCTCTACATCATCTGGAATTAAATATGAGATAATTTTTTTATAAATATTAATAAAAAAAAAATTATTACTAATAGGCTTTTCACATAAAAACTTTTCATTTTTACAAAAAATAAGATGACTAAATATATTAATTTTGTAACCATTTTTATAAAAATCATTGAATAAATTATCTTTATCTTTTTCAATATTTAAAAAATGAATAATATTTTTATCTACTGAGGATGGGTAAATTTTTCCTTTAACTATACTGTAAAGAATTTGGTTGCTCAGCGCATAATTTGATTGGGCATTTGAAAAGTTTAAATTTTTTTTTTCAAAATCATTTAAATTTAAATATTTTTTTTTTATCGTTTTATCTCTTCCAATAATAAATTGTCTTGATAATTCATCTAAAACAATCACAATTATTGGTGGTTTTGAAAGATTTTGGATATCTAAATCTTTATTACTAAAATTATTTTCTACAAGATAATTATAAGGAAATTTTAAAAATAATATTAAAATGTATAAAAAAGTTAAGAAAATTTTTTTTTTTATTTCTATTTTTTTAATATAAAAATAAATAAAAAATAAATAAAAAAAGAACAATGCTGAAAATAATAAAATTTGATTTAAAAAGATAAAATTTTCGTTAATTAAATAAAAAAATAAAATTCTTGAAGAAATAAATGATAGTAAGAAAATATTTATTAAAAAAAAAATTTATAAATGTAATAATTCTTAATAAAAAAATATGATGAAAAAATAATTGGTATAATAATAAAATTAATTAGATTAAAATAGATAAAATTTAGCTTTCCTATCTGAAAAAGGTATACATAATTTGTTAAATAAATTATAAAAGATGTTGAAAGGAAAAAGATATTTACAAAATATAAATCTAAAAAATTTTTTATTTTATGGTCAAACTTTATCATAAGTTAATTAAATATTTAAAATTACTACTAATAGTTATGATATTGCTCATACTACCAAGTAAAAGTTATGCCTATCTTGATCCAGGTTCATCATCAATTCTTATACAGTTAATAATCTTAATTACAATATTCTTGTCAACACTCAATACAAGAATTAGAAATTTTTTTTCTAAAATAATATCAAAATTTAAAACCAAGAAAAAAAATATAAAAAAATGATAACCTCAAAAGTAGAGGGATTAAATTTTTTAAAAAGAAAAATAAAAGCTTCAAATGTTCATATACCAACATTTATTAGCAAAAAAGTATTCTATGTTAAAAATAATAAAAAAAAGTTTATTAATCAAATTATTAAAAAATTTAAATCTGATATAATTATTCGATCATCTGCATACAATGAAGATAATAAAAACAATAGCAACGCTGGTTTATATTTATCAAAAATTGTTAAATTCAATCAATTTAATAATATTGAAAAATATTTGGACATAGTAATAGATGTTCTTTTATCAAAAAAAGATAAAATTATAATTCAACAACATATTACAGACATAAATTTATCTGGTGTTTTGTTCACTAGAGAGATAAATAAGTCAACTCCATATTTTGTAATTAACTACGATACTTCTAAAAAAACGGATCTTATTACCAGTGGAAAAATTAATCCTTCAATAAAGCACTTATATATTTATAAAGAAACAACTAAAGTTCCTAAGCAATTTAAATTATTAATTTCTATTGTTAAAAAATTAGAAAAAAAACTTAAATATAATGATTTGGATATTGAATTCGCAATTAAAAATAAAAAATTATATATTTTTCAGTGCAGATATTTAAAACAAGTAAAAAAAAATTCATATAATTTTAATGCTCCTCTTATCAATCTATATAAAAAGATAAAAAAAATTTCATTCAATCCTTTTTTATCAGGAGAAAAAACTGTTTTTAGCAATATGACTGATTGGAATCCTGCTGAGATGATAGGAACTAAGCCAAAAATTTTATCAATGAGTCTATATAAAACTCTTATAACTGATGAAATATGGTCAATACAAAGAAAAAATTATGGCTACAAAGACGTAAGACCGAATAAATTAATGTATAATTTTTTAGGCTCACCGTATATTGATGTAAAAACTGATTTAAATTCCTTTTTACCAAAAAATCTCAACAATAAATTATCAAAAAAAATTATTAATTTTAGTATTAATAAACTTGCTTCTCAAAAAGAACTTCATGATAAAGTAGAATTCGAAATTATAGAAACTTTTTATAATTTTGATACAAAAAAAAAATTACAGAATTTTTTAAATAAGTCTGAAACTAAAGAATATTGTGAAAAACTTTTGAAGTTAACAAATAATATTATTTTAAATGACAATCTATTAAGTAAAGATATTAACAAAATTAATAGTTTAAGAAATAAGATAGACGAAGTAAATTCCAAGAAAATATCTGAAATTCAAAAGATATATTTTATTATTGATATTGCAAAAGAATTTGGAACTTTGCCCTTTGCGGGAATAGCAAGATGTGCATTTATTTCTTCCTCATTATTAAAAACTCTAAGAAATTTAAATATTTTAACAGATGATCAATATAAGAATTTTTTTAGAAATTTAAGTTTTTTAAAAAACTATAATAAAAAATATTCTAAAAAAGCCTTTTTAAAAATATATGGTCATATGAGGCCATCCAACTATTCTATTTCTACTTTTAATTATAAAGAAAATTACAAAAAATACTTTGGAAATAAAGCTAACTTCAATATACCTAAAAAAGCAAAACAATTCTCTCTTACTGTTCAACAAGAAAAAGAGATAAGTTCTTTAATTAAGAAAAATAAATTTAATTTTAGATTAAAAGAATTGTTGATTTTTTTAAAAAGGAGCATTTATTTTAGAGAAAAAGCTAAAATACAATTAATTTATTCTATTGATAAAATTTTTGAAAATTTAATAAGATTGGGTAAAGAAATCAAAATATCAAGGGAGGATTTAGAAAATCTTGATATTAGAACAATTATAAATTCTTATGAAAATTTAGAATTTGAAAAATTAAAAAACATTATTAACAAAAGTATTTCTATTAATAAAAGTAATTATTATAAAAATCAATATATTGTATTACCTGATGTAATTATTAATGAGAAAGATATTTATTCATTCTACAAAGAAAATTCTAAAGGAAATTTTATAACTCAGAAAAAAATTGACTCAAACATAATATTATACACAAAAAAATTAAATTTGAACAAATTAAAAAACAAAATTATTTGTATAGAAAATGCAGACCCTGGTTATGATTTTATTTTTAATTATAATATTAGCGGATTAATAACAAAGTACGGTGGAGCAAACTCACATATGTCTATACGATGTTTAGAAAAAGATATACCTGCGTGTATAGGTGTTGGTGAAAATTTTTTTGAAAATTTAAATTATAAAAAAAAAATACACCTAGATTGTAAAAATTATATAATAAGGCAGTTGCATTGAAAATGGCAAAAAAAATTTATATAACTCCTTTTTTTGAAAAAAATAGATTTAATAAAATTGTATATTCATTAAATGAAGAATGGCTTGAATATCTTAGTTCTCTTGGGTTTGAATTTGAAATTCTTACACCTTATTCATTAAAGAAATTAAATGCAAAAAATGATGGGATAATAATTTCTGGAGGTGGAGATATATATAAAATAAAAAAAAGTAAGACAAATCTACTAAGAGATAATTTTGAAAAAAAAGTAATTAAATATTGTCAAAAAAAAAAGATAAAAATTCTTGGTATTTGTAGAGGTTTGCAATTAATGGCATCAATTAATAACTGTACATTAAAATATTCAAAAAATCATAGAACTAAGATTCAACATAAATTATATTTAAAAAGTAATAAATATATCAAATCAAAAACTATTTCTGTAAATTCACATCATAATTACAAACTAGAAAAAATTTCTAATAATTTTGAAAAAATAGCTTATGCGCCTGATGGATCTTACGAAATTATTATACATAAAAAAAAAAAATTTTTAGGTTTTATGTTTCATCCTGAAAGAAAAAATTTAGGACAAAATCAAATTAATATTTTTATAAAAAAGTGGTTTTCTTAAAATATGAAAATATGTTTTTTGGCTGCTGGTAAAAGTTCGAGAATTTACAAAAAAATTAATAAACCAAAGTGCTTGATTAAAATAAATCAAAACACATTAATAGTTAATTTAATTAAAAATACTAAAAATTTAAATATTAATAAAAAATATATTGTTTTAGGATTTCAGAAAAAAAAAATTATTCAGCATCTATCAAATTTAAAAAATATTAATTTTATTATAAACAAAAAATATAATAGCCATGATATGCTACATTCTATAATGTTATTTCTAAAAAAAAACGTTGACGATGATGTAATAATCTCATACAGCGATATTTATTACGACAAATCAGTACTTTCAAAATTAATTCAACTTAAAAAAAAAAATATAACTTTGCCAATTTTGTGTAATTGGAAAAAAATTTGGAATTTTAGAAAAAAAAAAATTGAAGATGATGGGGAAACACTTAAAATTAGTAGAGGTGGCTATTTAACAGAGATAGGTGAAAAAATTTATAACAAAAAAATAAATTATCAATTTATGGGTATAATTTTAATACCTAAAATTAAAATAAAAAGTGTGCTTGATGCTTATAAAAAAATAAAATCAAAAAAAATGCAAACTACTAAATTTTTAAATTTATTAATTAAAAGAAATATTAAAATAAGAACTATTAAGTATAAAAAGTTTTGGTTTGAATTTGATGATTTTGAAGATATCAAAGGATTTAATAATATTAAAAAAAAGATAAAGTTGTGATAAAAGATTATTTTAAGTTATTTTTTTTTCTTTTTTTTGAAAATAAAAATTTTTATATTTTTTTTAATGAAAGTATTTTTACATATAATTTTTTAAAGCCTTATATTGAAAGTAGATCAAAAAAAAAAATTTTAATTTTTAGCTTTTATGAAATAAATGAAAAAAACAATAAATACATTAAGCATTTTTATTTAAAAAATAAGTTATGTAGAGAATTATTTTTTTTTTTTTTGTAATTGTAAATATTTTTATTCAACTACACCTGACTTGAATTTTTCAATTTTTAGAAGATCTAAAAATCGATCAATAAAATATATATACTTACAACATTCAATGTTTAGTCTTAATGCAATTTATAACTTTAATTCTTTTCTAAATTTTGATGCTGTTCAATGTATTAGCAAAAATCATTGTGAAGAAATTAAAGAAATTAATATTTTATATAATAAGAATATAAAAATTTTTAAATCAAAATATCTTTTCCCATTTAAAAGAAATAAAATTTCACAAAAATTTGATTTACTTATTGCCCCAACATGGTCAACAAAATTTTTTGAAAAAAAATTTTTTGAACCTATTTTAAAAAAGTTTAATGAAAATAATATAACTTTTAAAATTAGAAGACATATTATGTCAATTAAAAATCAAGAATTAAATAAAAATATAATAAATAAATTTAATATTAAATTTTACGAAGATCCTATCATTAACTATAATGAATTTGATTACTTGCTATCAGATTGGTCAGGCATAATAATAGAATATTATTTAATTAAGAAAAAAAAATCTTTTGTTATTAATACTGATCAAAAAGTTAGAAATCAAAAATATAAATTGTCAAATATTATTCCTACAGAAGTAATGCTTAGAGAATATTTTTCTATATGTTATGAGGAAAATCAAATTGACAGCATAATATCAGATATTAAAAATAAAAATAATTTATCAGTTAATGAAGGTATTATATATAAAGATTTTTTTGGATTTGATTTATGAAAATATTCTTAAAATATTTTTTTTTAATATTAAAGATAATTTTAATTTTATTTATAATTTATTATTTAATTAAAACAGTTGATTTAAACTTTTTAAAAAATTCTCTTTTTTATTACGAAGTAATCTTTATTGTAATTTTAATAAGATTAACAAAAGTTATAATTAATACAGAAAAAATTGTATATCTTTTAAGAATACTAGGAAAACATGGTAAATTTAAAAAAATATTTAATATCTTATTTTTATCACAAATTTCAACTGCTTTACCAGCCTCAACAATAGCATCAAAAGCTTGGATAGACTCAAATTTAATAAAGGCGTTTAGTTTAAACTTAAATGATTATTTGAAATTTAATTTAATTATATTAATTTTATCTGCAATAATATTTATTTTTTTTTATTTTACCTATACTTATTTAAATACCAATTTAATAATTGTTGAACTTATAATATTTTTATTTGCAATTGTAATTCTTTTCAAGTCAGAGAAATTCAAAAATTATTTTTTATGTCTTTCTTTATTTATCACTAATTTATTACTTAACATTTTTATTTCTTTTGTTATCATTTATTATATTAGTCCAGATCTGTTACAAAATAATTTTTTAAATATTTTTTTATCAAGTCTTATTTCTATTTATTTAAATCTAATATCAATTCTACCTTTGAACATTGGATATTCTCAAATGGTGCACGGTATTACCTTTAGCTATTTTTCCCTACCTCATGAATTGGCTATTACAATTGCTACTATAAAACAAATTTGTGATGTTATAATTATTTTAATAACTTTTATTATTTATAAAAATAAATTTTTTTCTAAATAATTTTTAAACAAACAATATATTATTTTATTGCAATTATACCTATAAAATTAAACCATTTAAAGAAAACATCATTTTTCTTAAAGCCAATTTGATTTAACTGTGAATTGATCTCATTTGCACTAAGTAAATTCATGCTTGATCTTAATAATTTAGACTTATTTAATATTTGTGCTGGATTCAGCTGTTTTTGAAGTTTAAAGTCGAAATAAACTTGATTGAATATATCCTCAAAAGCTGAGTTGGAAGATCTTATTTTATCAACAAAAATAAATCCTCCACCTTTGTTTAGTGATTTATATATTATTTTAATTAGTTTTTTTCTCTGTTTAAAATTTAAAAAAGGTAAAGTTAAAATAGACAATATTAAGTCATTGTTTTTAAGATTTTTAATTTTAGTTAAATCTTTTTTATCATAAATTATTTTTAAATTTTTATTATTCTTTTTATTATTCTTTTTTTTAGCAATTTCTAACATTTTAGAACTTTGATCAATTCCAATTAATTCAATTTTGTTATTTAATTTTAAATTAGCTATTTTATTTATAGTTTCTCCTGTTGAACAACCTAAATCATATATTCTTGTTTTATCTTTTAAAAACCACTCACTTAAAGATACAACATAATTTTGAATGTCCACATAATGTGGAACAGATTTAATTACATGACTATCAAAGTTTTTAGAAATTTTACTATTAAATTTCCAAGAGTTCTCAATTGCAGTTAAGTTTTTATCAAGTGTTACTTTGCTCAAAAAAAGATTTTATGTTAAATATTAAGATCAGATATAAACCTTATGATGCAAAATACAATAAATTATTTTTTGGGTATTCTTGGCTTTAAAATTGCAAAAAAGTTAAATCACTCTATTCTAAAAAAATCATTTTTGAAGAGATTTGAATCTTGTAAAAATTTAAGTTCCAAGAAATTAGAATTTTTTTTAACTTTAGAAAATATTTTGGATTACTTGGTGAGTAATAAAATTGATGGTGAAATTGTTGAGTGTGGTGTATTTAAGGGTGCAAATTGTAGATTTATATGTGATTATTTAAAAACAAATGGTTTTGAAGATAAGAAAATTTACTTATACGATACATTTGAAGGTATGCCTATAGCATCACCTGAAGATATAAATATAAA
>MDTE01152155.1_pt1 | contig 12756 bp, 10 predicted proteins | sample 811231 | NCBI WGS metagenome assembly MDTE01 (sample SAMN05326651, study PRJNA326480) | marine metagenome | isolation source: seawater | place: Indian Ocean: Red Sea | collected 2010
GCTATACTGAATTTGAAGCAAAAGTAAGATCTGAAGAATAATTGGAAACCCTAAACAACTATATTCTTTTAGTTGATAGCTTCTTCGGAAGTGCTGCTTGGTTTCCTTTGCTTTTGCTCTCAATAGGTGTTTTTTTTACAGTATATTTAGGAGTTCCTCAATTTAAATATTTTCTTCAAGGGTGGAAAATTCTGTTTTCATCTGGAAAAGGTAACGAAGGACAAACATCTCCTTTTCAAGCTTTGAGTACCGCCTTGTCAGGAACTGTAGGTACAGGAAACATAGGTGGAGTAGCAATGGCTATTTTTATTGGCGGCCCAGCAGCTTTATTTTGGATGTGGATTACTGCTTTTCTCGGTATGACCACAAAATTCGTTGAAGTTTCTTTGTCTCACGCTTACCGAGAAAAAAATAACTATGGAGAGATATCAGGCGGTCCAATGGTATATATGGAAAAAGGCTTAAACATGAAGTGGCTAGGAGTAATCTTTGCTCTTTCTCTCTTAATAAGTACTTTTGGATCGGGAAATATGCCTCAAATTGATAATATCTCAAGTACCATTGAATCAAGCTTCGGAATAGATCCTTTAATTACTTCTGTTTTAATGAGCATACTAGTAGCTCTCGTAATCATAGGCGGTATAAAAAGAATATCCACCATAGCAGCATCAATAGTCCCATTAATGGCTGTCATATACTTTATTGGTGGGCTGGGCGTTTTGATATTCAATTATGAAAATATTATCCCTTCTTTTCAGATAATCATTCTAGATGTGTTTGAAGGGACATCAGTTGTTGGAGGATTTTTGGGAGCATCTTTTTCATTGGCATTTACTTATGGTGTTGCAAGAGGTTTATACTCAAATGAGGCAGGTCAGGGATCAGCTCCCATTGCCCATGCAACTTCAAAAACTAAACATTCCGTTGAAGAAGGCTTTGTTTCAATCTTAGAGCCATTTATAGATACGATTATAATTTGTACTTTAACTGGCTTGGTAATACTTTCATCAGGAGTTTGGACAGAAAAATTTACTAATAATTTTGAAAGGACGTCAATGTATATTGTTAATGGTAAATTAAATGAAAAAAGAGATGGTAAAGACATCTTAAATTTTTTATACGGAGAAAATTCATCCCTGACAAATTTTTCAGGTGATCTCAATATTATTTCAGGTGAAATTCAAAACTCTGTAACGATTCTTAATAACAGATCTATCGCTGAAGAAGTTACTGTATATGAAAGCGGCATTCCTTATACCGGAACAATTGAAATTAAAAATTCAGAAATAGATTCCGATTATGATTTTGTCGGGAAATCTCTCGTTAAATCTGCTGTATTAACAAGTAAGGCATTCAACAAAGGATTTTTTGGAGATTATGGAGAGTATATTGTATCCATAGGTCTATTATTATTTGCCTTTTCTACCGTAATAACTTGGGCATATTATGGTGATCGTTGTTCTGCCTATTTGTTTGGCGAATCTTCGATAATTTATTACAGAGTTTTATATATTTTTGCTTTCTTTATTGCAGGTAGCGGATACATAGATACTGAAATTATTTGGAATTTTGCGTTGATTACTGTAGCTGCCAGTACCTTACCAAACTTGATTTCAATTTTTCTTTTAAGGAGTGAAATTAAGAACCTTTTAAAGTCATATGATAACAAGACAGATGACTGAAGTTATTGTCATTGGTGGGGGCGTAATTGGACTAAGCATAGCAAGAGAATTATCCAGTACTGGGAAAGAAACTATTGTTTTAGAAAAAAATGAAAGAGCAGGCGATGTAACCTCTTCACGTAATTCTGGAGTGATTCATGCAGGGATTTATTATCCCGAAAATTTTTTAAAAACAAAACTTTGTACAGAGGGAAATAAGCTTATTTATGAATATGCGGATCAAAAAAATATAAATCATAAAAAATTCGGAAAATTCATTATTGCTACTAATAAAAAAGAACTACTAAATTTAGAAGCAATATATATTCAAGGAAAAAAAAATAATGTTGAAATTAAAAAAGTAGAAAATGAAAAAGTATTAGAAAACAATCCAGGTCTTATTTTCCAACAAGCCCTTTATTCTCCTAATTCAGGTGTTATAGACGTTCCAGAATATGTAACCTCTTTGGAGGGGGATATACAACATTTTGGAGGTCTAATTTCTTTGAGGACATCTTTTCAGTCAGCAAGAAAAAGGAAAAGTAGATTTATTGTTTCTTGTTATGCTGATGATAAATTTTCTATTGAAAGCAAATATTTAATAAATTGTAGCGGCCTTAGTAACGAGTTTACTTTAAAAAATATAGAAAATTTTCCTGGTGAGAAAATCTATCAAAATTATTTTGCAAAAGGTCATTATTATAAGTACTCAGGCAAAGCTCCCTTTTCAAATTTAATTTATCCAGTTTCAGGTCAACATAGCCTTGGAATCCATGTTGGTTTTGATCTTGCAGGTGGAATGAGGTTTGGGCCAGATGTAGAGTTCGTAAATAAAATTGATTACAGCTTTAATGAAACATTAAAAGATAAATTTATTGATTCTATCTCAAAGTATTGGCCAGACATAAATCCAGATAAATTACATCCAGACTATACAGGTATCAGGCCAAAGATAACTAAACCAAATGAAACAATGAGAGATTTCAGTATTCAAACTGTAGATGATCACGGGATTGAAAATTTTATAAATTTACAAGGTATTGAAAGTCCAGGGCTTACATCTTCTTTAGCAATAGGAAAATTTGTCACGAATCTTTTGTGAGAGCTAAAATAAATCCAAGCTCTTCTGAGGTTTCTTTTAGTGATTCTAGTCTCCCGCTTTTTCCAGCATGACCACCTATCATATTCATTTTTAGAAGAATAGGATTGTTGGAGATGGTATGTTCTCTTAACTTTGGAGCATATTTTGCTGGTTCAAAATATTGAACTTGAGAATCATATAAACTTGATGTAATTAAAACAGTAGGGTAGGGCTTAAAGTCTATATTGTCATAGGGTGAATATTTTTTTATGTAAAAGTATTCTTTCTTTATTTTAGGATTTCCCCATTCTTTATACTCAAAAGTTGTTAAAGGTATGCTCTCATCTGACATAGTGGTTAATACATCAACAAAGGGAACTGCAGAGATAATACCTTTATACAACAAAGGCTCTAAATTAATAATTGCCCCCATAAGAAGACCTCCTGCACTGCCTCCCATGGCAAAAACTTTATTTTGGTCACCAATATTTTTACTAAGAAGACCCTTTGTACAATCTATAAAATCGTAAAAAGTATTCATTTTATTCATCATTCTGCCTTGATCATACCAATCTCTCCCATAATCCTGACCACCTCTGATATGTGCTATCGCAAATACAAAACCTCTATCTACTAAAGGCAAGAAAGATAGTTTGAAAGATGGTTCAACGATTATTCCATAAGAGCCGTATCCATAGAGTAACAAAGGAGAAAGGCTTAATTTAGTTCCTTTTTTATAAAGTAGAGATATTGGAACTTTTTGTCCATCTCTAGATTTTATAAGAACTCTTTTGGTTACATATTTACTCTCTTCAAGGTTTTTAAACTTCTCTTGCCAAATTTTTTTTCTTTTTGAGGAAAAAAAACTTTGAGAGTAAATTGTTGATGGAGTTGTAAGACTTGAATAAACAAATTTAAAATAATTCGATTCATATTCATGATTTTGAGCTAGAGAGACTGAATATGTAGGATCCTTAAAGGTCATGTACTTTTTCTTCTTATCTTTTTTGTTGATTTGAAGAATTTGAGGCAAACCATCTTTTCTTGTTTCTAAAATTAGATGATCCTTATAAATTTGAAAATTTTCTATAAGTTCGTTTTTTTTGTGTCTAATAATAATTTTCCATTTTTTTTCAGAACTTTTATTTATATCAGTCTTATAGAGAGCATAATTCTTTTGATTATTTTTATTACTAAGAATGAAGAACTCCTCAGGCGAGTCATCAATAAAATATAAATGTTTATATCTTCTTTTTAAAAAAACTTTTAATTTAAAATCTTGTTTTTCTAGATCTAATATTCTAATTTCATTAGACTCAGTTGTAGATATCTCAAGAAATAGTCTTTTTTTAGTCCTACTCAGTGAAAAACTCAAATTAAATTGTTTATCTTTTTCTTTATAAATTAATAAATCATTTTTATTTTTGGAATGTAACTTATGAAAAAAAAGAGAATCGGTTATTAGAGTCTTGGGATCCTTTTTTAAATAAAAATACCCTGTCGAATCACTATTCCAAATAATGAATCCCGAAGAAGAACAACGATTTTTCTCAATGATTTTATTTTTTTCTACATCCTTAATCACTATCAAATATTCTCTTCTTCCATTTATATCTTCACCATAAGAGATAAATTTATGATTTCTAGAAGGCTGAACACCTGAGATAGAGTAGTAGTTTTTATTTTTAGCTAATTTATTGACATCAAGTATTAATTTTTTCTTCTTCTTAAAAGTTCTATAATATTTTCTGTATTCTGATGAGATTTCTATTGTAGAAAAATACTTATACCCGTCAATTTCAGTAGCAAAACTCTCATGTATTTTTGGCAATCTTTGCTTATAGTCATTGAATATTTCGTTCCCAGAAACTTTATTAGCTTGAAACCATTTTTTTGTATATTCATTTTCTTTTTTTAGATAATCGAGTACTTTATTATTTTTTCTATTATCGTCTCTCAACCAATAGTAATTATCGATTCTTTTATCTCCATGAGCTTTTAAAATTTTTTTAATTTTTTTTGGAAAAGGTAGATTCTTCATTATAATTACCCACTAAATATTGTTTTCAAATAATAAATTATTGTCTTTAATTGTCCTAAAGTCTTTTCTATGAAATCCGAAAGTAAAGTCATAAATGATGAAATAGATTTAATAAGTATTCTTTCTGTTTTATTCGATAACTTTAATTTGCTTATATCAATTTTTCTAAGTTCTTTAATATTTATATCAATCTATTATCTTTCGGCAGAAAAGATTTATGAATCTAAATCTTTATTGGAAATTAAAAGTGAAAAATCTTCTTTTCTTCCAGAAAGCCTAACAGGTGGAATTTCTGGTTTTTCCAACACTAATTCTTTAACTGCTGAATTAGAAATTTATAAATCTAACAATACTATTTTAGACGCAATTAATAATCTTAAAAATTCAAATTTAATAGATCCTGAGTTTTTTCCTATCTCTCCTAAAGAAGTAAGAAATAACTTGTTATTAAGCACAGATTCTCAATCATTAATTACAATATCTTTTAAATCACCTAGTCAAGAACTCAGTACTTATTTACTAGATTTCTTAAATGAAGAGTTTATAAAAGACAGAAAAAATTTTTCTAAAGAGTCAACAGCTGCAGGAAGAGATTTTGTCATAAATGAAATTCCTAGAATTAAACTTTTGTTAGAAGAGGCCGAGACAAACCTCAATGAGTTTAAAGTTTCAACTAATACTTCGGATATAATTTTTGATACAAACACAAGAAATACAAAGCTAGAGCGTCTTAAGAATCGAATTAATGAAATAGAGTTTAAGGAGTTAGAATTAAAAGAATTTTACAAAGAAAACCATCCTATTTATTTAACACTTTCTCAACAAAAAAAACTTATACAAAGTCAAATTCAAGAAATTGAAGATGATCTTCCTAGCGTACCTTCAACTCAAAGAAGACTCGAAAACTTTAAGAGGGAAGTAGAGATATATTCGAATGTTTTAAAGGAGCTTTCTTCTCAAGAACTCAGTTTGGGAATGTCTGAGGCTTCAAGCATAAGCAATGTAAGAATTATCAATAATGCTTCTGCAGCAAATAAAATATATCCAACTCTTCTTATGTATATATTAGCCTTTGTTATTACTCTAGTAGCTTATATTTATTTCCTCGCTACGCATTTTTTTGGAAATAAAATAACAAATTTAGATGCATTAATGGATTACGTAGGTAAAGAAAATGTATTAGGAGAACTTCCTTTCATCAAAGATTTAAATGTAAAAGGCGATAAGATTTCTCATAGCGTTGCCGATGAATTGTTGAATAAAATAACTTATGAATTAACTCATGGAGAAAATATTTTTAAATCAGTTGCCATTGTTGGTTCAAGAAAAGATGTTGGTAAAACAGAAATATCTAAACAACTCTTCGAAAAACTTAGACTTAAACATAAGGCTTGTCTTCTTGATCTCGATTATAGGAAGAAGGGTTTAACTAAAGAATACTCAACAGATAACTTTAAAAACTTTGAAGAGTTTTATCAAAATAGACAAAGTTATACTTTTGAAAATGGAAGTATGTTTATTCCTTCTTTCGAACAAGAGTCACCACCTAGTTTTTTTTCTTCAGAGGAATTTAAAAAAGAAATTGAAAATTTAAAGAAAGAATTCGAAATAATTCTTTGCGATACACCTCCTTGGCAATTATTCGTAGACTCGAAGATTATTAGCAAATTATTTGATTGCAAGCTATATGTTGTTTGCAATCAATCAACTTCTTTTAAAGATATAGACCTTTTTCAAAAAGATATTGAAAATCAAAACTCAATAAGATTTTTTTATAACAAATTTAACTTATATTTCAACTTTCTTTGGTATAAATACCAATATCCTTATTATGCTAATAACTATTACTATGATTATCTAGATTATTCAGGAATGAGAAAAAATTCCATTTTTCCATCATATTTTGATAGAATTGCCCACATTTTAAAATCTATTTATAAAAGGGTTAAATCTTTTATAAGTAAATAGCTATATTTGGGATGAAATTTTTAATAATTTTAATATTTTCATTAACGATTTTCTCATGTTCTATGGGAACGTCTTTTAAGTACAATGAAATAAGATCCTTTAAAGGTACTTTGATACCTGAATTGTCTGACGAACCTATACTCATAGAGCAAATTTCATCTTCTCTAATCAGAAAAGAAAACAATAAAGACTCACTCAATTTACCTTTAAATTTACTAAATTATTCTCCACAGTCTTATAAAGTCGGCGCAGGAGATGTATTGTTTATATATGTTTATGGAGAAACCGAAAGATTATCTGCGGCTTTAGCAAGAGGGGCAGCAATCAATCCTGTATTTGAAAAAATTGTAAGAGATGATGGATCAATTTTTTATCCTAATGCAGGAATAATTGATGTAGAAGGTAAAACTGTTGAAGAAATAAGATTAATTTTAACTGATGCCCTGTCATCAGTTTTAAATAATCCTCAAGTTGATGTTTCTGTAACTGAGTTTAATTCTCAAAAAGTTATATTATCTGGAAACTTTACTTCTCCTGGAACTGTACCAGTAACATCTGTGCCAAAAACTCTCACGGAAGTTATTGCAAATGCCAATCCTTATGGCGAAAGTTCTCCAGTTCCACTTGGAGACTTAACTTCCGTTAAATTCACTAGAGAAGGGTATACTTATGACATAGATTTTGAATATCTTTCTAGAAAGTCTCAAATACAAAATTATATTTATTTAAAGGATGGCGATGTAATACATCTGCCTGATAATTCTTTAAATCAAGTTCATGTAATAGGAGAGGCAAGTAATCCAATTTCCATTAATTTATCTAGAAAAAAAATACCTTTATCTGTAGCTTTAGGACAAGCAAAAGGATTAAATCAATCAACGGCAAAAGGAAAAGACGTTTATATTTTAAGGCCTAAGGATATAGAAGGTAAACCAAGAATTTTTAAATCAGACATGTCATCACCATCGGGATATCTTCTTGCTGGAGAATTTGAGCTTCAATCGCAAGATATTGTATTTATTGGTACTGCTGGAGTCACTTCTTGGAGTAGATTCATAAATCAAGTATTACCATTTACAGACTTTATTAATTCTTCAGAAGATACTAATTTAATCAATTAAAATAATTCAATTTAATCTTCTTGAGGATTATGTAAGTGAAAAGACTTATTATATTTTATCTTTTTAGTTCCCATGTTTTTGCAAATATTTCTCTTGAAGAAATTGATTTAATAAGATCTTTTGTTGACAAGGATTCTCAATCAATTATTTCTAACGGTACAAATTTTTGTAACGATTACTTTAGTAAAAAAGCTAATTCTTTAAAAATTAATGAAACAGAATTTAAAAACATTTTTTTATGTAAGTTTTCAAAAAAAAGAAATAGATTTTATATCTATATGTTATCTGTTCAAAAAAAAGGAGAATTATCTTTAAAAAATTTTTGTTTAGAAATTTTAAATAAATGGCCCGAAATCCTTGATCATACTGATTCAAAACTTCAATATCAAAAAAAGGAATATCTTAGTGGTTTTAACATAGAAAATTTCTACTACGACAAAGTATTAAGTTTTGCAAATGATTATAAAAAAGATCAGCAGTTAATAAATAATGAAATAAACAATTTCATAATTAAAAATAGAAAAAATTTTTCCGATGACAATAATTTGAATAATCAATTATTAGAAAAGGAGATAAATAAAATTAATAAAATATATAAAAAAGCTCTCTCTGGGAATTCTACTAATCTTGAAATAATTATCAAACATCAACTAGATAGTGTATTAAGGTATAAAATTTTCGTAAATGATGTAGAAAACTTTCAGTCCTACAGTTGTAATTGGAAACCCGGAAAAGGTGAAATGCCTTATGTAAAAAGAGAAAAGTTCAGTGAATTTGAAAATATCTAACAGGTTATTCAAATGGGTAAAATAACTAAGATAAATAACATAGATATTTGGTATGAAGATTTCGGCAATAAAAGTCATGAGCCAATACTGCTCATAATGGGAGCAAACGCAAATTGTAAACAGTGGTCTCAAGTATTTATTGATGAAATAGTATTAAAAAACTTTCGCGTAATAACATTTGATAATAGAGATGTGGGGAAGTCTACTTGGTTTGGTAAACAACCTTTTTATAACAAATTTTTAAAAATTCTACCTGAATTTTTATTGACCAAAATTGTCAATAGTATTTTTGGCCTAGCAGTTGATAAAAAAGGTAAGTTTATATTCAAGGAATCTGCCTCAGTTCAATATGATTTATCAGATATGGCTAAAGATGCAGTTTCGCTTTTGGATTCATTAAATATTGAAAAAGCTCATATAATTGGCGCTTCAATGGGTGGAATGATTACTCAAATCTTAGCTTTGGATTATCCAGAAAGAGTAAAAAGTATAACCCCGATAATGACTACTCCTGGAATACAAAATGAATTTTTGTCAGGACCTAATAAAGATCTGCTTAATGCAATGCAAAAGTCCTTTGTAATGAACCTCAAAGGAAGAATAGAAGATGGAATAGTAGAAATATATAAACACCTTACTGGTTCGCGCTTTCCTTTCGATGAACAAGATTTTAGAAGAAGATTAAAACCAATAATTGAACATGGAAATAATCCTTTTGCTCTTCATGGCGCTGCAATTGGCGCAAGTCCCGATAGATCTCCAAGATTACATGAAATCAATTTACCGACATTAGTAATTCATGGTACTGAAGATTCAATTTTACCTTTAGATCATGGAGTTGCTCTAGCAGATGCCATCACAGATTCAAAAAGAATGATTATGGAGGGGGTAGGACATGAAATTCCTGAGCAACTTTATTCTGAAATAATCAATGCCATAGTAGAAAATATCGAAAGAGCCTCTTAGTGCTAACTTAAATATTTTTTTGTATTTAAAATGAAAATATCTTTTATTTGTTCTTCATTTAGTCCCTGAACAACATTCAGTCTCAAGAAAAACATAAAAGACATACACTCAAATATAATTTCTCTTTCGGTTTTCTTTTTATCTTGTATTTCTGGAAGAATTGAAAAAACAAAATTTCTTAAAATTTTATTCCACGAAAACATGTTTTTTCTTAATTTTTTATCTTGCCAAATATTTTTAAGAGACCAACGGATAATATTTTGATTTTTTGAATAAAGCTTTATTAAGATAGTCGCTAGATTTTCAATCCTTTTTTCTAGAATATCTTCCTTATCTATTTTTGAAAATGCGTCAGAAAATTTTTCGCCAAGCTTTATATCTAAGTTTTCTTGAAGAGTTTCTTGATCTTTAAAATGACGAAATATTGTTCGCGTACCAATATTAGCTTCCTTGGCAATTGAATTAAAAGACATATCATTGATATTGCCTTTTCTAGCTATTTTAATCGCTGTGTTCAGAATATGATCAGTTGTTGATTCACTTCTTAATTTTCTTCCGTCTTTTTTCAATGTAAACTCATTAATACGGTAGCATAACTGTCAAGAGTTATTGACACCCTAACTGCCACATTCTATATTCAATTTATTATTCAAAGCAAGGAGCAAAGAAACATGACGTCATCATCGAGATTTTTTATTGTTTTTATTTTGAATTTGTTTGTTTCTTTAAATCTATATGGAGATGAAATCAAAGAGGGTGTTTTGAGGACTCCTGATGAAAGATTTGTGAATCTAATGGATTATCCTTTTGAACCTAATTACATGATGATTGATGGTTTACGCATCCACTATTTGGATGAAGGGCCAAAAGAAGCAGATCCTATTTTTCTTCTTCATGGAGAACCTGCTTGGAGTTATCTCTTTAGAAAAATGATTCCAGTATTAACTGCAAAAGGTCATAGAGTGATTGTTCCGGACTGTGTTGGATTTGGTAAATCAGATAAATTTATTTCTAAATATGATTATTCTTACAAACATCATGTCGATGTAATGAAGGAATTGGTTCAAAGATTAGATCTTCAAAACACAACTTTTTTTGGTCAAGACTGGGGAGGCATGGTAGGTTTAAGGGTAGTTGCGGAACTACCAGATCGTTTCAGTCACGTTGTAGTATCTAATACAGGAATGGTTGCTAGGTCTGGGATAGCAGCATGGCTGTTTGAAAAATTTGTTCAATTTAGAGTATGGTGGATTGGACCAATTACTTTTGAAGAGCTAATGGTAAAAGCAAAGGATGCATTAACAGTTGAAAATCCTTCACCTGCAACAGGAATTTCAATGTTTAGTAACTGGATAGCTTATTCATATTATGCAGATGACATGAATATTGCCGGGATTATTAAAAATTTTGGAGGAATAGAATTATCAGAAGATGAAGCTTATGCCTATGAAGCACCTTATCCTTCAGGTTTATATAAGGCAGGAGCACATGTTTGGCCTTATCTTATTCCGACTCAACTTCCAGAAAATGAAAAATTATGGAAAGAAGTTTATGAAAAATGGGATAAACCATTCCTGGTTGCGTTTGGAGAAAATGAAAGAATTACTCTTCCAATGAAGGATGATTTCCTAGAACGTATTCCGAATCCAACCGTCATAACTTTAGGTGGAGCAAGTCATTTTGTTCAAGAGGAAGTTGGGCCTGAGCTAGCTCAAATTATCAGTGATTTTACTAAAGGAAAGCCAGTTAAGGATTTACCAGCTAAAAATTAAAAAATTTCTATTAAGATTCAAAGTGAAACCATTTAGACCTGCTTTGTTAATAACAACTATATAAATTTGGTAAGATATTTTCTTTAGATTCGGGAGTACTTTTATGACAGATGCAATTAAGCTTATAGGAAATGTGGCGTCGCCTTATACAAGAAAGATGATTGCATATCTAAGATATAAAAGAATTCCTTATGAAGTAATTTGGGGTCAACCAGAAGATGTTCTTAATGAGATGAAAATTGAACCTCCAAAACCCATTTTATTGCCAGTTTTTATATTAGATCGAGACGGACAAGCTAGCGCGGTTACTGATTCAACACCACTTATAAGAGAGTTCGAAGTAAAATATCCAGACAGATCAGTTCTTCCAAAAGATCCAGCCCTTAGATTTATAAATTTTGTCTTAGAAGACTTTGGTGACGAATGGTGCACAAAATTCATGTTTCACTATCGGTGGCATTTTGATGAAGATGCAGATAATGCCGGAACCATTCTTCCTCTTGGTATTAACAACATCTTAAAAGATGATGAGTTAGCTTTCTTTAAGAAGCATTTTGCAAAAAGACAAATAGACAGACTTTGGGTTGTTGGCTCAAATAATGATACTGCTGAATTTATAGATAAAAGCTATAAAAATGTACTTACCATTTTTGAAGAGCACTTTAAAAAACAACCTTTTCTTCTTGGAAATTTTCCATCATCATGTGACTTTGCAGTTTATGGACAATTTACTCAATTAGTTGGCTTCGATCCTACTCCAAGAAAAATAGCATATGATTTATCACCTAGAACAGTCGCTTGGGTAAGCACTATAGAAGATAGGGGGGGGTTAGATTACTTAGAAGAAAATCAATCTTTAGAATCTCTTAGCAACTCAATTCATGATCTTTTTAAGGAATTATCTAACTCCTATGTGCCAACTATGATAGAGAATCATAAAGCCATAAACAAAGGCAAAAAAGAATGGTCTGTTGATCTTGCAGGTTATCCTTGGAAACAGAAATCTTTTCCTTATCAAGCAAAGTGCCTAGATTGGATAAGAGATGAATTTAAAGAACTAGATGCTGTAAATAAAGAAAAAGTTTTAAATTTTTTATCGGCAACTAATTGTCAATCTTTAGTGGAGTAATTATGAATAGAATAATTGAAATGTTAGGTTGTAAATATCCAATAATTCAATCACCAATGGGTTGGATCGCAAGAAGTCAATTGGCTTCAGCTGTATCAAATGCAGGAGGTTTTGGAATTATTGAAACTTCTTCTGGCGAAGTTGACCAGTGTAAAGATGAAATAAGAAAAATGGCTTCTCTTACGAATAGTCCTTTTGGAGTGAATCTTCCAATTCTATTTCTTTCTGA
>MDTE01199391.1_pt1 | contig 12756 bp, 12 predicted proteins | sample 811231 | NCBI WGS metagenome assembly MDTE01 (sample SAMN05326651, study PRJNA326480) | marine metagenome | isolation source: seawater | place: Indian Ocean: Red Sea | collected 2010
GGGCCGCCGATCGAGATACCGCCATCTTTTTCGAACTTCGCCGATGCATAGAATTCCGCCGCACCTTCGTTGACCCAGCGCGGCAACGCATAGGGCGAATTCGACATAAGGTAATGGTGCGCATACTCATGCAGCAGGATAGTGACCGAAAAGTCCGTCCGCTGCTTGTACATGCGGATATCGGGCACGAACGCCCGCGAAGCCCCGGCACGCGAGAGATAGAAACCCGAGACATTGTTCGCGCCCTCGCCAAGGAGTTTGCGCACCTTGTTTTCGCTGCCGACCACGAAGATGGTCACGCGGTTCGACGGGCTGGGTTTTGTGTCTTCTCGTATGTTCAACACGTTCAAGGCTGCGTGATAGCGTTCCAGCGCTTCGCCGAATTCCTGCACGTCTTGCCAGCGATCGTCGGCGTAGACGACGAAATGGTCTGATTCCGCCACATACCAATCGGCCTGCGCGGGAACCGCGAAGACCAAGCTTGCAAGGAGAAGTAGAACCCTTTTCATCAAATCGACCCCTGAAATCCAATCGGGCCGACCATTGCATGATGATTTCAGCGATTGAAGTCCTAATATGAAGTCTAGCTGCTATTTTTTGCAATATAGCGGCCTACATTCTTCTCCAGAACGTCCATCGGAACATTGCCGCCCAGCACAACGGCATCGTTGAATGCCTTGAAGTCGTATGCTGTGCCCAATTCTCGCTGCGCGCGAGCGCGTTGGTCGACGATACGGCTGTGGCCGAGCTTGTAGCCGGTCGCCTGGCCCGGCCAGCTGCAATAGCGGTCGACTTCGCTTTCGACCTCGGCAGGCTTGCTACCATTGCGTGTGACGAAGAAATCGACCGCCTTGGCGCGGCTCCAGCCCTTGGCGTGGAGGCCGGTATCGACCACCATCCGGCAGGCGCGGAAGGCCAGGCTTTGTAGATAGCCGAGACGCCCGACGGTGAAATCGTCATAGGCGCCCAGCTCGTCGGCAAGTTGCTCGCCATAGAGCGCCCAGCCTTCGCTGAACGGATTGAAGGCGAGGATCGACCGGATCAGCGGCAGGCGGTTCGAATATTCGCCCTCCCACACATGGCCCGGAATGGTCTCGTGATAGGTCAGATCGGCCAGGTCGTATTTGCGGTGCAGATCCGTGGTCCTGAGGTTGATCCAGAAACGTCCGGGGATCGTCCCGTCCTTGCTGCCCGCGCCGCCATAGGCGCCCGGCGCGCCGACTTCCTCTGCGGGCGGGATACGGCGCACCTCCATGTTCGGATCGACCAGCGTATTGAAGGCGCGCGGCATCTGCGCCTTGATCCATTCGACCCGTTCGGCGATGAAATCCATGATCTCCGCACGGCCCGGATCGCCCTCGGCGAACTGGTAGCGCGGGTCCTGCGACAGCGCTTGCATGCGTTCGCCCACCGTGCCGCTGGTATAGCCGATATCGCGCAGGATCGGGTCCATGCGCGCATGCAGCGCGTCGAGTTCCTCCAGACCCTGCCGATGCACTTCGTCGGGTGTCAGGCGTGTGGTTGTGCTCGACCGCAAGGCCCAGCCATAGAATGCGTCGCCATGGGGGCGCGCGGATATGCCGGGATCGTCCGTCGCCACGGCTCGCTCGGCGCGCAGTTCCTCGAGCTGGCGGGTCAGCGCTTCGGCGATCGGGCCAGCTTCGATGCTCTTCGCGCGGTTGGCGTGGCTTTCCGGCATGCCCTTGGCCGCCAGCTTCGCGCGCAGATCGTCGGCGAAAAGCTCGCCCTTTCCGGCGCTGGCGATGGTCTGTTCCATCTGAAGAAGCGCCTTGTCGAGCAGGAAGGAAGGCGGCACCACGCCCATGCCGCGGGCCGCGCGAATGCGTGCAAGTTCACCACCGAACACAGCGGGCATCTGTTCCATCCGCTCGATATAGGCATCGGCATCGTCGCCATTTTCGACCTTGTGGTTCGATTGCATGAAGCGTGGCAGGGCGAGATATTCGCCGACATTCTGAATCACGACATAGGGTGCGGTGCGCCAGTTGCCGACGGGCGTATCGCCATAGGGCAGGGCAAAGCCGTCGAGCGCCAGGTCGTAGGCGCTTTCGACCACGTCGAGGCTGGTCAGCGTGTCGCTATCGAGTCCCTCGCGCGGGAAAGCGCGGACGCGGGCGAGATCCTGCCGCAATGTCGCGGCATAGGCTTCCTGACCCGCAGGCGATTGGTCCTCGAGCCTGCCGCGCAGGTAAGCATATCGCCCCGTGTCGACCCCCAGCGCCGTCGCGCGTTCGGGTTCGTGTTCGAGCAGGTTATACCCCACGACCTCGAGCAGACGCTGCGCCCCGATCGAGCGCGCCTGCGATATGGCCTCGGGCCGGGCCGTGGCGGCGCATCCGGAAAGTGCGAGGGCGGACGTCGCGCCGAGACCGGCAAGGGCTTGGCGACGGGTGATGGCTGTGCTGGAAATAGTCATGCGCGCGGGTGTGCTTCGCACGCGCGGGGCTGTCAAATACCGTTCAAGCTGCGTATGACGCCGGAATGCTCGATGCCGTGCTCTCGATAACCGTTCTCGCCGCGATCCTGCTGATCATCGGCGCCTTTTTTCTGTGGCGCCGCACAGGCAATGTGAAGAATGCGCTGTTGATGGTGCTGCTGGCTGCCGTGGCGCTGATGAACGTCGCGATCTGGACTTTGCCCGATGCGGGCGGCGAAGCCCCGCTCGAGAGGCTCGAGCAGGGCACCCGATAGCCGCAGTCTACTCGGGCAGCTGCCAGAGCACCGATCCGGTGTAACTGCCTGCCACCGCCTCGCCATTGCCGCCGCGCGCCGGTTCGAACCGGGCACGTTTGCTGACCAGACGGCAGGTGGCCGCGTCGAGTTCGCCATGGCCGGTCGAGCCGGTGACGGTGCATCCGGTGACCCGTCCGTTGGCGGCGATTTCAAGTCGGAAGGTGGCCAGGCCGGTCAGTTCCTTCCTGATCCAGACCGGGCGATAGTCATTGTTCGACAGCCATGCGCCGGGATCGTTCTTCGGCCTCGCGCCGACCGGATCGAAGCTCGGCTGCGGCGTCGGCTTGGGAATCTCCACGCCGAGGCCGGGCGAAGGCTTGGGAAGCGGCGGGAAAATCAGCGGGGTCGAGGGAATCGTCGGTTCGACCGGCTTCAGGTTCAGCTTCTGCTGGGGAATGTGAACCAGTGGCTGGGTCGGCTCGGCCGGTTTCGCCTCGACCGGATCGGCTGGCTTGGGCGGCGGGGGCGGTTCGATGGGAATATTGGTCGCACCGATCTCGTTGATGATCGGCGGCAAGGTTCCGGTCACCGTAAGGCCGGTGACCAGCAAGGCGCCGACCGCAACGTGCACACCGATGACGGCGGCCATTCCGGCGGGCGAGGGCCTGCGTGTCTGATCCACGTAAGACATGGTTTCATCCTCCTCCAATGTGGGAGACGGCGACCCGACTCCTCATCTTAGGAATGTTACAACGTAACAATACCGAGGCAAGAGATTTCGCATTGCAGATCGCAACGCGTTTTCGCCGCGCCGGGCACAGCGCACCGCATATCCAGCGACGACGAACCCGTAGAGGCGGGGTCGAAAATTGGAATTAATAGGAGGCACCGCCCATCGGGCTGGTGCGTCTAGGCTATCACGTGATCGGGCAGCTCGGGTCGAGGCGGAAGTCGAGATAGTTGTCGACCGACTTCATTAGCTCTTCCTGCTCGTTTTCGAAGAAGTGGTTCGCGCGCGGGATTTCTTCGTGATGCACGGTGATGTGCTTCTGCGTGCGCAGCTTTTCGACCAGCTTGGTCACCGCCTGCGGCTGGACCACCGTATCCTGCGCGCCGTGGATGAAGATGCCGCTGGCCGGGCAGGGGGCGAGGAAGGAGAAGTCATACATGCTCGCGGGTGCGCCGATGCTGATCCAGCCGCGGATCTCGGGGCGGCGCATCAGCAACTGCATGCCGATCAGCGCGCCGAAGCTGACGCCGGCGACCCAGGTCACCTGCGCTTCGGGGTGGACCTGCTGAACCCAGTCGAGCGCACTGGCCGCATCGGAAAGTTCGCCGATACCGTTGTCGAAGCTGCCCTGGCTGCGACCGACACCGCGGAAATTGAAGCGCAGCGTGGCAAACCCGCGATTGACGAATGTCTTGTACAGCCGCTGGGTCATTTGCTCGTTCATCGTGCCGCCGCCCTGCGGATGCGGGTGGAGAATCATCGCCACGGGCGCGCGGGGGCGCGGAGCGGGGGAGAAACGGCCTTCGAGGCGGCCTTCGGGGCCGGGAAAGATCACGGTCGGCATGGGAGGTATACCCTGGTCGAAATTTTCATGGGCGCGGCGCCCGATCAGGACTTGCGCGAGGTTGCGCGCTATATAGGGTTTATTGCCCAAATCGCAATCATTTCGAGACCGTATCATTCCAGAGAGTATCTATCTCGACCATGCCGCCACCATGCCGCTGCGCCCCGAAGCGCGCACGGCGATGGAGGAGGGGTTCGACCAATGGGCGAATCCCAGCAGTCCGCACGCGCAGGGGCGCAAAGCGCGCAAGCTTCTGGAGGATGCGCGCGAACGGGTGAAGGCAGCTCTCGACTGGGAGGGGGAAGTGATCTTCACTTCGGGTGCGAGCGAGGCGGCAGCGCTGGCGCTGCGGCATGCCAAGGCCGGTGCCCGGCTGGTCTCCACCGTGGAGCACGATTGCATGTTGCAGGCCGCGCCCGATGCCGAGCGTTTGCCGGTACGCAGCGATGGCGCGCTCGACCTCGATATTCTGTGCGAAGCGGCGCAGCGCGAAACGCCGTTGGTCGCCGTCCAGCAGGTCAATTCGGAAACCGGCAGTCGGCAGGACCTGGCGGCCATTGCGGGCATCGTCCACCAGGCGGGCGGCCTGCTCCTCGCCGATTGTGCGCAAGGGGCGGGAAAGATGTCGCTGCCGCCATGCGACATGGCGGTCCTCGCCGCACACAAGTTCGGCGGGCCGATCGGTGTGGGGGCGCTGCTGGTGCGGGATTACGCCATGCTGGCGCCATCGGGCGGGCAGGAGCGTGGCTACCGGCGCGGGACCGAGAACATGCCCGGCGTGCTGGCCATGGCGGCGGCGCTGGAGGCCTGCGACCAGCCCTTCCTCGATCCCCATATCCTCGCTCCGCTCAACGAGCTGTCGGCGACATGCCGCGACATCGGTGGCGCATGGCTTTCCGACCGCCTTGCCGATCCCACACCCTATATCCGCGCCGTCGCCATGCCCAATATGAGCGCCACGGCGCAGGTCATGCGCTTCGACATGGCGGGGATCGCCGTATCCCAGGGCAGCGCCTGTTCGAGCGGCACGATGAAGACCAGCCGCGTGCTCGACGCGATGCAGGTCGAGCCCGAAATCGCCGCCAACGCGATCCGCGTCTCGGTCGGCTGGAACACGACCCGCGCCGATGTGGAACGCTTTTGCGAAGTGTGGCTCGAGTTGGCGAAGAGCTGATTTGCTCACGCAAAGGCGCGAAGGCGCAAAGGGTGAGCGCCGCAGGCATTCACAATTTGCTCACACGAAGCCACGAAGGCACGAAGGGGTCGGGGAAGAGAAGCATCTTCGTGCCTTCGTGGCTTCATGTGATGGAAATAGCGGCTTCGCCGCAGACAGAGCCTTCGCGCCTTTGCGCCTTTGCGTGATAAATTCCTTGCGCGCCCGTGCCATGGGCTAGAGAGAACGCGCAGATGATCTATCTCGACTACCAGGCCACCACTCCGCTCGCGCCCGAAGCGCGCGATGCGATGCTGCGCTGGCTCGATGGGCCGGGCGGCACCGGTTTCGGCAATCCGCATTCGGCGCATCGCATGGGAAGGCAGGCCCGGGCCGCCATCGAACTGGCGCGCGACCAGGTCGCCGCGCTGTTTCCGCCCAATGGCCGCGTGATCTTCGCCGGGGGCGCGACCGAGGCGCTCAATCTCGCCATTCGCGGATCGGGGCAGGGCGGGACCGTATCCTGTTCCGCCATCGAGCATTCGGCGGTCGGCGATACCGCGCAGGACGCGGGCAAGAGCCATGTGCTCAACGTCGCCAATACCGGCCAGTGCAACACCAGGCAGGACCTGCCCGACGACACGCGGCTGGTCTGCGTCATGCAGGTCAATAACGAGATCGGCACCATCCAGCCGACCATCGAATGGCACCGCAAGGCCAAGGGAGCGGGCGCGCTGTTCCTGTGCGATGCGGTGCAGGCCTATGGCCGTATCGAGGTGACCGGCGCGGATATGATCGCGATTTCGGCGCACAAGTTCCACGGCCCCAAGGGGATTGGCGCGCTGTGGGTGCGCGACGGGGTCGATCTGCACGAGGTGCAGACCGGCGGCGGGCAGGAATTCGGCCTGCGTTCGGGCACGCTCAGCCCGGCGCTGATCGCGGGCATGGGCGCGGCGGCGGCAGAGGCGAAGGAGCGGATGGAGCAGGACCGCGAACATGTCGAAAACCTCTGGCGGCGCGCGCGCGAACTCTTCGCCGACTGGACGGTCAACGGCAGCGAGGAGGCGCGCTGGCACGGCAATCTCAACATCCGCCGCGATGGCCTCGACGTCGCCCGGCTGATGAGCGACGTGCGCGACGTGATGTTTTCCGCCGGATCGGCCTGCGCCAGCGGTTCGGGCCGCCCGAGCCATGTGCTGAAGGCGATCGGTCTTTCGGACAGGCAGGCGAAAAGCTCGATCCGCCTGGGCTTCGGGCGGTATACCACGTTGGAAGAGATCGAGGCCGCTGCGGGCAGGATCAACGCGGCTGCGGAGGCGCAAGGGTTGTGAAAATCGAATTCGAAACCGCGCAGGGCGAAACCGTCTCCGCCGAAGCCGAACCGGGCGACAATCTGCTGCGTGTGGCGCAGGCGGCGGGCTTGCCGCTGGAGGGCACCTGTGAGGGCCAGATGGCCTGCTCCACCTGCCACGTCATTGTTGCACCCGAATGGTTCGACCGGCTCGAGGAAGCGAGCGAGGAGGAAGAGGATATGCTCGACCTCGCCGCCGGGGTCGCACGCACCAGCCGCCTGTCCTGCCAGATCGAGCTAACGGCGGAAATGGACGGCCTAACCGTGCGCATCCCCGCGACAGGCCACGATATGCGGGGGTTTTAGGAGGTTTCGGTGTTCTCAGGCTTTGTCCAGCCGTCTCCAATTCCCGTTGACAGGCCGAAACGCCACCAGACTTTGACGCCCAGCCACGCCAGCAGCCCCAGCGGGACAAGGACGGCGAGCAGAACGATCAGTATGCTGATCATCGTGCCGAAGATGCCGCCCAGCGAATTCCACGCATTGCGGATCGGCTGGGCGAAGCCGCCAATAGCCGGTTTGCCGCTTTCATAGGTCACGGTCATGTTCGAATAGGCGACGCGTCCGCGCATTTCTGCCAGCCAGCTTTGCGCCTGGTCGATCTCTTCATTGACCTGCGCCACGCCGCGCTCCGCCGCGACCAACTCAGAAACTGTGCCGCGGCGATTGCGCAGCACCTCCATCAGCCGGTCCCGCAGCACGCTACGTGCCCGCAACCGTGCTTCTGTATCCACGATGCGTTTGGACAGGTCCTCGCCCTCGATCGAGGAGGAAACAAGCTCGCCATCGACCTTGCCGCTCGCATTGGCGAGGTCCTTGCCGAAGCTGCGGGCATCGCGGGCGCGCACGGCCAGCGTCAGGCTGCCATAGGCGTAGTCGCCCTCGTTCTCCGCCTGGTCCATGGAGATGATGCGGCACACGTCCGGCCCCTTGGCCTCGCACATGTCGGCGTGACGTTCCTGCAGGGGACGGATCGCGTCGGAAGGGAGGCGGAAGCCGTAGGCATAGCGATAGGCGACCTGCGGCATGCCCACCGGGATCTCGCCGCCGGCGGAGATGGTCTCGCTGGCTTCGCCCTCGGAGGCCTGGGATGCCATCGCCGGAGGGGGAGGCGGTGCAGCCATTTCATAGCTGGCCGCATCCGCCGCCTCGATGTCCATCGTGGTCACGCGTTCGACGGTATCGCTTTCCGCGCCGCTGCACGCAGCAAGAACCAGCAATGATGCGGACCCAGCAAGCAAACGTTTCCTCATGATTCTCTCCTCTTCCTTCATCCATCCCAGTTGCGCCTTATTTTCGCCACAATATTAACACAATCAAAACACATTTCCCATCAATGTTACAACGTAACAAAAGCGGCCCAGGCAAGGGGTGGAGAAATCCGCGAGCGCGCTTCACGCAATAAGCCCCGCCGCATCGCTGCGACGGGGCTCTCGCTGTGAAGAGTATTCGGTCGTTTAGGCGGTTTCGAGCTCGCGCTTGTCGACGCTCTCGCCCAGCATTTCGATCAACGCCTTGCTAAAGGCTGGAATATCGCCGGGATTGCGGCTGGTGATGAGGTTGCCGTCGACGGCGGCTTCTTCATCGACCACGTTCGCGCCCGCATTCTTGAGATCGGTACGGATCGAGGGCCAGCCGGTCACGGTCTTGCCGTCGATCAGGCCCGCCTCGGCGAGCAGCCAGGGAGCGTGGCAGATCGCGGCGATCGGTTTGTTCGCCATGCCGAATTCGCGGACGATGGCGACGGCGCGCTCGTTCATGCGCAGGATATCGGGGTTCATCTGTCCGCCGGGGAGCAGCAATGCATCATAGCCTTCGCAGCTCGACACCTCGTCGACCGTCTTGTCGACGCGGACGCTTTCGCCCCAGTCCTTGTCCTGCCAGCCCTTGATCTCTCCGCTTTCGAGGCTGACCACTTCGGTTTCGATACCGGCGTTCTCGAGGTTGGCCTTGGGTTTCATCAGCTCCGATTGTTCGAAGCCATCGGTAGCGAGGATCATTACGCGCTTGGTCATAGTGTAACTCCTTGATTTCGTGTTGCCTGCCCAACGCTTGGCGTGCAGCGCACGTTCCGCCGTGACAGCCGAGGCGTGGCGGTGGTAGGGCGGGTCGAAGATGGCCGCGCGATCCGGCCTATTTCCTATCTGGAGTGTAAGAAAATGAGCCTGCGCGATAAGGTGCGCCAGCTGGTCGAGACACGCGCGTTCGAGCGTTTCATCATCGCGGTTATCGTCATCAATGCGATCGGGCTCGGCTTGGAGACCTCGCCTGCAATTATGGCGCGGTTCGGACCTATCATAGTGGCGCTCGATGCGATCGCGCTCGGTATTTTCGTGGTCGAGTTGACACTCAAGCTCTTCGCCTATGGCTGGCGCTTCTTCCGCAATGGCTGGAACGTGTTCGACCTTGCCATCGTGACCGTCGCGCTCATGCCGGCAGCGGGCGCATTCTCGGTCCTGCGCGCTCTGCGTATTCTGCGTGCGCTGCGCCTTATTTCGGTTGTGCCGAGCATGCGCAAGGTCATCATCGGCCTGTTTAGCGCCATTCCCAGTATCGGTACGGTCATCGTGATGTTGCTGCTCTTGTTTTACATCAGCGCGGTGATGGCGACGAAGTTGTTCGGCGGGGCATTCCCGGAATGGTTCGGCAATCTTGGTGCCTCGCTCTATTCGCTGTTTCAGATCATGACGCTGGAAAGCTGGTCGATGGGCATCGTGCGGCCGGTGATGGAAGTTTTTCCCTATGCCTGGGCCTTTTTCGTGCCCTTTATCCTCCTGACCAGCTTCATCGTCCTCAACCTCTTCATCGGTGTGATCGTCAACGCGATGGCAGAGGCGACCGAAGACGAGGCGCATGACGAACGCGAGGAGATCCTGCGGGAGCTCAAGGGCCTGCGCGAAGACATAGCCGGTCTTAAAAGAGGTGAGGATTAAGCCCCGCTTTTTGCTCAGCGGCCTCCCGCAGGGCCGAGCGCCTTGCTAGGGAGGTCGAATGGCCGATGTGACCGATATTCCCGATTCCGATCCGTTCGACACGATTGTCGACGCGCCTTTCGACAGCGCGCTGTCCGAACGCTACCTCGTCTATGCGCTCTCGACGATTACCGCACGTTCGCTGCCCGATCTTCGCGACGGGTTGAAGCCGGTCCATCGCCGCCTTTTGTGGACGATGCGCCAGTTAAAGCTCGATCCCACGAGCGGCTTCAAGAAATCGGCGCGTGTGGTCGGGGAAGTCATCGGTAAGTATCATCCGCATGGCGATACGGCTGCCTATGATGCGATGGTCCGCCTCGCGCAGGATTTCGCGCTGCGCTATCCGCTGGTGGAAGGGCAGGGCAATTTCGGCAATATCGACGGCGATAACGCCGCTGCCTATCGCTATACCGAAGCGCGCCTGACCAAGACGGCGATGCGCCTGATGGAGGGCCTCGACGCCGGTACGGTCGACTTCATCCCGACCTACAATAACGAGGAAGAAGAGCCGGAGATCATGCCGGGCCTCTTCCCCAATCTGCTGGCCAATGGCGCGAGCGGGATTGCGGTGGGTATGGCGACCAACATCCCTTCGCACAATGTCGCCGAAATCGTCGATGCGACGCTGGAGGTAATCGACAATCCGCATGTCGAACACGCACGGCTGATGGAACTGTTCAAGGGGCCGGACTTTGCCACCGGCGGGATCGTGGCCGAAAGTGCCGAGACGGTCGCCGCGGCCTACGAGACCGGGCGCGGCAGCTTCCGCGTGCGGGGCCGGTTCCACGCTGCCGAAGCCGAAAAGGCCGAGGACCGCGAGGCAGGCATCGAGCGATTGGGCGGCGGGCAATGGCAGTTGGTGGTAAGCGAAATTCCCTACCAGGTTCCCAAGGGCAAGCTGATCGAACAGATCGCGCAGGCCATCGCCGACAAGAAGCTGCCGATCCTCGAGGACGTGCGCGACGAGAGCGACGAGCATATCCGCATCGTGCTCGTCCCGCGCAGCCGCAATGTCGATCCCGAACTGCTCAAGGAAAGCCTCTACAAGCTGACCGATCTCGAAACGCGCTTCGGCCTCAATCTCAACGTGCTCGATGCCGGCCGCACGCCGATGGTGATGGGACTGAAGGAAGTCCTGACCCACTGGATCGCCAGCCAGATCGACATCCTTCAACGTCGCAGCCAACACCGGCTCGACCAGATCGCCCGCCGGCTGGAGCTGGTCGAAGGCTATATCATCGCCTTCCTCAATCTCGACCGCGTGATCGAAATCATCCGCACCGAGGACGAGCCCAAGCCGGTGATGATGGAGGAATTCAGCCTCACCGACCGGCAGGCCGAGGCGATCCTCAACATGCGGCTGCGCAGTCTACGCAAGCTGGAGGAAATGCAGCTTCGCGGCGAGAAGGACGATCTGCTCAAGGAACAGGACGAGCTGGAAAAACTGCTCGGCTCGCCTGCCCGCCAGCGCACGCGATTGAAGCGAGACTTGAACGCCCTGCACAAGGAATATGGCAAGGATACCGATCTCGGCCGCCGACGCACGACGATCGATGAGGCCGCCCCCGCGGTCGAATTCAGCATGGATGCGATGATCGAAAAGGAACCGGTCACGGTGATCCTATCGCAGAAGGGCTGGATCCGCGGGGCCAAGGGGCATCTGCCTCTGGACCAGGAGTTCAAATACAAGGAAGGCGACGGGCCTGCCTTCGTGTTTCACGCCCAGACCACGGACAAGTTGCTGCTGGCGACCGATAAGGGCCGGTTCTTCACTCTGGGCGCGGACAAACTGCCCGGTGCGCGCGGCTTCGGCGAGCCGGTGAGGAATACGCTGGACATCGATGCAACCGCGCAGATCGTGGCGGTGGTGGTGCACGAAAAGGGCAAGCGGCTATTGCTCGCCGCGAGCACCGGCAAGGGTTTCGGAACCACGACCGACGAATTGCTGGCCGAAACCCGCAAGGGCAGGCAGGTCGTCAATCTGAAGGGCGATGCGCGGCTCGCGGTGGTTCGGCCAATCGCGGCGGGCCACGATCATGTCGCGGTGGTGGGCGACAATCGCAAGCTGGTGGTTTTCAACCTCGAAGAACTGCCGACACTGTCGAAAGGGCAGGGGGTCAAGCTGCAGAACTATCGCGATGGGGGGCTGTCGGATGCGACCACGTTCACGCTCGCAGAGGGCCTGTCCTGGCAGATGGGCGGCAAGGGCGACCGCACGCGCACGGAAGGCGAAATGTGGCAATGGAAGGTTGCGCGCGGCGGCGCCGGACGCCTCCCGCCGCAGGGTTTCCCGCGCGACAATAAGTTCTGATGTCGTCCGTGTATGGGGAGCAGAGGTCCCGATCGCGCGCGCGAATTACATGTAACTAAAAAGCCGGAGGCGATTCCTCGCCCCCGGCCTTTGTAAACCCGTCCAAGGGTAGTGGGATTATTCCCCGGCGCTGTCGCCAGCGGGGGCAGCCTGCGCCATTGCAGCTTCGATCTGCGCATTGGTCAGCAGCGCCATCAGGCCATGCTCGCCGCCGCTGAAGTGTTCGCGCAGCAGCGTGACTTTATCGGTTTCGTCGCCGCCGCGAGCGATCACGACGTTGTCGCCGTTGATTTCGAGCACGGTGCCGAGCGGTGCGTGTTCCGCGTCCATCGCCTGCGCACCCACGACCAGCGCGGCATCGCGCTTGGCAGCGGCTTCGGCAAGCTGCGCGTCGATCATGCCGTCGATCTGCGCTTTGGTGACGGTGATGGTCGGGCCGGCTTCGCCCTCGCCATACATGTCGACCGCCAGCGGAACCTTATGCTTGCCGGTGTCGAGGACGGTCTGGCCGTTTTCGACCGAAACGATCGTGCCCACGGCATTGCCTTCGGGACCGGTCACGACTGCACCGGCAACGACCTGTTCGTTGGCCAGGGCGGGGGTAGCGGCGAGGGCGATGGCGGCAACGGCCAGCTTCGCGAATTTCATAATGCAACTCCAAGACTTGTTATTCTTACGACGCGGCTCCCCCACGCGCGAAA
>MDTE01031343.1_pt1 | contig 12755 bp, 10 predicted proteins | sample 811231 | NCBI WGS metagenome assembly MDTE01 (sample SAMN05326651, study PRJNA326480) | marine metagenome | isolation source: seawater | place: Indian Ocean: Red Sea | collected 2010
TGTCATATCTTTAATATCAGTCTGCTTTAAAATTCTAGAAAATAAATTTGCATACTTTGAAAGTGCCTTTCGATATAGACTCCAACCCTCAGTTTTACCTCCAGGAATATATCTACTACCTATCACTAACCTGTTTGGCCTTCGTTGATCTAAAAGATTTTGTAAGTCAGAGAACTGATGGGAGAAATCTGCATCCATCTCTACAATATATTTATAATTATTTTCTTCAGCCCACTTAAACCCCTTCCTATAAGCAGAACCTAATCCAAGCTTTTTATCCCTGACGATTAAATTAATTGAGTTAAAGTTAGATGAAAATTTTTTAACAATATCGGCTGTACCATCTGGAGAATTATCATCAATGATCAAAAGATCTAAATTGAGTTTCTGTATATTCTCTATAAACTTTTCTATATTTTTTGCTTCATTATATGTTGGAGTAATAACCAATACGTTCATTAAAGTTATAATAATCCTTGAATGATTGATTACTTTTTATTTTTATTATTTATTTTCTTTTTCCTATTCGCTGGAAGAGGAATAACGATAACTCTAAATTATTTTTTAGAAAACAAGTATTTAATAGATGAGGAAAAAATATTTGGTATTAAGCTTTTTTATTACTTTCCCATAGTTGGATTATTCGCAATTGGAAATATTGCAGTAATTTACAATTTTATAAATCCAATTAATCAAACATTTATCATACTTTGTCTGTTACTTTTATTACCAAATCTTGTAAAAAAACTTGACTTAAAAACACTAGGGGCTTTTGTACTTAAAGTTAGTACAATTTCTCTCCCTCTTTTAGTTGGGTTTACAAATGTTGGCTTTCATTATGATGCTGGTTTATATCATTTAAATCATCAATTTATTTTGAAGGAAAATAAAATAATCTTTGGCTTGTCAAACCTATACGATCATTACGGTTTCTCATCAATAATGGAGTACCTGCATGCAATATTTTGGATTGATGAAAATGTTTACTTTATAAAGTATTTTCAAATAGTCTTTTTTCTTTTTCTTTTTCTATTTCTTTTAGAAAATATTATTTCAAGTAAAATCATCATGGCAAAAAACATTGCGTTTTTAACAGCTTTATATATGCTTCTCGATAATTTTGGATTTGGAGGTGGACTAAATGGAACTCCTAATATTCAAGGTGTAACTAAATTTGATTCAATATTTTCTATTGTTTTCTTTATTTCTGTTTTTATGTACTTTGTGGCAATGAAAAAAAATTCATATTCTCCAAATGAATTTCGAATGTTAATGTTATTTGTTCTTTTAGCATCTCAAATACGACCAACAGGAATTATTTTATTTATCTTAATTTTGTCTATGGTCTTAAAATATAAAGTTGGTGTTAAAAAGATTTTTTTCCACAACTTTCTTTTGTTTGGAGTGTACCTAAGTTGGGTCATAAAAAATATTATTTCAACAGGATGTATTTATTTTCCACTGGCTATATCTTGTTTAGATTCACTAAAGTGGTCAAGCAAAGAAGGAGCTGTTAGTGTTTCTAACAATAGTAAAAGTTATTTTTTAAACTCATCATATGAACAAGAATTATCCATGCAAGTATTACAGAATGTATTTTTTTCATTATCTATTATTTTCCTAATAATTTTATTTTTAAAAATAAAGCAAAAAACTAAAGTAAATTTTGATATTTTATTTATTGTTTTTTCATTGGTAAATATTTATCTATTTTTAAATATTATTCCAAGCTCAAGGTTTTTTGGTGGTTTTTACCTCTCATTAATTCCAGGTTTGTATTATTTACTTTCAAGTGATAGTAAGTTAATTTTTTCAAAAATAATAGCAGTAACTTTTGTTATTTTTTCACTCATCTTAATTCCAACCATAACTCAGTACAGTAAATACCAACCTTTTGACACTACAGATAAAGTATTAACACCCGTGAAAGTTGAATATTTAATTTATAGTGACTCCACATTCGTTTCACCCAAAGATAGTGATACATGTTGGGTTAACCCAGATTGTATTCCTTACCAAACATACCCTGATAAAATTTCCTTTTTTAATTACACAATGTTTGTAAAATAGTTTCTTAGGGCGCTTAGCTCAGTCCGGCAGAGCGCTTCCCTTACAAGGAAGAAGTCACAGGTTCAAATCCTGTAGCGCCCACAAATATTGTCAAAATATAAAAAAAATTTAAATTGCCAACGTTAATTTGAACTTAATTGTATTTTAAAAAAGTAGTATTTTTTAAAATACACAATAGAATTTAACTATAAAGGAAAACTAACTTGAATCTTATAATTTGTGGGTTGTCAAAAAACTGTCTTGAAACTACTAAAAAAAATCTCGACTCTCTCATTTATTTAAACAACAGTTCAAATAATTTAAATATACAATTAGTAATTGTTGATTCTGATTCAAATGATGGAACTAAGGATTTTTTACAAGAAATTTCCCATAAAAACAACTTTATAACAGTCATTAACGAAGATGGTTTAGAAAAAATATATGATTCAAGAATTCAGAGAATTTCACACTGCAGAAACCTTTGTTTGGACGTAATTAAAAATAAAAAATTTTATCAATCTTTTATCTACATTCCTATGGACTTTGATATCGACCATTTTGAGATAACAAGTCCTAAAGAGTTTGTTGATTTAGCAAAAAGATTTGAAAAAGATAATAATATTGATGCAATATTTCCGGTTAGTCATCCTTTTTATTATGATATTTTTGCGTTACGTGCGGTAGGTTGGGTAACTATAAATTCACAGCTTGTATCTACCAAGCTAAAAAAATATTTACGTTTGGGAAGTTTTTTATGGAATTATATTTTTATTTTTCGAAAACAATGGTCTCCAGATAAAATTAAAAATAAAAAAATCAAAATTATTAGTGCTTTTGGTGGAAGTGGTATGTACAAATTGGATAATATCAAGCTAGAAAAAATTAAGTATTCTTTTTCACAAAAAGACACGGATTTTATTTCAGAACATATTTTTTTTAATGAATACTTTGATAATCTTAAAATAAAAAGCAACTGGATACTGCCTGCTCCTCAAGAACATCTGTCATATAAGTCTCTAAATATTAAGGGGAAAATTAATTACTTTTTAAGGACTATAAAGTTTGATTTAAAAAATTTCTTTAACTTTTCTTAAGTAATATTTAACTATTTTTAGGTAGCTATTTAACTTATGGGTTATTAAGTTTTGTAAATTTATTGAATTTACAATTATATTTTTTGTATCAATTTTAATTGGCTGTTTACTGCTTATTTCTTTCATCTCAATAATATCTTTCCAATATTGGAAATACATCTTCTCAAGATTAAAATTCTCAGGATTAAATTGTTCTATAAATTCTGAAAGAAGTTTTTCATTTATTTCTTTGTAATCATCAACAAAAAGTACTGGAAGATTATCTAGGTATTCAAAAGTTTGATGATATTTTGTTATTGGGATAGATCCACTGTGTAGTGCTTCCCATATCCTATGGGTGTCAACTCCATTTCCATATGGACATAAGGTAAATTGTGAGTTTTTAAGGTACTCTAAATATGTTTCCTTATTAAGAAATGGATCTTCAATCTTAGCCCAATTTTGATCTCTAAAAATATCATATAAGCCTCCTCTTTCAACTAAATTTGTTGATTTTTGAAAATTAATAAACATCGTTATTTGTTTATTAGCATTGTCAAAAGAGTTCATTGTTTCATTTCCAACCTCAGCAAAATCTCTAGAATTTAAATTTTTAAAGTGTTCATTTGAGAGCCCTATTGGAATAGGACATAAATATTTGCTTGATGACCCTACGTTTACACTGTACCAACTTGATATACATTCAGGTTTTGATTTAATGTGCTTATCTGTAATCAATAGATCACTTTGATGGGTTATCAGCTTTATATTTTTAAAGTCGTTATTTTTTAAAATGTAAAATAAACTTTTTAAATCTTCCGTTCTACAGAAAATTTTATCATTTTCTTTTAATGTAAAGTTTTTACTTCTTATATAAAAAAAGTCATCATTTTTGCTGACAATATTAAAATCTGTGACGTTCAGTTCTTTAATTTGTTTTTCAAGAAAAACGCCTGAATAAATTACATTTGAAATCTTTGCAAATTTGTAGCTTGTAATAAATTCTTTAGTTTCCATCTTTAATCTATGCTTTTTTTGGCAATTTCCAAATCGGTCTTATTGTCAATCTCTATAAAAAAATCAGAATAATCAAAACTAAAAAGTTCTGTTTTATTTTTGATTAAATAACTCAAAAATTCGGTAGTTTGTAATTTCATGAAAACTTCATCGCCATATTCAATTCTAAATTTTTCAATTTGATTTAAAAAATATTCAAAATAGTAATTCCTAAAATAAATTACACCCATAAATTGACCGTTTACATTTTTTATATCAAAAACTTTATCTCCTATTTCTTTTACAATACCTGCAGAATCTTTTTTAAAAGATTCTAAATCATCGTAATTAGTGTCTCCTCTTTTTTCCCAGAGTTCCTTGAAGCCAGAATAAGAAGGAACAATTATATTTTTACTGAATTTTTTTAAATCTTTTATTAAAGAACTTTTAAAAAGAATATCTCCATAAATAATTAGTACTTCTTCTTCATCAATAACCTCATTTGCACAGGTAATACTATAAATTTGATTTGTAGATGCAAACAAAGGATTGACAAATGATTTTAAATCAAACTCCGAAAACATTTCATTTTTATAGCCAGTTATTAAGTAAATATCATTTAAAGATATATTTGCATTTGTTAATTCAATCAATTGATAATCAATCAGTCTTTTAACATTTAATTCAACTAGAGATTTTGGTTTAGATAAGCCCAGTCTACTTCCTTTACCTGCTGTAAGAATTAATACTTTCATTCTAAAAAGTTACTAATAGTTTTTTTATCTGTAAAATCTCTCTCTGGGTGCCACATAAAAGAAAGTATCTTAAATTTTTTATGTTTTATTAATTGAATATTTTTGTACTTATCAATGAATAAAACATCCCAATTATTTCTTAAGTTTTCATTAACAATAGAAAATTTGTTATAACATGTTCTATATTTTTCTTTTTTAACTTGTATATTATCTGAGTTAAATAATTGAAATTTTTCTTTGATTTGGATTGGGTTTTCGCAAAATTTTATATCCTGTTCAAGAAAGGTTAGTATTTTTTGAGTTCCTCTACAAATAGTTATCAGAGGTATATTTTTTGAAATAGATTTTTCAATTAGGTATTCCTCTACTCTTTCTCTTTCGGGGTCATGACTGTTGGTATCTAAATCATTACTTTGAATACTTCCACCGCCTGACAAAATTACACCTGAGATATTTAAATGTTGATAAATATTTTCTGCAACCTTTAAATTATTAGGAAGTGCGAATAAATTGTGGTTATTAAAATATTTAAACCAATTAGAATCTACAGAAAAATAAACTTCATCGTGCTGCGAAATGCTTCTTGTAGTTACTAGTAAATTTTTCATATATTTAAATAGAAACTTTTGCCTAAAGGATTAATTTCAATTGTATTCGATTCTTTTATTTGTTGATATAACATTTCTCCAACTCCAAAAATACTCGTTATATTTTTTTCGGCAGCCCTTATAGCCATGTGTGAATTAGGACCACCATATTTTGTGATCAGGCCTTTAATATTTAAATTAAATACCCAATCCCATCCTGGATCTGCATTTGGAAGTATTACTATTTTGTCTGCAATCGATTTTATACTGTCTTGCGATATTTCAATTAACTCACCCTTAGTAATATTTTTTCCAATATAATTTGGTTTAGAATTTAAACTCTCAAAATATAAAAAGTCTTCAGAATTTGTTATCACATCTGGAAGCTCTATTAGAGAGTTATGCTCAATAGTAACGAACTCATTTTTTTGTATATATTTCTCAAAATCTAAATTTTTAATATCTAATTCTTTTGAAAATTTTGAATCATTTAATTGATTTAAAATTATATCAATTGCTTTAGAGTACATAAATTTTGAATTTTCTCTTGAAGAAACTGAGGCTCTAAACATATTAATCCACTCAGAAGCTTCTGTTTTTATTTTTTCATACTGAAAATATTTATCGATTTTTTTTGTAAATTCTGTTAAATCAATCTCCACTTCATCGCTAACCACTAAATTATCCATCAAGTTGTTAAGAAAATCAGGCCCTTTGGTTTTTAAATTTTCAGAGTTTATGTCATAGTTACTTGGTCTTATATGGCCGTATTTTGAAATAAATTTTTTACGACTAAGCTTTTTGTTTTTAACTAAATGCAAGTCTTGACTAAACATATTAGAAATTGTATTTAGGCTATTTAACAATAGTTGTTTGTCATCGTTTGAGATAACTTCTTTTTGAACAAACTGATTTAATTGGGAAATATATACAAAACCAAGTCTCGCATGATGTGCAAATGGAACAGACATATTTTTGACTATATTTTGTGCATCTATTTTATTTAGATAGTCATGATTTTCATCTAAAGAGTTAAAATATTTTTCAATTTTTATAGAGTTAGTTGTTAATATTTTTTTATATCTTTTTTCAATAATTTTTAAATCTTCAACCCATTTAACAATTGCATCAGAAGATATAACATTTTTATACTTTTTATTTATGTTATTCTCTATACCTTTTGAATATGAGGTTTCTGCTATGAAAAATTCTATCTTGTCATGTAGTTCTGGGTTGCTTTCTAATTGAGATATCTGAAATTCAACTATATTTTTACATTCTTGTTTACTAAGACTTTTAGTTAAAAAGCTATTTAGAGAAGCTCTTATATCAATATAACATTTATTTTCAAAATTTTTCATTAATTGTTGCTGGCACTCCCCTCTGTATCCAAACTCTCTTCTTTGAATATGCCATGCAGAATTGGTAATAAATGTTTTGTAAAGGGAGATTGCTAAGTGATTAGGGCTTTCCCCAAGCATTTCTACTGGATTCCAATCACTCATATTGCTAAAAATTGTTTTTTCGCCATAAATATTTTTTTCAATATTTTGATATTGCTGAAATTTTCTAATATTGTTAATAAGGTATTTCTTATCATAATTTTTATCATTTGAAATAATCAATGGTCTAACTTGTAAAAGATGCAATTTGTCTTTTTTATCTACCGCAAATTCAATATCTAAAAGTTCATAGCTAATTAGCTCTTTCAATTCATTGATCAAATTAAGAATCTTCTGATATTTCTTAAGATTTTTATTTAATTTATCCACATTTTTATGTATGTAAATATTAATCAAATTGTTTGAATTTCCAGAAGTAACAACATCGGATCTTTCATTTCTTGATATTGAAATTAAATTATATGGTGCAGAGTTTTGTAAAAGCCTAGTTGTTATTACACCACTAAATGCCATGTTGTCTACATACTCTTGGACAATTACTTTTCCACTGGCGCTTTTATCATCATAGCTTTTAAAGACTTTATTAATGCCTTGTTTTATTTCTTTCAAATTATTTTTTGGTATTGGGCCTATTGATAAAAAAGCACCAGCATTAGAAGTTGAAAACGAATCTTCCTCTGAAGAGTCGCTCCTGATTATTACGTTTTTCTTGAAATTTCTAATTTTATTTTCTAGATCGTCAGTATTGTTTCTGTTAACTGTAAAAAACGGTGGGATTTGAGCTGATTTTAATACACTTACATTACTTAAGCTTTTACTTTTACTACCTAAAAAGCTTTTAGCTATATCAACCTCTCTCCTAATTTCATTTACTGGGAGCTTACTGTTAATTACTTTGAATTTATTTTGTTTGATAATGCCTGAATTAAACAAATAAGTTAAGTTATTGTTGTAATATTTTTTATCTAGATCTTTAATAATTTCTAATTCATCTCTTCTGAGAATAAGAAATCCATCAAATTCGTAGGTATTATTATCAAAATAAAAGTTTTCAGTATTATTTTTTGATGATATTTTGCTAGATAAAATTAAGTTTTTATCTGAATTATTGTTTAACAAACTTTCAAAATCACTGATTGATATTTCTTTATCTAAGTAATTTACTAATAATGTATCAGGTAGTTTTTTTAAATTTGATAAAAAGTATATTAAAGACCCAAAGCTTCCGTGTTTTTTTAAACTTGGAGAATAAATTAAATTTTCAAATTTTTTTTCTTTGTAAACATGCTTATTCGAAATAAGAAAATAATTATATTTAATATTAAAGTCTCTGAAAAAAATTTTTTTTGAGTGAATTAGGCTGTTAAAGAAAAATTTTTGCTCATGTTTATTATCGAAAAAAGATTCCCCTGCAGCTAATGTAAGAGAGTAAATTGATTTGTTATTTGTTTTCAAATTGTACTTTCATTAAATTCAATAATTTAAGATTAGTTGAATTTTATACTTTAATTTCTAATATTTTTTCATCCCTTCATAATATAAACAAGTTGTATTGGATTACTAACATTTTAACTTAAGAATACTATTCTAAAAATTAATGAAAGTTTTAGTAAATACAAGTTCATTTCCAAATGATAATAACTTAATTTCAGGAAATTTTATATTAGATCAAATTAACAACCTTAGTAGATTGTATAATAACGTAAAATTTATTGTCTGCACGCCAGGTCCTACTATTGAATTGGATAATAGAAATATTGGAATTTATAATTTCAGATATTTTTTTTTAAAAAAATATGAAAATATTGGTGTCAAAAGTTTTGTTGACTTAATTTATGAAAGTAAATTAAATTATTTGGTAATTGTTTTATTTTCGATAACTCAATTTATTAAAATGCTTCAAATATCTTTAAAAGAAAAGCCTGATCTTATATATTCTCACTGGTTTTTACCTCAAGGGATAATTTCTTATTTAATATTTAAAATATTGAAAATTCCTTACAAAATTACAATACACTCTACAGATTTGAAAATTTTTACTCACAATTTTGGAAAAATTGGAGAAAAAATTGCTCAAGTAGTTTTAACTTCTAGTTCTGGTATCTCTGTTACTTCAAAAAAAATATTTGAATCAGTTAATGAGGTATTAAGTAAAGACCAAATCGAAAAGCTAAATATAATAATTAGCCCTATGGGGTTAGACACAGTATCAATCGATACAACCATAAAAGATGCTACTATTTTAAAAAAAATTGATACAAATAAAAAATACATTTTATACATAGGTCGTCTTGTTGAAAAAAAAGGTTTAGATTTATTAATTAAATGCTTTGCTGAGATCACTAAAAAATATGATTACAACTTGATTATTGCTGGTTTTGGTAATCTTGAAAAAACACTTAGAGAACATGTAAGACTATTGGAAATAGACTCAAGAGTGGTTTTTACAGGTATGGTAAATCTACCTGAAAAAAAAGCATTATTAGATAGTTCTGACTTTCTTATTGTGCCTTCAAACACAGTATCTGAAGGGTTGGTTTCAGAAGGTATGCCTGTAACGATCTTGGAGGGACTTTATTTTGGAAAAATTACAGTTGCCTCTGACTTAACAAATTGTCAGGAAATTATACAAAATGGTGAAAATGGTTTTATTTTTAAAGGCAATAACGAGCAAAACTTATTCAATACTTTGGATTTAATTTTAAAAATGAGTACAGAAGATTTAGAAAAAATAAAATTAAATGCAAAAAATTCATCTAAGCTTTATGACTCAGAAGGTAGTGGAACTAGATACTATGAGTTTTTAAAATTATGATAGAAAAAGCGTTTAAATATACAAGAATAATTTTATCAATTTACTTTGTTTATTTTTTTATAGACTATTCGATTTCAAACATAGAAAAATTAAAAAGTATAATATTATATTCTTCAACAACTTTAATTTTTATTACTTTAATAAAAATTTTCAATATTTTTACAAATTCTATAATTTTTAAAAAAATTGTGTTAATGCTTGGAGTAGAAATCAATTTTGCAAAAGCACAAGAGTTAACAGTATTGAATAATCTTGGAAACTTTATTGGTCCGTTGAAGCTAGGTTCTGGAATGAGAATTGAATACTTAAGGCAAAAGTATAAATTAAATGTTAAGGATTTTATTTTGCTTAATTTTAATTTTGCAGTTTATTCTCAAATTATTTTTCTCACTACTTTTACCATAGCCGTATATATGACCTCAAGAATTAATACTCAAGTTTTAATTGGGCTATTAGCTATCTTAGTTTTGGGATTAATTGTTTTGAGAAAGGAATCTTTATTTAATCTTGTAAACATACTTTATTCAAAAGAGTTGATGAATAGTGTATTGTTAAATCTGTCAATTTTTTCTTTATTTCTTCTTGGAAGTTTAGTTGTATTCATGGAAGTAAATTTAATATTAAATAACTCTTATTCATTTGTTAACAGCATATTTATATTTCAAGGTATTAGCTTAACTAATCTGGTAAATTTAACTCCGGCAAATCTTGGGGTTAGAGAACTTGCTTTAACAACTATTAATTCATTACATGAATTAAATCTAAACCAGCTGATTGAAATTGGAATCATAGACAGATTTTGTAGTATCACTGCTACGTTCATTTGTTTTTTATTCCAAAACGTAATAAGACTTAGAGGTGATTAAAGTATTAAGATGTCATGAAGTTTAATAAATATTCAATTAATCATTATTTTATATTCATTTGGTCTCTGCTTCTGGTTTTAATTGCTGTTCCAGTGCGTTATGTAAAGATAAGTCCAAATAAAAAAACTGTAATTTTATATGGACACAAACTTTATGGAAACTTAAAAGCTATTTATGATAGTAAATCTCAAATTAATTCAAGTATTTATTTTTTGACTCTTGATAAAAATTACTACCAGAATTTAGCAAAAAAAAATGTAAATGTTATCTATGGACTGAATTTAATTCATGTAATTAAAGTTGTTAAATCTACCGTGTTTGTATGCGATCATGGTCTTCATTTCTACAAAATATTAATGTATCTAAGTAATATAGTTTTTTTGGACACAAATCATGGTGTTACTCATAATAAAGATGGATTGAAATTCTATAACTACTTTTCTAAATTTGATGAGGTGTGGATGATGTCAAAATATCAAAAAAAACTTTATGAAGAGTATGATTACAAAAGTAACAATTTGGTTATAACTGGATATGGTAGGTTAGATAGCCTCTTTGAGTTTACAAATAAAGACAAGGGGGGGAAAGTAAAAATTATCAACAATCTCAAAGAAAAGTATGAAATTAAATCAAAAAAAGTAGTTTTATTGGCTCCAACTTGGGTAAAAAAAATCGAAATTCTTGACAATGAAAATTATCCTTACAATAAAATTAAATTTTTTGAACAGCTCGAAAATATTGGGGCTAAAGAAAATTTACTATTTATATATAGACCACATATGAACGATATTATTTCAAATGAAATTTATACATTTATTCAAAAATCTAAGTTTATAGTTTTAAGGGATCTTAAAACTTATACCAACACAGAAGATTTTCTAAAAATGTGTGATATTTTAATAACTGATTGGTCTTCAATAGCATTGGATTACATAATTTTAAATAGGCCTGTTTTATTTCTTGATACTTTAGTGCCGTTCGTAAATGGAGTGCATGACGAAAACATACTGAGATATGGGGAGGTTGTAAAAGTTCAAAAACTAAATGAAGTTTTAAGTTTGTATGTTCGCAATAAGGAATTATATTTTGAAAACAATCCTCAACATTTAAAAATAAAAAATGTATTTCATGATATTGGATTAGATGGTAAATCCACTGAAAGATATATTGGTCGTATAAATAATTACCTAAGTTAGTGAAGCTTAACTTAATTTATTTGCAATGATTAAGTAAGCCTTATTCATGTAGTAAATTTCATAATTGAAATCTTCAGTAAGCAAACCAAATGCAATTTGAAGAAAATTTAATTGTTCTTTAAATAAGTCCTCAATAACTAAAATGCCACCTTTATCTAAAATTTTCGTACTTAAATAAATTGAATTAATTATTGAAACATTTGAATGAAGTCCATCATCTATAATTAAATCGAAGTGATCTTGGTAATCGTTAGAAAACTTTTGAATATCATCAATACTCAATTGGTTAAATTCAAAAGTTTTTATATTTTTTTCATTGAATAGTGCTTTTTTGTCGATTTCCAAACCAACAATCTCAGAATCGTCTCCAAGAATCTCGGAAAAAGTTCTTAAACATCCTCCAGGCTTTCCAAAGTTTCCCATGTTTGATAAAATTTTTTCATCTTGAGATCCAATCCCAATTTCTAACAATTTATTTATCTTAAATTTTGAAAAAATATGAGAATAAATATATTCGTAAGAATGTAAATGCTTATCAGAACCGTTTTGTTTAAACAATTCTCTCAGTCTTAATGCCAATTTTGAGTCAAATTCTAAATCTTTATAATTTTTAATTTTTTTCTCATCAATTAAAGAGATTAAAGAATTACTAATGTTTTTTATGTTATATAAAATATTTTCATTTAAAGAGTCTGTGCCCCCACTTCCACCAGGTAAAAATTCAAAAAATTCTTCAATTAAATTAACTTTTATTTTTTTTGAACTTAACTTTTTAAAAATAAAAAACCTAAGCTTATCTGTTTTTTTATACACAAATGGAAAGTATTTTTTTAAAATATTTCTTATTTTTGAAATAAACATTTATCTTAAGTAGATACCCAAACACATATATTTATTTTATATTGTAAGCAGAAAACATGTGCCGATTTATTTTTTACTATAATCATTAAAATGAAGTTGAAAAAATATTATATTTTTATAATAATTTTTATCTGTTTTTCAATTCTTTTAA
>MDTE01082482.1_pt1 | contig 12755 bp, 10 predicted proteins | sample 811231 | NCBI WGS metagenome assembly MDTE01 (sample SAMN05326651, study PRJNA326480) | marine metagenome | isolation source: seawater | place: Indian Ocean: Red Sea | collected 2010
CCGCCTTCTTGTTGTTGGCCTTGACCATTATCTTGTTGCTCACCTTGTTGACCTTCTTGACCTTGTTCACCTTGGCCTTGTTGACCTTGGCCTTGTTGACCTTCTTGACCTGATTGTTGGCCTTGACCTTGATCTTGACCTTGTTGACCTTGGCCTTGTTGACCTTCACCTTGGCCTTCACCTTGGCCTTCACCTTGGCCTTCGCCTTGGCCTTCGCCTTGGCCTTCACCTTGGCCTTCACCTTGTCCTTGTCCTTGACCTTGTCCTTGACCTTGACCTTGTCCTTGACCTTGGTCAGTGGATTCGCCGCCCCCATTTGTACCGCCGTCGCCGGCTCCTTCACCTGATTCTTGGAAATCTGGATCGTATGCATCGGGGATGCCATCACCATCAGAATCAGAGTACTCTCCATCATTTGGGTCGGTTGGGAACTGGTCGACATTGTCGGGCTTACCGTCGCCATCTGTATCGGAATTCATAGGGTTAGTTCCCTGTGCATATTCCTGGGCGTTTGTAAGGCCGTCGCCATCGTTGTCCCCGTTAGCGTCACCACCGTTGGTTGGAGAGAGACCGTTGTCTGCTTCCCAACCATCAGGTAATCCGTCACCGTCACTGTCTGCGTTGTTCATGTTTGTGCCATGGGTTTGTTCTTCAGCATTGGTTAGACCGTCACCATCCCAATCAGCTCCACCGTCTGATGGATCCAAAGGATCGGTTCCGTCACCACTCACTGCCGAAAGGGCTGAGAGTGCCATAAACAAAGCCATAAGCACGCTTACACTTTTTCTATTCATTTTTCATTTCTCCTTTTTTGTTTTTCAACAGAAAACCCACTGTTTTCTCTATCCATCTCAACATCATATCGATATGATTCGAAAATGGGAGTAAGCGATGCTTCGCTGATTGGTAGGGAAAAATCTAACTGTCCAAAAAGTGAGTTGTTTTGGCAATAGCCTTCTTGCATATTTACAAAAAAGGTTCTTTTCTGTTGCCGCTTTTTCACTTTTTGATATGTTTTGAAATTGTCCTCCAATTGCATCGCTTTTCACGGGTCATTCCAGGGAACCCTGTGTTCCCTCTAAGAAGAAAAATACAGTCATTATATATGAAGGACTCGTCAAAAAGATGATTCGAGAGACTTCATCATCGAGTAATGGCGTCCGATTTTTGGAATCGTATACGGCTCATCAATGATGGTCCAACCTTGACTTTGATAAAATTGTACTGCGTTTTCCCTAGCCTGGAGGAATCCGTATTTTGCCTCGAATTGAGAAAATGCTTCCTGTTCCAACTTTTTCAAAATTTTCGACCCGGTGCCATGCCTCTGATTAGAAGCAAGAACGCCCATTTGCCTGATTTGTACCGCCGGTCTCGCATTACTTGTAATCAGAGGACTAAACGGTGGGCAAATAGCTGCCCCCGGGCCAGCATGATCAGGTTGTGACCCATCGCTTTCGGCAGGAATAAGATGAATCCGACCTACTCCGACAATTTTCGAGCCGACAGTAGCAAAAACGTGAATTGCCTCACCATCATCATTGAGGATTTCGGAGCCTGGAAGAAATCCTAACGGTTCTCTCAATATCTTATACCGACAGTCATAATATGCCTCATTTGGTATTTTCTTAGGGCCAAATGAATGTATGTTGACCTCGCTCATATTTACCACAAGAAAGCAATACTACCAAGGCCTGCAATAATTGGGACGGCGATGAAACTCAACAAGAACCCTATACCCATGTCTTTGCGCCCTGTTACAAAAGAAATGATGGAGCCCAATATATTGATGACAAGAAGAAAGCAACAAACAAAGCCCATCATATCGGCTCCGACACTTTCAGACTCTTGTAATTCAATCCATTCTTGATATCTTGATTGTTCTACATATTCATAGAAAATGGTGTAATTTCCTGATGGGAAATTTTCTTCTAGATACATGGTATTATTTGTTTTATACACAGTACCAACCTGGTTGCTAGTTCCTTTCTTTGTAATCGATATGGCGTCATTATCCCAGAATTGACAAAAGTACGATTCAAAATCCTCACCTGAAATTGAACAATATTGAATGACATAATCATTTGATGGAGGTAATGAAAGCGAAAGGGCAGACCCTTCATACTTTGTGAATTCTAATTCAATATTCTGAACATAATCGTAATAATCGTAGTCTTCTGTTAATATGACAGAGAGCAATAGTTGAGCAAAAATAATTCCAACTGGAATAAAGAAACCAAGACAAAAATGTTTCCAATTGAATGGTGCCTTTTCATAGGCGTACATTTGTCCATCGGGACCCATTACGTATTGAAGTTGACTTTGGGCGATGGGTTGACTTATCGTTTGGGCATGTACATCTGCGGCTACTACTGTGCCTGTCAACAAAGGTGGGTCCACTGATTTTGGTATTTCATCTGCCTCTGTAGAAGATATGACAACTGACTGAGGAGGCCTCATCGCATTTTCAGTGGATTCATCCTCTCCTTCTGTGCCTGCCATGAGACTTGGGACGTTAATATGAAATTTGAAATATACACATCAATAATTCATGAACGCGTTGAAATAGGCCATCTTGATGGGCGGAATACTGCACGGGTGTCAGAGCGGCTATGAGCGGGACTGCAGATCCTGAAACCGGAGTTCAAATCTCCGTCCGTGCTCTTATCGGCCACAAATTATCTGTTTGTCATTCAATTTGACCAATGCTTTTTTAGACAAATTAAACTAATCAGAGAACAATCACCTTAGCAGGTGACGGGGGATGGGGCGAGAAAACATAACCAATGTTTGATTTATTCCAGACAAAATCCATGAGGAGTTATCATGCCTGAAATCAATCAATCGATCAATTCACTTGGCAGAGGTTTTGCAGCATTTCTCACCCCTCCTCCTGAAGACGTGATTCGATTTACTGTTGGACAGCCTGATTTTAGAACTCCTGAGCCTGTTGTTGACGCCGCAAAATTGGCTTTGGATTCTGGACTACACGGGTACACAAGAAGCCAGGGCAGTATTGAGTTATGCAAGGCTGTTGCGAACCATTTACAGAAATATGACATTTCATATTCACATGAAGATGTGCTCATTGCTCCAGGATGCAAGCAGGCACTTCTCTACGCCATGATGGTTTGCCTTAATCCAGAAGATGAAGTCCTCCTTTTAGCACCAGCATGGCCATCTTATGATGCCATGCTAAAACTTGTTCATGCCAAACCAGTTCATGTCAAGGTACACAGGCATGATTATCACCCTGATTTTGAGGCGATAGAACAAGCCATTACGCCAAAAACCAAAGCGATTATACTCAACTCTCCAAATAACCCTACAGGGGCTGTTTACTTCCCCGATGAAATAAAGCGCATTGTCGAAATCGCACAACGACATGACCTGTGGATCCTTGATGATATGATCTATGCTGATTTGGTCTACAGTGATCACCCTTACCTGTCACCTGCTTCGCTGCCACAAGGTAAAAGTCGAACCATAACAATCGGCGGGTGGTCCAAGATATGGGCGATGACCGGTTGGCGTTTAGGTTGGATTGCTGGGCCTGAAGCTGTGATGAAAGGCGTGAAGACTTGTCAGGCAAATTCTGCATCTCACGTTCCAACATTTCTGATGCCTCCTGCTGAAGTTGCTCTTTCACTGGTTGAGGAACCAAGGAAAATGGCTCAAGATTTTGAGAAGAGAAGGCGTGTGTTTCACGAATTACTTCGTGAAATCCCAGGTTTACAAGCGCCCATGCCGGAAGGTGCATTCTACATACTTGTGGACGTATCAAAAACTGGGATGGATGACATTACGTTTGCTAATCGACTTTTAGAAGAAGGTCGAGTTCAGGTGATCCCCGGTTCACTCATGCCGCATGGAGAAAATCTCGTTCGAATGAGTTACGCTACAAGCATTGAAAATATCAAAGAAGGTTGTCTTCGAATTCGCGAATGGCTAGAGTCAATCATGCATTAAGCGAGATTTTGTACAAAGTGCCACCGTTTCCAAACGTAGCATAGTAAAGGTCTCCATCTGGATGAAACCTTAGCGGCAGGGGCGTGCCTAAATCAGTAGCAAATCGAATAGGTTCACCGACAACGTGGCCTTGACCATCTATTCCCAAATCAATGCGGATGATTTCGTGACCTTGGGGGAGAAGTGTGTTCCAAGACCCGAAAACGCTTGCATACACCGTCGTATTCGTCCCCGGCAAATCTGAATTTGGAGGCCTCACATCAATTCCATTGACAGATGTGTGAGGAGTCCAAACTGCAATGGGAGGTATACTTCCGGCAGGAATTGGTGTTTCGGGCGTATCATTAGGCCAACCATAGTCTCCCCCTTCAACCAATAAATTGATTTCTTCATGAGGATGGTCTCCTTCCCAATCACGGCCATTATCGGTAAACACATAGCCTATTGATTCAACCCATACTCCATCATAGGAATTTCTCACACCGCTTGCAAGTATACCGTGTTCACCCGTCGAAGAGTTGACCCATAGGAGGGCTCCATTGCGTTCATCTGCTTCGACACAAACATTACAGGTACTGCCACTATGCCAAATCAGCGTTCCATTTGGCAATTTATTTATTGTGTTTGTTTGATGGTTTTTCGATGGTATCCCCTCAACAAGAATCTCGGGATTTGAAGCTAAATTGTCCTCAAAATCATATTTTGTCAAACGCCCAGACTCAGAAACAAATAGCGTATCGTTCTCTACCAATACTCCATGTGGATGATGGAGTCCCTCAATAAGAACCTGTGAAGAAAAATTGCCATCAAAAAGAAGTATTCTTCCACCATCTCGGTCGCAGAGAAGTAAGTTTTCGCTATCAATAAAGTGTAAACATGTCGGGCCACCAAGGCCTTCTGCTATGATTTGTACCTGATATTTATCATCAACATTAGGATTTGAAACCGCATATGGATATATTTCCCTTGCGACAAGAATTGAAAACAAAAAGATGAAGCCAGGGAGCAAGTCCTTGCGCATAAAATCACTCAAAAGGGGGAGCGGTATTCGGAAACCTCTTCTGATATTCGCAGCAACTGATTATACTTGGCAACTCTATCAGAACGGCATGGTGCTCCAGTTTTAATTTGGCCTGCACGGGTTCCTACTGCAAAGTCTGAGATTGTGGTGTCTTCTGTTTCTCCACTTCTATGAGAAATAACACAATTCATTGCATGCTGTTTCGCTAAATTCATCGTTTCCAAGGTCTCTGTCACTGTTCCGACTTGATTCAGTTTCACCAAAATTGCATTTGCTGCATTTGATTCAATCCCTTGTGCTAGTCTTTCTGATTGTGTAACAAACAGATCATCGCCAACAGTCTGAATTTTTTTACCATTGATGGACTCAAAGTGAGACCAACCTCTCCAATCATCTTCAGCAAACCCATCTTCAATGGATAACAAGGGGTAGTCATCAATCCAACGCCCGTATATCTCACCCAACGCCTCTGAATCCATGGCTTGACCATCGAATTTGTACATGCCCTCTGAAAAAAATTCAGTTGATGCAACGTCTAGAGCAATACCGATTTCATCAGTGCTGTAACCAGCTGATTCTATGGCCCTCACCATGTACCTTAGTCCATCTTCATTGGTAGGTAAGTCAGGTGCAAAACCACCTTCATCTCCAACGCCTCCAAGACGCCCATCGTGTTTCAATTCAGATTTTAGGGCGTGATATGTTTCCACTCCTGCTCGCAATGCTTCTGGAAATGTATCGAAGCCATGTGGAACGACCATGAATTCTTGAATGTCTACGTTACTTTCTGCATGCGCCCCTCCATTCAAGATGTTCATCATCGGTGTAGGCATGAGTCCTCCTGCAAGACCACCGATATACTTCCAAAGCGGCAGTTCATGTGTAGATGCGCCTGCATGCAGGCATGAGAGCGAGGCTCCTAGCATCGCGTTGGCTCCCAAATTGGAACGATTTGGCGTCCCATCTATTTCAATCAAAATTGAATCGATCTCTGATTGCTCATCTACAGGCATACCAACCAAGTTTTCTTGTATCGTCTCAACCACATTATTGACTGCTTTTTCCACACCCTTTCCAAGCCATCTGTTTTCATCACCATCTCTGAGTTCAATGGCTTCGTGTGCTCCTGTAGATGCACCGCTGGGAACCATCGCCCTTCCAGCGAGGATGCCATCTACATAACAATCTGTTTCAATGGTGGGAAAGCCTCGACTATCCAATACAAGCCTTGCATCGACGCCTGTGATAATGCCATCCATACACTCACTCAATTGGGGCTAAGAGGATGTTCATATAATCACTCGCCCAAAAATTTAGGCTTTTTTTCTTACCTCCACACAATGTGCATGATGTTTTTTATTAAAATATAGTAAATTATTTTTGATATTTCCTATAAAATGTATAAAAAATTATAGAAAAGTGATAGTTTAATATATCAGAGGGGAGGTCAGATATACATGGCGAAAATCGATGCGTTGGACCGCTCCATCCTTGCTGAATTGCGCAAAAACGGGAGAATTTCTTATGTCGAACTTGCTGAAAAAGTCGATGCTAATCAAGCAACAGTAAAAAATCACATCAAGAAAATGGAGGAGAATGGTACCATTCGTAGTTATACCATAAGAGAGACCGGTGTTGGTTTGACTGCTTTAGTTAGGATCAAAGTCAGTCCTGGTGCAGAAATCGGTTCATTCGCAGGTGAAATCACCGGATGGGAAGGTATTGAAACAGTATATGAGGTATCTGGAGAAACTGATCTAGTGGCCCTTGTACACGTTGATGATACGATGTCACTGAGACAACTTCTCGACAAAATCTGGCTCGCTGCGCCATCTGAAATCGCAAGCACGACTACCGAATTGGTTCTCGAACAGTATTAGTTACTTCCATTTAATGGAGCAACCAATAGATTGGGTTCTGGTAACCACTGGATCTTCGCCCATACTCAATGAGTCCATCGCATCAACTAGTTCACTCGTTGTAGCCATTGTTGGATTCCTTGGGCTGTTGTCAAGCCGCCCTCTGTACACTACTTTTCCTTGCCCATCAAGGAGATAGAATTCAGGAGTTCGCTCAGCCCCCCATTTGTGGGCAATTTCTTGAGTATCATCATGCAAGTAGGCATAAGGCATACCTTTTTCTGCTCTCTTTTTCATGTTTGAAAAATCGTCATCTTTGTATTTTTCAGGGTCATTAGAATTGATGCTCACAAAACCCATTCCGAGTTGGTTTGCTTTTTCTGCGGCTCGATTAATTCGGTCGACACTCGCCACAACATAGGGACAATGATTGCACTCAAACAGAACAACTGCTCCTGATTTCGTAAGCACCGAATCAAGAGTGACCATCCCTCCTCCAATTGATTCATTAGCGTTCTTTAATTCAAACCCTTCTGCTACATCACCCGGTTCATAGGACATAAACACGGTAAGTGCATCGCCTTCAAGATATTTTGGTTCAAGCCGCTCTCACAAATTGTTGAGATTCCTTCAACCTGGATTTTGCAACTTTATGTTCTGGGTCAATATTCAATGCGGCCTTCCAATAAATTGAAGCTTCTTCATAACGTTCGTTTTGATGGTGGATTGCAGCAATTCGAAGATGGGCATCTAGATGTTGGGCATCTGCTTTAACCGCTGCTGAAAAGTCTGAAATGGCAGCCTCTGGTTTTTCCCAATCGAGATACAATAATCCTCTCTGATACCATGCTGGAGCAAAATCAGTATTCCACCGTAGAGCTTCATTGAGTGGTCCCTCTGCTTGTTCTGGATGGCCAAGTGCGATGAAGCACGCGCCAGTGAACGTGAGTGCTTGATGATGGTGAGGGGCTAATGATGTGACGTCTTTGAGATCATCAAGTGCGCTTTTCCAACGGCCCATCATCATCAATGCCTCTGCCCTCTTTATTTTTGCTAATTGTGATTTTGGAGCAATTTCTAACAGGACATTTGCATCATCAAAAGCAGCCTGTTCCTGATCAAGTGCCATGTATATACTACAGCGATTTAATCGCGCTCTAACATGTGAGGAATCAATTGATAATGCCTCATCGTAATGGCTTTTGGCAGTAACAAGGTCTCCGGCTCGTGCTGACAAATTACCGCGTATGTAGGACAGTACTGCACCTGCGCCATTTATTGAGGCCGCATCTACGTGTCTTTGGGCATCTTCCAAGCGATTTGTATCCAAGCACAGCAGAGCCTTTTCTGTCCATACTGCTGGCTCATCTTCTTTCATCAAACGCTCTGCACGAGTTAATGATTCGTCAGCTAATTCTAATTGTTGTAAGAGCCTTTGTGTTCGGGCTAATCCAAGCCATGCAAGGCCATTTTCTCGATCCATGTCGATGGCTTTTGAAAATGACATTTGTGCTTGGGATAGCAATTGTTGATCCGTGATGTCAGTGCCATCTCGAGTTCGGTCTGCATTTATGAGGTGAAGCCGACCCTCTACAACATGAAGTTGTGTGTTCTTGGATCCTGTAGGAGCACCCTGCAAAATGTCCCATGCTTCGGTAAATCGACCTTCTCGCAAGCGCAAATCCGCAATTGCTGCAAGTACTTCACCATCCTCATTATGCTCGTTTAGTGCCCTATCAATCGTTTCTTCAGCCTTTTCTCCTTCTCCAAGGGTCAAGAGTAAATCTGCTTTCAACATGATTAATTCGATGCCTCCCGAACCGAGTGCAACTGCATGTGTAGCAGCCTTTGACGCCTCTTTCAGGCGAGGAGTACAAGATAGTAACCTTGCCTGAAGTGCCCATGCTTCACCATTTTGGCGATCAAGTTCGAGGCATTTATTCACAGATTCTAATGCAAGACTATGATCTTCACCATTCATCAATATCTCTGCTCTCCTTAACCAATCTTCGGCACGGAATGGATCCTCCTCGAGGGCTAAATCGATATCCTTGAGCGCCGCTTCCATTGAACCTGCTCTAGCCATTAATCCCGAAAGCAAAGAACGGTCGGCTGGCGTGTCTAAGCCCAATGCACGTAATCTTTGCACATCTTTCTGCGCATCGTCATCACCAAGTTGTACGAGCAAATGCGCATGTCTTCTAAGCAAAATTTCATTATCTGGGTCTAACTCTATCTGTGCCTCAATCCAGTGCCTTTGCTCGAGTTTATTACCCAACAACACAGAAACATGCTCCAATAAGCCAAGGGTCGTGGAATGACCTGGGGCTAATTCATACGCTGATTCAAACAATGATTTCGCCCGATGGGTTCGGCCAGATGATAAGGCAAGCAAACCGGCTTTGCGAGCAGTGTTCGGAGATATTTCTCCCAAATCCGAAATTGCTTCGAAGAGCATTTCGGCAAGTGAAGAAATTGTTGAGTCGATTTGTGGGAGGTAGGTTTCATCAGCATTTTCTGGGATAAATTGAGCTAATTTTTCTAATGCATCAATGAGGTCCGCATTTCCTTGCAACGCTTCATTTGCCATAAAAACGGCTTCCATCTTAATATCAGATTTTTTGATATATTCCATGTTGATTGATAATTTTGTGAGTTTTTCATTGATTTGACTGAAATTCTGTTGTATTAAATCATCAATTCTCTTTGATTCTTCCACAGATTCAATCATACTCGATTGGCGCGAGGGGTTGAGCAATTTGTTATTCAAACCCCACCCCGCTGCTCCTCCGCCGATTAAGCAGATAAACCCAAACATCAATGAAAATGGTTCCATCGATATTCATCCGTATTAATCACGTTATATCCTCTGTGGTAGTTTTTAGGCAAAAACCCGTGATTCGTCAAGCGATTTTTCATAGCCAAACAACAAAAATAACCGAGGAGGAACAAAGATATTCAATAGGCGGTTTTAATTCAACGGAATCGTGGAACCATCAGCGCCAGAAGAGATTTGGGCCGAGCAGGTTGAATTATGGTCTGATGAAGGTTTTCATGTGGAATCCATTATCAAAAAATTGAGTGATGAAACATTGGATAAATCAACTACTTTTTTAGATGCCGAAAACCAAATTAAAGAAGCAAAATCTCTCCAAAAGGAATTAAACAAATTAACATCAATCAAAGAAAAGGAAGATTGGATGGAAAAAACACGGTCATTTGAAAACATCGATGCCACTATTATCGAATGGAGAGATTGGTGCCGCTTAAACCGCCCGTGGAAATATACTGCTGATTTGTATGTCAATGAATGGAAAAACGTTGGACAAGAAAAGATACTTGATCAGTTCATCGAAAAAATGGATTCATTTGATGATTCTACCAAGCGTAATTTGAATGCTCTTTTGCCATTATTGGAACACCCACGAAATATTGATGACCTGCAAGCGATGATTACAGATCTAGAATTAAGTGAAGAAAAAAAGAAGGCTATGATACATTCAATGGTCGAAGAAATGCGTGGATTAGGATATGATGTTTCTCAATTTGCTACTGCAGATATAGAGCAAAGTTTTGTTTTACTTGAAAATATTGAACGTCTTCATGAACAAAGGCAAAAAGTACAACAACTTATCAAATTACACATTCTTCCCTTTGATGCAAGCCTAGCAGAACGCCTGATTGAAGACAATGAAAGCTCGATGGAACAAGTTATGGCCATGGGCGAGAGTTTTTCAAACCGCTTGAGAGAGATGAATGAAAGAATCCTGTCGTGGCAAAAGAAAGGCATATCATTGCACCCTGGCGAAAAAATATACCCTCATGAATTACTTGACTGGGAGGCAGAAATACCTGAAATTGAAATCATGGCCCAGGCACAATACGAGGCGTTAACTCAATGGGAGCATTTCAAAAAAATCTGGCCCGAAAAAGCCAATACTATCCAACCGGATCTTGATGATCTGCAGCAATCAGAAAAACTCATACAAGCTGTAGAGTCGATGGAGTTATGGCATAAATCAAAGGAGTTAGATTTTCTTGATTTGGTAGAAAAATGGAAGAGTAAGGGTTTCATCATGGGCTATTGGCTCGAACAAAGTAAAGAAAATCTTCAAGACGCTTTAACAAATCTAACGATGAAGGATGAAGAATATTCGTTTGCTTGCACCATAATTGACCAGTGGCATAGTCTGGATTTTTCAGTTTCAATAAATCATGAACTCATCGAAATTGAAAATTTAATTCTGCAATCAATTCCAGATAGAAAACTGCTGCTTGAAATTCAAAATAAATTGGAGATTCATGCGAAAAGAACGATTCGCCATAGGAAACTCCTCGAAGCCGAATGGCGGACGTTAAAGACAAAATTTGGTATGGCAGAAACCGATACGCATCGTTTTGATTTGGCCGAATTTGAAGCATTCATCTCACAAAATCAAATACTCATGAATCAAAATAGCGGGATTGATCGATTGTCGCTTCGTATTCTCAAACTCATTGAAGAATGGTCCTTACAAGGATTCAATACCGACGGTCTTCAAAAAATGGCAAAGTTCGATGATGCAGAATTAAGGGCACAATTCCCTGGTATCAAATCACAAGTTCAACAACATCATCTCTTGAGAAAAAGATTATCAGTGCTTCCTTGGAACCGTAGTGAGAAGTTGTTTGAGGAGATTAATGATGAATTACAGCGACCGGAACGCCTCTCATACATTGAATTAAACTTCAAAAATTATGCTCTAGAGTTATCAAAACTTCCAGAAAATGACGTTGAAGAATCACGAGATTTGTGGAAGCCAAAACCGATACTATCACAAAGTACTCCTTTGAGTTCAAGGGTTTCAACCCCTCAAGACGATGCCATGGAAGCCATTCTAGAGGCAATGGAAACTGAAGAGGTTGAACCTGTGTCTGCTCTTAATGAAGATCGATTGAAAGAAAAAGAGGTTGCCATCACTCCGGTTAATGAATCCAAAGACAACAATAAGCACCCTGTTGACAATAAGCATCGTCGTGATTCTGTTGACGCCATCCCAATGAAAACAAAGTCAAAGCCTTTCAAGCAGCCATTGAAAGAGGAAAATGTAAAATCTAAATCCACCCCCTCACAGGTAGATAAGTCAGTTTCTGAAAATCACACTGTTGATGATACATCAGTCATCTTGTTTTTACAAGAAATCGGATTGGATGAGAAGGATTTGAAATCAAATAATGTAAAAAGAAATGTTAGTGTTCATATTGGCACCAGTCCAAGAGACATGCGTATTGACCGCATGCTTCGCTTATTTCTTAGAATCTTAGACATTGATGATCAGCAAGTAAAAGAGAGATTGATTCACAATCTCACTAAATCTTCAAATGCCATAAAAGCATGGACTAAAAACCGATTATCAGCAAGACATCAACCAACTTCGGGGAATCTATTACAGGATGCGAAAGTACTTGGAGAAGTCCTGCACAGAATTCCTGGGCCTGGTTTGGTAGTTCCGCTTGAAAAAGATGTGCAAGACCTTCCATCTGCTAAACATTTAGATGAACTCGAGAATGCTGTTCAATCCTTTGCTTCGATGGCACAAATACCCTCCACTGGAGGAATCAGTGCTTCAACTTAAATCCTTGAAAATATCATCCGCCTCTTCCGTTGAAAGATTTGTTTCCCTTGGTGAGGCCAGTACATTCACAGATGGGGCAGGGCGGATGTCGTCGTTTGGAGTATGAAACATTGAGCTCATCTCTGGAGGAGGGATTGGTTGGCCTAACGCCATCATTGGCGGTGGTGGGGGAACTTGACCCATACCTGCTGGAGGTGGTGGCGGGGGAACTTGACCCATACCTGCTGGAGGCGGTGGTGGGGGAACTTGACCCATACCTGCTGGAGGTGGTGGCGGGGGAACTTGACCCATACC
>MDTE01043947.1_pt1 | contig 12754 bp, 12 predicted proteins | sample 811231 | NCBI WGS metagenome assembly MDTE01 (sample SAMN05326651, study PRJNA326480) | marine metagenome | isolation source: seawater | place: Indian Ocean: Red Sea | collected 2010
AACATAAACAAATGGCGCCGAGAGAGGGATTTGAACCCCCGAGGGAAGATCCCACGCGATTTCCAGTCGCGCGCACTACCAGGCTATGCGATCTCGGCTCGAGCCTAGCGAGTAGAATCCTATGTTTAACGCTCTCGCTTAAATTATCAAACGAAAAAGCGAAAGAACTCTTATGTGAACCCTGTAGGCGATAGCATGAGCGAGGGTGGGGGAACTTCCGATGCCACCCAAAATGCGAAGGCGGAAATGCCATTCAGACTTCACGATATGACTTTGAGGTTTGAATTTGCAAATTTGCATTCAATTTTGAAACCAATCGATAAAGTCCGTAAGGAATTGAAATTCATGATATTACTGGCTTACTCTGAGTGGAATCGTGATTTAATCATCGCTTTAATGGTAGGAACGTTGGCTTTTATTCTAGGTTCACTTTCTTCAGAAATCTTTTCCGGAGGAAATCCAGATCTAGTTGGATTGGATGGTTTAACTGATGTAGGAAGCTTCTCATTTTTCCAGATGTTGCTTAGTCTTGTAGCATGGGTTTGGTTCGCTTACCTAATTTTAACAAATTTTCCGGTTATGAGAATTCACTCCATATCGCTATTGTTAATGTGGAACGGCATGATGTTCCTTCAAGTACTCTTCCATGAAAAAAATTCACAGTTCCCTTCTAATATGGTACTTTCAGATATGATGTTTGGAGTATTAATCATGCTGGTGATTCTTTTCTTTACCTACTTCTTTTGGAAGGCCGTAATTGAAACTAGAGATCTTCATGTCCAGGTTCGTCATGTTCACGAGGATGTTCGAGTGATGGAGAGAGAGATGAGTGAGCATTCACTTGTCGGTTGGGGTAGCCTACTTGTTTTCTGGCTATTAGCTACTTTCTACTCTAGTTGGAATGGTATTCACTATATTGCTCAAAGAACAGACCCTAATACATTCTTCTATGTGATGCACATTTTTTCTGGACTGTTCATCGTGCCTGTATTGATGCTTTTAATCTGGTATCCGCAAAGGATGCTTGGAAGCGATGCTAGAATCAGTACTACAGCAGCAATTACAGCAGAGATTGAAATGAAACAAGGTAGCCTGAAAATTGATGAAACTGCAAAATGTCCTGAATGTGATGTTAAAGTCGAATTATCGCGTGAATCTGACGGCCAAATATCTGTACCGTGCCAATCTGAAAATTGTGATTCAGTATTTGGCGTAATTGGAACTATATGCAGTATTTGTAACGAAAAATTCCCTTCTAGATTTGAATGTAATTCGTGTGGAATAAATTCCCCGTACATCGATTGTGTACCAGATTTGGAGGTGTGGTGATGAGTTTTAAGCATCTTAGAGAAGATTTCCCCACCCTTTGCGGTGATAACCCACCTGCATACTTAGACAACGCTTGTGTCACTCTTAAGCCTAAACAAGTCATTAATTCAATATCCGATTACTATGGAAAATACCCCGGATGTGGCGGTAGATCTGTCCATAAATACGGTACAAAAGTGTCAAAACTAGTTCAAGAATCGAGAAATGTAATTTCGAAATTCATAAATTCTAATTCTCCAAATGAAGTTGTTTTTACTGGAAATGCTACTAGTTCGCTTAATCAAATTGCAAAGGGACTTAATTGGAATGAAGGTGATATTATTCTAACCGGTGATAGAGAACACAATTCTAATTTGGTACCGTGGTTGCAACTGCAAGAAGAACAAGGTGTAGAACTTAGAGTTGTAAGGTCAAACCCGGATAATACATTCAGTATGGAAAATTTTGAGAAAGCCTGCTCTGAAGCAGGAGATAAACTAAAATTAGTTTCTATGAGCCATGTGGGCAATCTAGACGGCGTTGCGATTCCAATCAAAGAAATCGCAAAAGTCACTCATGATTTTGATGCTTTGGTTAGTGTTGACGGGGCACAATCAACACCTCACATGAAAGTAGATGTTCAGGATTTAGATATTGATTTTCTTTCCTTTTCATTACACAAAATGTGTGGTCCCTCAGGAATGGGAGGATTGTGGTCACGATATGAACTGCTAGAAAATATGCGAACCATAAGAGCAGGGGGGCAAACAGTAGTTACATCCACCTATGATTCAATGGAATGGGCTAAACCACCATCGAAGTTTGAAGGTGGTCTAGGAAATTTCAGTGGTATGATTGCCAGTGGAGCCGCAATTAATTACCTATCTAGACTTGACATGGACGCAATCCATGAGCATGAGGTTAAACTAAATCGCATAATGACAAACGGAATAAAGCACCTAGATAATATTGAGATTATTGGACCGGAAAATCCTGAATTGCGTGGAGGAATTTGTTCTATTCTTATGAATGACCTTCCATCGCATGACATTGCAATTTTACTGGATGAAGCAGCCAATGTAATGATAAGAAGTGGTCAACATTGCGTTCACTCATGGTTCAACGAAAGAGGACATCCTAATGGTTCACTAAGGGCTTCTGCATATTTGTACAATACAGAAGATGATGCGAAATTATTTGCTGACACGTTTTGTGAAGCAGTTGAGGCTTTCAGTTGATTGAAATGGATGACTTATCTGATTTACAATTTTTGCCGCCAATTGTTCCTGTAGAGCAATATGAAACTGAGGACGCTGTTTTAATTGCAGACAACCTGAAAAATGTGAGAATTATTGTTAGTATCGGTTTAGCGATAATGTTGACTGTTTCCTTGTACTGGGCAATTAGTTTTGTCAGTGACGGAGGATTTACGTCAGTTAGACCCAGCAACACTGCACTTGAGTATCAAGAGAGTTACTCAGAAATGATTCAATTCAATCAGGTTAGTTTAGATGGCGAAGGTGTGAGTGTCTGTATTGTCGATTCTGGAATTAACCTATCGCACCCTGACTTAGAAAAACTCGAACTTTCAGGATGGAGTGATTTCATAAATCAGGAAAGTGAACCATACGATGACAATGGGCATGGCACTAGTATGGCAGGAATTCTTGTTGCCGACGGATGGATGGAAGGTATAGCGCCTAAAGTCGACTTATTTGTCGCCAAAGCTCTAGATGGAGTTAATGGACAAGGTAGCGATGAAGTTGTGGCCCAGGCAATTGATTGGTGTGTTGCACAAAATGTAAACATCATATCTTTATCACTCGGAGGTGCACCTGGAATACTACCTTTTAATCCATTTTCTGGAAGAGATTCCGGAGATGCGGCTAATGATGCCATAAATCAAGGAATAGTAGTAGTGGCTGCCGCAGGAAATGATGGAGGTGCTGATGATGATGGCGATGTTGCACATCCAAGTAGTGAACAATTAGTCATATCAGTTGGTGGAGTAAATACAAATGGAAACCATTGGGAAGGATCATCTATAGGTGATAATAATGGTAATTTATTTCCTATAATTCTACCTAGGCAGGACCCAAATAAGAAACCTGAGATAGTAGCACCAGCTGAAATGGTTCCTGTGATTAATAACCAGGAATCATGGTCACTAGTAGATGGAACAAGTGCTGCAACTGTTTTCGTAACCGGAGCAATAGCTTTACTACTTGAAGAGCATCCTGAACTAAGCAGTAGTGGACAAGGAGACTCTAACACGGTAGTTCAAATCAAACAATTAATCGTAAACTCGGTCAAACCTAGCGATGGGCAAGAAGGACATGACGACAATTATGGCTATGGACTTCTTCAAATTAAAGACTTGATTATAGCAGCAGAATCAATATAATTACTTCTTCAAAAACGCAACTATAGTGCCATCAAATAAAGGAGTGAATGCCACATAGTGTGTTTGTTGAGTATTTGAAATCAACTTAATCCAGTCATTGAAACCGTCGACATGTTTCATCATTTCTTCATCTTCCTCATCAACATCACCTGATGGAACTGGTGGCTCGCAAGTAAATAGCACGCCGCCATCAGATAGTAGTGGGAATAAACTTTCAATAGATTCAGCAAGATTTTCTATCTTACTATCGACAATTATTACATCAGCTTTAGTTGCAAGAGGTGAATTTCCAACTTCTAGTCCAGTAACTGAGGCGGCAATCCATGCATTTGTTTCTGCAACAAGTGAATTGACCTCTCCTACCACAATGTTACACCAATCTTCCGCATCATATCTAGTCCTTAACCTATGTAATATTACTGCGAACTTGGAGCCTTGCTCCACCAAGTCGTACCTTTCAGGAACTTTGTCATTAGTGAATAAATCAAAAAACCATGCTGAGCGGTGCCCAATACCCGCCCCAACTTCAATAACTCTTTCCGGTTTAATCTTATGAATAGCGTTACGTAATCGGCGTATTACTGACTGTGACCACGTTGACAAACCCATATGCTGAAGTTGTTCGGAGATATTTGCAGCAATTTCAGGCTCGTCACGTGATAGATTAGATTCTTTGGACAGAATGTACGGTAGAACGTCTGCCTTAGAAAGCGAAGATTCACTCCCCCCACCCTGCATGACTGTTCCTATTGGGCAACCATCATGAATGCTCGCTTTCAAAATTTTGAGCCGATTACTTCAAACATGTCACCCCTCAGGGTAGCATGAGTGATGTAATGTCGAGTGATGAAATTGAGTTCGACGATGACGATGTCATCGAAAATGCAACACTTTGCGAAGCATGTGGAGACATCACTGAACATGAAATATTGAAGGAAAAGAAAGTTGGCGATGGTCGTGATTTACTCCTAAAGTGTATTTCATGCTCAAGCATAACTACACTCAACATTAGGCCTCCTAAGTTAATTAGAATTCCTTTCATTCTTACCGAAGGCCCAAATTCCCAAAAAATAACCATTGACATCGATAATGATGAGGAGTTTAGAATTGGGGATGTGTTCGATGAAGATGATAAATTATGGTCAATAAATCAAATATTGATTTCTGGCGATAGAAAAGCCAAAATGGCTGTCGCTAGTGAAGTTACTAGCATCTCAGCATTGAGAACTGATATGGTAATAGTCAAATTGACTATGACTCGTGGGGAATTCTCTGATTCACAATCAATTACTGTCGAACATGGTAAAACGTTTACTGCTGGACATTTGATGGACCATGCAGGCGAAACTTGGCGCATTAGAGCAATTCACACAGGCGAAGGGAGGACAATGAAAGGAACTGTTGAGTCACAATTCATTAAGCGCATGTACCTGCATGAACCGCCAAATCCTAAACACTTTGAACCAAAGACTCCGAGAGAACGGAGACAAGCATGGAAAGAGGGAAGACTTGGATATAATCCAAATCCAATAGTCCCAAAGGAAGTAACTAAAAAAAGAGTACAACCATCAAACAAAAGAAAGAAGAAAAGACCTAGGAATTAGGGTCTATTTGTCCAGGGCATTAGGAATGCTTTAGCGACTTGAGCGCCTACAGTAGGGTTCTCTTGCAGCCGGCGTATACTGTATTCGTACCACTTTGCACCATAAGGAATGTAAACTCTTGTAAGGTGACCCTCTTGTGCAAGTTTTCTTCTCAAAGGACCTCTTACACCCAGAAGCATTTGAAATTCATATCCATTACCTTTTGAATTTCTTTTGGGACCTGAATTTTCTCTAGGATCATCAACATTTGGGCCCATGCCGAATGATTCTAATGCGGATTTAGCATGCTTTATGACAGGAATATCATGAGATGCTATTGCACAGTATGCACCCGCAGCGAGCATCTTGTCAATACAGGAATTAGTTGCTGAAACAATATCCGAGTATTTGCTAAAAGCAATTTCTTCGGGTTCAAGGTAAATCCCTTTACAAATACGGTAATCCGCCATTGGACCTAATTTTTCCTCTAGTGAATCAATATCATTTAGGCTTCTAAATAATCTTCCTTGAAGTACTGTACCGACATTTGTCAAACCCTGTTCATGGAGGTCTACGACAATTTGAATTGTTTCTTCTGTGACGCGGTGATCTTCCATATCTAAGCGGACAAACATATCGTACTTGGAAGCCATTTCCACTAGATTTTTAATATTGGTAAATCCTTTATCAGCATCGATTAGTAGACCAAAAGCAGTTGGCTTAATACTCAAACTTGCATCCAACTTATTTTCAATAATTGCATTAACTACTCTCACATATTCATCATAAAAATATTGAGCTTCTTCCATGGATGAAATCTCTTCGCCTAATACATCGACAGTGAAACAAGCATTCTCTTTGCTCAATCTTTGCATTACTCGGACTGCATCTGCTAAATCAGGGCCGGCAACATATCTACGAGAAACCCATTTCACAAACCAACGTGGCATTCGGATGGTAGTAGCAACAACAAGTTTAGAAAACCAACTAACCATGTCACTCTCCCCCACCTAGTGCTTGGGTAGGAGATTCTTGAGACTTGTGATTATTTTTTCGCTAATTCAAGAATAGATTTCGTATTGAGTAGTGGGATTTGCAACTCTTGCAGGTATTCCCTAATCGCCTGCCTCTGCCACCCCTTGAACGCTTTTTTATCCATAGAGCATACAATATTGCCGTTAGGGAATGCATTCTTTGTCGAGTTAATTGCCGATGTCAAAGAATTCCTCCAATTACCACCTGGCTTCTCCCCGTCCAATTCCGGAGCAGTGAATGGAAGAGCATATGTTGCAAGCATGTGTCCAATCCATATTCCTTCAACTGCTCCTAATTTATTTGCTCTTGGCGCATAATGGCCGCCACCTAGAGTGACAACAACCGTCTCTCCATGGTTTAACTCTGAATCCCATTTTCCATACTCATTATTTCCATTCATACCGAGTCCTTTGGCAATTAGATCTGCTAAAATCTCTGCTGCACCTTTATGTCCCCAAGTTTTGTCTGTAGAGCCAACCTCAACAAATATCGATGGAACACTGATCCATGGCCCATGGTGCGTTACCTCTAAAGACAAATCAAACTCAGATTCTATTTCTGTACCCGATACTGACTCTAACATATTTCGCCACCATGAGGCAAGTCTCGGCGAAGGTGGAGGGGCATCACCACTTTTACCACCATACGGAGGTATAGCATCATAGTCTAGTTGTGGAACTCCGATCGGATGCAAGGTTAGAGAAGGATTTCCGCTTTTTGCTGAATGTCTCGAGGGAAATATAGCCTCAATTACCCTTTCACCAGTTTCCTTTTGCCACCTCAAGTCTAAATCATCTTCAAATAATACACCGCCAGGATGTATCCACATCCTTATTTCTTGATATGAGTATGCATCCAATCCTTCAACCTTCGCAATAACTTTCCAATCGAATTTCTGTAGCAAAAAATCTGCTTGATTTGTGGATGCGATATCTCCTCCACTGACGATTATTAGTGTAACATCTTTGGAGGACATGTTAATCGCATTGCTTACTTATTTTTGAGACCTTCTTAATGCGAGAATTGACAAACTAAGCCGAATTGGGTATAATATGGCCAGTGGACTTCCTGATGACCTAGGATTCACTCCTCAAAAAGTTCTTTCTTGGGCAAATGGGTATCTTGTAATTGGAGTGGACGGTGAATTACAAAAATTATCTACTGAATATGAAGCAATTGACTCATTCGTAAAACCATTCCCTATGTCAATAGGGAATGCGACCATTATTGATGAAAAACTGATTGCAACTTGGCTTGACTCTGAGTTACTATTAGCTAGAATGGCAGCGATAGACTTGAATTCCAAACTTGTTCAAGGCGTCGATAGAAGTGAACTCAGAGTGAGGAGAACTATCGATAAAGCATTACATCCAGCCTCATCATCTTGGTCGCATGTATTAGATGCAGAACCTTTAGCTCTTGATTCAAATTCCACTATGTTCGCATTCGTACTATGGAAAAAAGGAATTTACAACATGACTCATGATGCACATGAAATTTGGCGTCGTAAAGAACCTCAATGGAAGCAGTTGTCCAAACTACCTAGGGCACAAGAAACTGTTAAGGTAATTTTTAAAGAAGATATGTTAGAAATTTGGTCAAGAGGAATGGGTGTCAACCAGTATGATTTGGAGACTGGTGAAATATTGAACACCGAAGTTGTTGATAGTGAAGGATTTCTTCTCGATGTATTCAATAGTGGAGAGAGATATCTCTTACAGATGAATGACAATGAAGTGGTGATGTTAGAAGGAAGAAATATTGTTCTTCGCGCTAGGCTTAGTGGACCCATAAGCAATGCTTTCTGGAGTGAAAAGAAACAGGGCTGGTTCCTAATCGGTTGGCGTGAGATAGTTTTCCTATCCATAAATCGCTTTTCAAAAATCACACTTGATGAATTGCCAATATATTACGATAACATTCGGAAAATAGCCTTATTCAATGACTCCAAATGGAGAAATATAGAGTTAGATGAAGAAGAATGATTACTCTAATGCTTCTGTGTAGCCGCATCTTCCACAAGATTTTCTGTCTTTGTGAATTGCTAGAAAAATCCCGGGTCCGCAATTATCTGTTGGACAAAATTCTCCCTTTCGAACCAACTTACCATCCTCCAAGGAATACTTTGAGTGCTTTGCTTTAGGATTTGGTCCATCTCCCATTATTGCTCACCCCCGTCTTCATCAGTAGCTTCTTCAGTTTCTGTAGGTCCAGTTGATTCAGCTGGCTCTTCCGCTTTAGAAGAAGAGGATCTAAATGACTCGTGTCTTTTGTGAATATATTCAGGTTCAACTTTCATTGATTCTTCGTCACCGTAAATGAAGGCCATTCCAGTAGTCAAAGGTTGGCCAAACCTAGTTTTACAATCCTTGACAACGATTAGATCAGTCTTAGATCCGGGCTCGAGAGTTGCTACCAAGTCCATTACCTCTTTTCTTGAAGGAGTTGCTTTACCATCATGCTTCCACTGGAATCCAATTTCAACACGATTCAATAATTTGTTTTCTTTTCGACTAGTTTTTTCCATATTTTCATCTCCCTCATCGAGTATTTACTTTGAGTGCATATTTCCCTGGATGCTCAACATTCAGCCTCTTCGCAATTTCAGAACGCTCAGGGTCCATGATTATTACATAACCTTGCCAATCAGACGAAACTTGGGCTGAAGGACAGCGGGAACACTGATCAACTCCATCAACTAGAACTAGGTGACATTCACCACATGCGAAAGGATTCTTTGCCATATAATCACCTCACTCATTATCCTCTTCTAACCAAGAGTGGCAACCTAAACCTGGTTGCTTACTTGTTAGTCCAATCTTTGACCTTCTAGGGTCACTAGTATCAGGCGATAATGAAACAATTCTTGCTCTGACCGAATCACCGATTCCGATTCTTCGTCCGGTTTGTCTTCCTTCAATCCATCCCATGCCGACATTTGCATCAACCATGTCTTCCATGATTTGAGATTTGTGAAGCAAGGCCTCCATTGGACCAATACGAACGAATGCCCCGAATTCATTAATTTCCGAAACCGCACCTTCAACAACTTCATAATCGTCCATGCAGAAAAGTACCGCATCAAATCTAACCCTCTGATAAATTGCACCATCGCCGTGAATAATCCTGCCTCGGCCCAAAGGCTTGTGGTTATTGGTAACTAAAATGAAACGGTTTTCATCATCAAACCGACCTTCGAAGGCTGTCATTGACAATCTGTCAATGTGTTGGTCAAGAGATTGCCCTTTACGCATATATTCTGCAGGGATACGAATGGTATCTTCCTTTGTTACGATTTTGTACATTTCTTCACGTCCTTTGGTCTATTCTCAAAGGATTTAGTGAAGGGATAGGAATCACCTATTCCGTCCTTCACCGGCATTACCTCTGGAGAGAATTTGACCGTAGTCAATTTGGCCACTAACGACCCCTATTTAATGCAAACGGATAATTTTGCTAAAAATAACCGTACTAAAATGGAGTATGGAAGCGAATATTAACTGCCAAAAATGATGCAAAAACCGTACGAATTGCCATAAGTCATAACAACCCCTTCGCTGCACATACTAATATGACATCAGCGAATGCTAAAGATGTTGGAGTTAATTTCCGCTCCACATTCATGGTATTATTGCTATTGTTAACGGTCTTTTCACCATTATTTTTCAATCAAAACTATGAAACTAAATTAATTCAAGAAAATGATGATATCGCATTTACCAACAATAACGAACAATGGAACCCAATAGAACAACCCTGGGGACAGTATTCTAGAACTCCAACCCACAACGGGACAATGCCACCTCATGGGCCAGATGGTGGACCAGGGCAAGGAAATGTGAGTGATGTTACTGAATTTGGAATTATTGATTCACCTGTGATAAACTGGGCAGTAGATGATGATGATGGTTACGGTTCCGATTTATATGGTTCGATAATTGGTGATTTTAGTAATAGCATTACTTCGACCAATGCAGCTAGGGAAAGGTGTGGTGATGGTGAGTTATTTGCTGTAATAGTATCTAGTGATACAACAAGCAGCAAATTAAGCATAGTAACTGGTGATGATGCCAAGACTGCATGGGAAGTAGACTTGGGACTTACAGAGGATATTCGTTCAACACCCATGCTGCTAGATGTCAACTCAGATGGAAGATTAGAAATTTTGCTAGTGTATGACACTAGCTCTTCACTTGAGGTCGAACTTTGGTCTCCAGAACTTGATTGTTCAGAATCTGGGTGGCAGAAAAGCGGACACTCAAACGAAAAAATGTGGTCCATGAGTAATTCCAATTATCGAATTGGAATACAAAGTCCGCATTTTCCGACACGTAACAGCGACCACAAATCGGTGACTCAACCATTACTAGCAGATTTAAAGCTAGATGGAGGTCCTGAACTCGTCTTAGCAGTGGTTAATGAAAATACAAATGACCCTACGGTAGTTTCTCTTTCACTTACAACATCAACGCCAACTGATTTTGATTGGGAGGTAGTTTTAGACCGTGGAACACATCCTTCTGATCCCTCATGGGGGGCATTGGATAATTCGAATACAGCCGTCGTTTTGACAACCATTGATTCAAACTCTGGTAATATGTGGATTTGGAGAATTGATGGAGCAACAGGATCTCTAGACTGGGAAAGAGTTGCCATTTCTGGAACAGATTCTGATCAGGATTCTCCCCGTCTGAGGTTACCGGGTCCAGTAATAGTTCAACTTGACAGTGATGCCGCCCCGGAGATGATTCTAACCATACCTACCGATTCAAACGGCCGTACTCCAGGAAACGGAGCAAAATTCATGGCAATGGAGATGACTTCTACAACTGAAATTTTTGACTTTAGAACCCCCAATGGCTATTCAGATTCTCAACCACTACCTATAGACACAGATGGAGATGATATTCATGATAGATTATGTTGGGTAACTTGGTATTCTGAATCTTCGGTGAATTTTAATCGTAAAGGAATGGCGGGTTGTCACGATATTTCTTCGACTAACCCAATAAAAGAATGGTCAAAGGACATGCAGAGAGGTTCTGGAAATGATAATGATGAAATCGCAGTTTCACCACCTATATGGATGGATATTGACGGCGATGAATTTTATGAATTAATTGTACCGTTCGGAAAAAGACTGTGGGCATTTAACGGTGAGGATGGCTCTTCATCAGCGATTTCCAGTGGATGGTCATCTCCTCTAAGTATGCCACATCGAGTCTGGTCGGCTCCGGCAGTTGCAGATATGGATGGCGATGGAACTCTAGACATTCTTATCGGTGATACGCTAGTTTCGCAACAAATTTCTGATTTCGCACCTTTAAGTGACGGAAGGGGAATTAGTTTCAATCCCAACCAACCAGACCCCGGAAACTTGGTCACTGTAACTGGACAATTTAGCAACATAGGTACTATGGACAATGAAGATGATCTCGACGTGGTAATTTTACAGAATGGAAATGAGATTGCAAGAGAGCGATTCGACGATGTAAAACCTGTTGCACCTTCAGGTGAAGGAGGGCCATACACATTCAGCGTCGACATAACTGCAGAGTTAGGAATTCACGAATTTGAGATGATTCTAGACATAAATGGAAACTTATCAGAAGCCAGGGAGGATAATAATCGTGAAGTATCACAATTAACTGTCGTAGAGCCCTATGTTGCATCGGTCGACATTCCTATTGAAACACCTAGAGTTGTTCCTGGTACTTCTGAGAGTGTTAGCATTACCTTGACTGCCATTGGTTCTAGAACTGAATCATGGACATTAAATTGGGATGATCAAAATCTTCCCGATGGCTGGAACTTCAACCTGATGAGTAATCAAAATATAAATCCGATTTTAATACCCGGAAATCCGGTAGATGTGGACTTCTCAATAGGAATCCCAAGTGATGCTTTGGGTGATGAGAATTCCTTTGTCGATCTGTCTTTAACGCTTGACATTGATACCAACATAAGTTCAACTGTGAGATTACCAATAGAAGTTCTTAGAACCAGAGGGATATCAGTAGTTGGTCCTGGAGGTCTTCCTACATCAGACGGTTTTGGAAAGCCCGGTAATACAGCAACTGCATGGTTAATGGTTGAAAATCTAGGCAATGCGTATGAATCTACTACATCGATAGATTGGAGTGCTCCATCATGGGGTGGAAACCCTAAGTTATACAACGCAGCCGGTGATGAGGTCTTCATGATCAACTTAGCACCTAATGAAAAGCGTGAATTATTTGTTAATCTAGAAACTCCGAGCGGTTTACTACCCGGATCAACTACTTCAACGACCATGACTATGTGCATTGGTAGTGGTGAAGATTTGATGTGCGAAGACTTAGTTGTTAACTTCACAGCTTCCGGTGTAACTGTAGAAAATATTCATACAAGAACCCTACCAAATCAGTCACTGGCCTGGGAATTA
>MDTE01124069.1_pt1 | contig 12754 bp, 7 predicted proteins | sample 811231 | NCBI WGS metagenome assembly MDTE01 (sample SAMN05326651, study PRJNA326480) | marine metagenome | isolation source: seawater | place: Indian Ocean: Red Sea | collected 2010
AGCGTTGGAAAGCTCGAATCAGTGCTATGCATGGATGCGTCCGACGAATACAGCCATAGCTTCCACCGCTGGATGAACCAAGTGGAGGACGAGAAGCCTGTGCCTATCGCCAAGATTGAGCCTTCGGACCTCGCTGTTATCATTTATACTTCTGGTACTACTGGCAACCCGAAAGGAGTGGAGATTACACACGACAACGTGGTGGCTAACTGCGAGGGTTTGCACGCCGTCTATGGCACAGAGCTTGATAACCACACCTCTCTGGCTTTTTTGCCATGGGCACACGTGTTTGGGCAAACTGCAGAGTTGCATTCTCTCCTTGCTTCTGGCTCGGCCCTAGGCATTGTGGGGAACCGTGAGCAGATCCTAGAATCCATCCCGCTCATTCGCCCTACCATCATTTTGTCGGTGCCCATTCTGTTCAACAAGGTGTTCGATGGTGTGCAGAAGGCTATTGGAGAGGGCTCTGGTCTTAAGCAGGCTTTGTTCAAGAAGGCTATGAGCGTAGCACGTGAGAGAAACGAACTCTTGGAGTTTGGCAAGCCTGTGGGCAAGTGGCTGGATTTCAAGCACTCGTTGGCCGACAAGGTCGTGTTGTCCAAGATCAGAGAGCGTCTAGGTGGCAGACTACGCTTTATGTCTGCTGGTGGTGCTGCCACCTCAGTTCCAGTTTTGCAGTTTTTTGAAGATATCGGCATTCCTATCTGTGAGGGCTACGGTCTGACAGAGACTTCTCCAGTGATCAGCACTGGTGGACCCAACTGGCAAACACGCCGTCTAGGATGCGTGGGAGTACCCCTACCCGGCAACACCATGTACATTAGAGACCCTGTTACAGGTGAGGAACTACCTGATGACACAGATGGTGAGGTGTGCACGTCTGGACGCCACGTGATGCGCGGCTATCGCAACAACGAGGAGGCCAATAAGGAGGTCTTCTTCAACGCACACGGCAAAAAGTTCTTCCGCACCGGCGATTTGGGTCGCATGGTGGAAGGTAAGTTTCTTAAGATCACTGGCCGCATCAAAGAGCAGTACAAACTGGAGAATGGCAAATATGTAGTCCCTGCGCCTCTGGAGGATGCCCTCACGCGCTCTCAGTTCATCGCGCAGACCCTCGTGTATGGCGATAACAAGCCCTTCAACGTGGTTTTGGTCGTGGGAGACGTCATCGAGCTGCGTGCTTGGAGCGCCAAGCAGGGCTTACCTTTTGGACCAGAGAGTACGCTGGCCGAGATGGTGGCTCATGACGACGTCATCAAGCTGCTGAACGACGAGCTGAGGGCTGTGAGCGGCACTCTCAAGGGATTCGAGCGCCCACAGAAGTGGGTGGCATTGGAGGAGGCATTCAGCCCCGACAACCAGATGCTCACCGCCAAGCTTAGCATCCGTCGAAACAATGTCCTTGCGGCCTACCAGGGCATAGTGGACGACATGTACGCCGATAAGGCAGGCAGGCAGGTGTGAGAAAAAAAATGACGAACGAGAGACTGACTAGGACAGACAATAATTTGAATTGAATCGATGCATGCACTATGCTCACCCATTACATATTCACAGTAAAAACTGCAGTACTTCACCACTCTATTTCCACTTGGGGCCGCCCTTACGGGGCTCACCCTGTTCCACGAACATGTTCCAGTCTACGGCCAGGGGCGCCACCATACCCGTGGGCTGCTTAGGGTACTTGCCGTCGCTACCAACTACGCCCTCAGGCCGCAGTGGGATGGAGCTTGCCTTGCCGAAGTGTGTCCTAAAAGGCTCGCCTATGAACTTCTTCTTGGCCTCATTGTACTCGTAGATCTGCTTCTCGTGCTCAGAGCGATACTGCTCCGTGTAGGTCCCTGCGAAGGGCGTATGCATGGTCTCGGCCATCTTGTCAGCCTTCTCCATGTCCCGGTACTTGGCGTTGTTATTGAAGGGCTTTTCCACTGTGGAGATCACAACCTGCTGTATGGCCACATTGACGCCGACCTCCACCGCTTCTGTTTCTGTCTTCTCCTCCTCTTGGGGCGCGTTGTCCTTCTCCTTGTTGCGTTTCTTCGTTTTGTCGCCCTTGACATCCCCACCCTCTGTGCCGTGCTTTTTCGCTCCCTCTGGCACACGAAACTTGTTGAGGTCAGGGTGCTTCTCGGGGATAAAGTTGTTCGCCAGGCTGGTTTTGATGCCTCGCAGCTCGGGCACCACGGCGGCATCAGCCGTCTTAGCACGCGCCGATTCTGGAGCTGTGGCTCCAAGAGCAGTGGGCACAGGAGGTAGAGTCTGGCCCAAGTGCTGCATGTCATAGGCGTTATTGATGCGCATGTACTCGCCCCAGCCCTTGGACTTGGGCCGCTCCTGCTTCGCATCGCGTCCTGACTGCCATCTGCCCTGCCCGGCTGTGTGAGGCCGGCTGAAGTCGATCTTGGGTGGTGGGGCGTTCCAGGGACTGTCAACGACGGGTTTCAATTCCTCTTTCCGGGGCAGGCTCAGATTTCTGTCCCCGAAGAAGACGCGGGCGCTGTCTGGCTCTTCGCCCACGTGCGGGGAGCCGAAGACCTCTGGGTCCTTGCGATGCTTCTCGGCGAGCTTGTAGGCCTTCTTGTTGACAGCCTGCATCTCTGGGTGGCCCTGGGCAGCGAGAAAGAGATCAAGGCGCTTGCGGCGTACACGGTGGCTATTCTTCTTTGCCACAGGCACCTTCTTCCCCATGGTCTTGTGTGCTCGCGGGCTAGTCAGGGCCTCGTAGTCGAAGCCATCGGCTGTGCCTGCCACTCTCATCACATTAGTGGACTGGGCGGCGGTACGAGGAGACATCAAGCGCTCTATACGGTTTTGCTCAATTCCAAAACGAGACGGCACAAGTGTGGGTCCATTAGAGAGCTTGGTGGATATCATGGCAGCAGCAAGGGTGGGGGCGATCTTGCGGTCCTCCGGGGGTGTGGGTTGCCACACATCCTCGTCCATCCTGCCCCGCCCAAACACCTTGTGGGTCAGTAGCACCCGTTCGTCCTTCTCCTCTTTCACAGCACCCACCTTGCCGAGCATCTCCTTAACGAAGTTGTATACGATGGCCTTGAGCGTGTAGTAGCTCTTGCCGCGGTTCACGTCGCACGTCAACAATAAATTTTTCTTGTACGACAAGACTGCGGGTCCATTAGGGCCATCAGCCAACACTACCAAGTCGTCATGCGTAGGCAGACCACCGTCAAAGTTGAGGTTCCACTCCTCTGAGTTACTCAGTATGAACTTCGCCTTGTCCATGCCTCGGAAGGAGTAGTGACGAGTGGCGCTGTTGCGCAAGTTGACCATGATTTCCCCGTCATGCTGCACCGCCTCCACCTTCTCTTGCTCCACTAATAAACGCTTGTCACTACCAAACTTTTTATCAGGTGGTAGAGTGTCTCTTTCACGAGGAGCCCCGCTTACAGGCGTTCTGTTCATACCGATATTGCATACTGGACGCCAGGCCTTGTGCTTTGGATCGTAGCTATACACATCTCCCGTCTCACTTTCAAGCCATCCGCAGGGATAGGCGGGTGTTCCAACACTATACTGACCATAATTGGCTAATCTATTGAGTCTGTCGCCACGTGGACCATTGATAAAGTCATAACGCGCCCCTTGCGTGCACAAAGAGTACATGCTGTGCAAAGCTCCTGACCCAACGGAAAGCACAGGCTTTTCCACGTAGTTGCACATGTGCAGCAATGTGACCAGTTGCTGGCACTTAGGATCCCAGGGCACCAAATCCCTATCACCAATCACAAACACCAACTCCAGCTTGTCAAAGTGCTTCATAATGGACTTGGAGTGCTCCTCAAGCGTCTCGTACTCCCAGTCGATCACAAAGTCAGCGATATCTGTCACGCCCCTCTCCACGATCTGGGCATCTTGTTTCAATATCTTGCGTATCAAGTCCATAAATATGTTGTACGCGATAGGACTCTTGGCAGAGCCCATGGCGTTCACGACCAGCACTTGTACCATGATTCCAGACTCCCCTTGTGACCTAACGTTCTCCAAATTTATATACCCACTTGTTCAATGTTATATAGTTCAATGAGTGTCACTTTCAAGGCCAAAGTGAACCACTAATGTCACCAATGACCGCGCTCTCCGTTGACTCTGTTTCCTCACAGCAAAAGTTTGGCTCTGCATTCAGTTACGCTTATTGAGGATCCAAGCTTGGCAGAGTCACTGTAAATTTAAAGTCTGTGGGCATTCTGGTAGCATCTGACCTTGCGCAACGACTACTAAGAGGATGGCGGGGAGCTGGGTTTACATAGTCTTTTGGATCAGCGTGAGCTGCTCCATGATCCTGTTTAATAAGTTTGTGCTGGACCAGTTACAGTTTCCGTTTCCTATGTTCCTTTGCTGCTGGCACATGGTGCTGGCTACGATTATCACGCGTGTGATGGCAGCTACGACTAATATGCTCCCGGGCGTGAAGGAGAAAAAGGTAGATTCGAGCGCATTTACAAACAAGATTATTCCCGTGGCGACGGCGTTCGCTATAAGTTTAGTGTTGTCAAACAAGGCGTATATTTACTTGTCGGTATCCTATATACAGATGCTAAAAGCCTTCACTCCGGTGGCTGTCTTGGCTTTTTCCTTCTTTGCCGGCCTCGAGAAATCGTCTGCAATGGAGTTTTACATCGTCATGTTGATCTGCATTGGGGTTGCATTGACGTCCGTGGGGGAGACATTCTTTTCAATGACTGGTTTCACGTTCCAGACACTCGCAATCTTTGCCGAGTCTACACGTCTGGTCTTGACCAACATTCTCATGAAGGAGCTCAAGCTAGACCCGCTCTCTTCGCTTTATTATATTGCACCGCCTTGTGCACTGTCCATCGGTGCGGCCTGTGTGATCTTCGAACTCACAGACTTGCCCTTTGAGCGAATGGCCACCCCGGAATTCGCCACGGTGCTCCTCGTCAATGGCGCTGTGGCCTTCACACTCAACGTGGCCGTCGTCCTGCTGATCGGCAACACGTCCGCGCTCATCCTGACGCTCGCTGGTATCATCAAGGACATCCTCCTGGTGATTCTCTCCGTTGTGGTCTTCGGCACCCCCGTGACCTCGCTGCAGTACTTCGGCTACGCCGTGGCTTTGACTGGCCTCAACCTGCATAAGGAGTACAAGAAGAACCCCGACAAGATCACCAACTGGTTCGTCACTATGTGTGGCGGAACTAAATCTTCGAATAGAGTTTAAATTTGCACACATGGCAACAATTTGTCAAAAAAAAATACTATTTTTTTAAAAGCCATTTACAGGCCGGTTCGGTTCTTCTTGTTGATTTGGTCTAAGTAATCGCGAGTAGACTCCCGCGTGTAGCCGTCCTCCTTCTGCCTCAGCTCCTTCATAACCGCCATTCTCTTGTAGATGTTATCGTAGTACTCCTCCGTGGTCATGCTCTCCATGCCCTTGATTTGCCAAGTGTTGCGCACTCCGTGCAGAGGGGCAAAGGCGCTCTTGGGGTCTGCTTCAGTTATGGGTCTACCCTTCTCCTGTCCCGGCTCGGGAATCCACACTCCTGCCTTCAACTTCGGTGTAGCACTCTCATAGTTAGGGTCTACAGTCGTCACAGGAGGAGATAATCCCTCCGCAGTCACCGCGGGCATACTCGCCGCAGGTGCAGGTGCAGGTGTAAGGGCATCCCCATTTATATCCCTAACAATGGCATCAATAGAAGCCTTTAAATGCTCCAGATCATTCGGGTTCAGCGCAGCGTCGCTCTTGATGCGCCCACTCAGCTGAGAAATCACGAAAGTCAAGTGCTCATACATCTCGTCGGAGAAAGGAGCATCGGATCCGCTGCTCGCTGGTTGTATTAGGGCCGGTTCATGTGCCACAGGGGTAGAAGGGGCCGCAGGGGCTGCAGGAGCGCCGCCACTGCGCGCTTGTCTCGCCTTCTTCAGCTGCTCGGCGTACGACGACAACGCGCTACGCGAGCCTTGATACTGCCTCATCTGATACCCATTCCGGAACGCAACAACATTAACCAGGACACAAAGTATCACAAGTACCGCCAGAAAAGCGCTCATTGCTGCTTCTGTGAAAATCGTCGCCGTCACTGAGCTTGACGACGACGCTAAAGGTGCGCGATCCGAGCGGGTTTGTTTGCCAAGTAAACGTCACTCCAGCTCATTTAAAGACACGTCATCATGACTAGTAGATCCTCTACTATGAATATATTGGCTCTGAGCTTCATTCTAACCGCTTCAGCGTATGGAATCTACCTCACAACACCCCACAAAGATCAAAGTTCTTGCGAGGTTGTAATCGAGGTATGCATCGCACTTGAGCCCGATTCCGGTACTGCTGCAGATCTTGGAGCTCTCTCGCGTCATGTTGCGCACGATTCCATCTTCACTTTGGACCGAGAAGATAGAAGGCTGCAGTTTGCGCCCCATCTGACACTCTATCAATGCGCCTTGAAGGCCAGGGATCTGGATAAGGCGGCATTGATGCTAAAGAGGGCAGCAAGCAGTAGCAGCGTCATCACCACGGGCCCTGGCTTATATCGCTACAACGCCGAGCGCTCTGTTGAGGTGTATTGGAAGGACTACAGCTCCCTCCTCTCCCACCTGCAGGGCAATGTCATCGAGTCTCTCAACTCCTTACGCAAGAATCTGCAGATCGAGAGGGATCCTGCTGGCAACTGTGTGGAGACCATGCTCGGCTTCGAGAGCGTCTACCGCGGCAAGGAGGAAGAGAGGGTCAAGAACTTGCGTGAGTATGGCTTTGCGGAGGGCATTCAACTCTTCAATCCCCACGTGACCCTGGGCTGGTTCGAGAATGGAGAGGACAAGCAGCATGGGGACTACCCATGCAAGCAGACTATTGTGAGGCGGCTGGCTGAGCTCGTGGATATGCCATCCAGTTTCACTTTCAACTCCATCGCGATGTACGCCCTCGGCCCGCATGGCACGTGTCCGCAGCGCCTCAGCTATCATCCCCTCCGCTAAGCTAGCTAGTTTAGAGCGAGAAAGAGAGAAAGTGTGAGAGAGAGAAGCGCAAACAGTTTCAGATTTAGGTCGTATTAGGTCTTCATTCTGCCACAGCAATCGTACATATATCACTAGTCCACTTAATTCAGCTCAAGCTATCAGCTCTCGCGTTGGCTCTCTGTTCCTCTTGGAAATTCGCGAAGACATTATCTTGCGCCCCCTGACTCGTGCTGGAGGAGCTGTTGCTATTGCCCAATGCGGTGCTTGGGCTGGTGAAGTTGCTGCTGCCCATGGTTTGCATGCCGCTATTGAGGCTGTTCACGGAGTCCAATGTATAGATGCTCCTTTCGGAGCCGTGATTGCCAGTGCCAGCCGTACCCTCAGGACCAACACCTTCTGCTCCACTCGCACCGGCGGCAGCAGGCTGCTCTCCTGAGCGTGTAAAATTCTTGCAAAGCTGGTTGACGCCCTCCCAGAAGCGCTTGTACTCCTCCATGCGCTCTTTGAAGCGTGCCAGCAGCCTGGGCTTCTGCGAGAAGGCGATGAATTGTTCAACGTGCTCGCCTTTCTTGGTAAGGCGGTCCAGAACCACCTCCGTGTTGGTCCAGAAGGCACTCAGCTGCTCCAGGATGATGTCCACCTCGTGCAGCTTGTCCAATGCTTCGGACAGACGTGCCGAGGCCACTGTGGTAGAAGCGCCAGACACGAGGTTTCTTATGGCTGAGAGAGTGGCGTCTCTCTTGCTGTTGCTGCCACTGCCATTGGGGCGAGCAGCTGCATTCTCTTCTGTGGGCAAGACGATAGGAGCAAGGTTGGTAGGACGATAAGGAGCTCCAGCAACAGAAGAGGGCGTGTCTACCCCATTCTCACTCGTGGCAGTGTCCATGGTGACACCGTCATCGATGTACACGTCCTCGATGTAGGACTCGTCGGCCTCCATGTCTAGGTCCACCACATCCTCTGGTAACTCTATACTGCGGCTCCGAGGACGTGCATCCGTGTCTAGAGTCAGTGAGCCGCCACTATTGGACTTCTTTGGCGAGCCTCGACTTGGCGACATGGGCTGAATCTGCCCGAAGAGTCCAAGAAAGAGCTCCAGCACCTGGTCGGTGGACAGCTGCACGTCTGACTCACCCATACTGCTGCCGTCTGTGAGCTGCTTCTGCACCATGCTAATCACTCCCTTGGGCAGCTTCATGCTCCCGGGCAACGAGGGGTGGCGCTGCTTGGCCTTGAGGCCTAGGGTGCTGCTCTCCACGATGTTCTGGATCTGCATCATGCTCGCCTGGTTGGCCTTCTGCGTGCTACTTACCATAGCTTGCAGCTCAGTAACCCATCCTTTCACTACGCCGAAGAACTCATGGGCAAGCTGTGGCACACACTCTTCCACAGCAAGCTCCAGATCAGGAAACATGTCCAAGACCGCTGCGCTGGTTTGCTCCACCTTGTACAGCATCTTCATGCTCTCCTGGAACTGGTTGCGACACAGCACCGCCCCACGGCGGATATCTGAGGCGACCTCGGGAATATCACGATAGCTCGCATGTGCGTCCTCAAAGCACGAAGCAATGCTCTTCTGCAGTTGGAAGAGCGGTGCCAGCTGCAGCTGCGAGCTCTGTGATGGCTGTCCATGGCCGTATTCGTGGCCTCTTCGCAGCACCATATCTGTAGGTTGTATGTTGGCCCCCCCTGCTGTCATGCTCACCCCATCATCTTCTCCGTCCCCTACCACAGGCATAGCCCTATTAAGATCCTCTTGTAGCCCTTGTCCCAACTCCAGTGTGGCTGCTGCCTGTCTGCCCAGTTGCTCCCCGGACTGGCGATACGGCCCCAACCACTCTTGCTGCAGAGCGGCAGCAGACGTAAGACGGGCAAATTGGTTAGTATTCATCAACCCATTCACCAAGGCCTTGGCTTCGGGGCTAATGTGGCTCCACAGGGACGGGGGTAGCTTTAAGACCACCTTGCCCGTGGGGTCCTGCTCGAACTCGGGGAAGCGCGCCACCAGCATCACATACAGCACTGCTCCCAGTGACCAACAGTCAGCAGGCAGACCATAGGTGCCTCCTAGGCCTTTCGAAGTGTACTCCACCTCGGGGGCTAGATAGCAAGGCGTGCCCACAAATGTCTTAGCCTCGGAGCCTGCCCCAGCATTCTTAGAGAGGCCGAAGTCAAGCAGCTTGATCACCAAGTTTCCAGCTGCGTCTCTCTGGTTTAGCACTAGGATGTTCTCTGGCTTGATATCCCTGTGAATGATATTTAAGCAGTGCAAGTAGTAGACAGCATTGCACACCTGCGAGAAAACCGGCTTGGCATCAGCCTCGCTGAAGCTGTTCCTCTCCAAAATCACATCGAAAAGCTCTTTACCTGGACAGAGCTCCAGCACCATCAGCACAGAGTCGTCGGTTTCATAGCCTTCAAAAAATTGCACAATATTTGGGTGCCGCAACTTCTGCATAATGTCCACTTCCCGCCGTAATCGCGCTGGGTCAAATTTCTCCTTCAGCCTCATAGGCCGCAAATCGATAATTTTCACGGCATATTCTTGTCCCTCTCTCTTACGCGATCTACATCGGAAGACGCGAGAGAAGCCACCTCGCCCAATCTCATTCTGAAATTCATATTTATTCAAGAAGGACTCATTTGTGCTCATTTTGTCCAACACTGAGCCCGCCTCCGCCATAGACGACGCGCGACTCGCAATTGTTTCTAACGACTTCCTATTGTCTAATGTTGGGTTGACGCTCTCTTCCGACTTGCCTTGCTTGCTCCTATTACTTCCAATGCTCTCTCCATCATCACTACTACGCCGCACAGGCACACCACCCTCGCCAACCTCAGCAGGAAAGAGAGCCGTCTTCTTCGACTGCACCTGGAACGACGGAAGACCCGCCATGATGTCCTGGATTGGACTGCTCGCCTTACTGTTTGTAGTTCGTGGAGGAGAGCCCGAACTAGAACTCGGCGAGCCTCCACTTGCTCCCTCTCCCCGCAAGCTAATGCGCTTCACCTCCGAACTCAGATCCTGCAAATCCGTGACGCTCACGCTCGTCTCGCGCTTCATCGCCATCGAATGGCAATCAAATTGTCTTAATCTGTCCCACAAGACCCTCTACAGGTGTCTGAGTCGGGATGGAGGTACGTGAAAAGGCTGGCTTTACACTGCCTCGTGGATGGCAATATTTTGCGAGAATATGACTATGATGTACTTTGCTGTCTTCATTTGTGTGCTTAGTGTGGCCAGTGCCTTTACGCCTACATCAAGGATGACGACGCGCTCCACGAAGCTTAGCATGGGGCTGGAGCAACACCTCATCAATGCTGGATCCATGTTCACGGCTCTAGAGGCCGCCAAGCCTGACGATTACGTCTATGGAGCGGTAGCCGCACCTGATTTCGTGTTGCCTTTAGCTGCCTTCGGTATCATTGCCATCGCGGCAGTGCCCTTTGTGCTAGCACCCGGTGAGGAAGCGCTCGAGCGTCAGAGGGAAGATGAGGCAATCAAGGGAAATGCTTTCAACAAGCGCAAGGACAAGGACCTTCGATAGAAAACACAAGGTGTCTATTGTGATGTCAGGGGGGGGGCAACACAATATAAATCTTCATTATAAGCACTTTCTGCAATGATAAAACAAAATGAACAGATAAACACGTCTCAATCTCTCTTGGGCCTAGTATGAGGTCACGCTGATGATACCACCGCCTAGGCACACGTCATTCTCGTAGAAGACGATCACCTGACCAATCGTGACAGCCCTCTGCTGGTGGTCAAAGATGACTTCCACCTCGTCTGCATCTCGGCGCAAGTGCACTGTGCATGATGTGAGTGCCTGCCTATAGCGCGTCTTGCACTGGCACTGCAAAGAGCCTTCTTCCACTAAACTCCTCGGTGGGCTTTCGTTGACCCAAGACAACGCCGACGCAGGCATGGTGATGCTCATGCTGTACAACAAGGGGTGGTCGGTGTTCTTCACCACGAACAGGTCCCCGTGGCGCAGACCATACTCGATCGAGCTCTGTGCTGGTGGTTGGTGGCGAGTTACCACAAAGTACTTGTCTTGCGTACCCCCGATGCGCGCCCCTTGCCCCGTGGTGTACAGCTCGGCCCCCTCGTGCTCCCCCAAAATAGCCCCAGACTCGGCGTCCACGAAGCGACCTGGAGTCAGATCAATGTACTGCCCTAAAAAATCGCGAAATTTGCGCTTTCCAATGAAGCAAACGCCCATACTCTCTCGTTTCTTCACGACGGCGAGCCCGCGCAGAGGATCTTTGACCAGATCGCGCACCTCGTCCTTCTTATATTCGCCCAAAGGGAACAAGACCCTGTCCAACTTTTCTTTCTGAACCAAAGACAAGAAGTAAGACTGGTCCTTGTTGTCGTCTATGCCTCGCATTAGGCCATGAGTGGGAGATACACGAGCGTAATGCCCCGTAGCCATGTAGTCCGCACCCACGGTGTCCATGGCATACTTTAAGAAGGCATCAAACTTGATGTGGCGGTTGCAATAGACGTCGGGGTTGGGAGTCTCAATACCACTCTGGTAGGACTCAAGAAAGGGTACGAAGACGTCGTTCCAGTACTCCTTCATGAACTCGACTTCCACCATCGGGATGTCCAGGCGGTCGCATACCTCTTGCGCATCCTTCTTGTCCTGGCTGATGGTGCACCAGTCCCCCGAACCTACCTCGTCTGTGCTGTCCCAGTTGCTCATGAACACGCCCACGCAGTCATATCCCTGCTCTTTGAGCAAGAAGGCCGCGGCGCTGCTGTCAATGCCCCCGCTCATTGCGACCGCCACCTTTCCCCGGGACGCCTCTTGGGCAAAGTGGCGCCTTCGTATGAGTGTAGATGGCACGTGGGAGACCCATTTCAGCCCCCGCGCCCTCATTTGGAGATAAGCAGATGCTGAAGTGATTTCTACAGAATCTTTTCTAAGGCACCCTTGAGGTTATGAAATAGACTGAAACACATTGTAATGGGGTTGTCATGGATAGTATTTATACCTCAGTTACAAAATTGAGAGGGAAAGCGCTGTATGAATAGCCTATTTTGATGATCTACTGAAAGTCGTGAGTCGTGGTCCAAGGAGCAACATGACGGCACTTCTGTTGATTTTGGTCGCTATCTTGCAGCTTGAGACGGCATTTTCCTATCGCTTCCCCGCATCGCGTATACGTGTGATCACTGGGAACAACAGAGTGGCGCTATTTGACAAGCAACAACAAGCTGGCCCAGAGAGCCGTGTCAGCTTTGTGACCTCAAGCAACTCAGAGGATGTGCCATCGAGCGTGGAGGTCACACGTGCTGCTCTTGTTTCCATTATTGATGAGAGCTGGGAGCGTGTGCAGCAGCTTATATCACCGCATCTCCTGGCACAGTGCGAGAATGAGTTGAAGGGCGCCACAAGCCTCCTGGTCCTGGCCACTGTGAGGAAGGCAGCAGACATCAACGAAGATTCTCGTAGTACGGTAGAGAGCATGTTTCAGGAGGCTGACATAAACAAAGACGGCCAGATTACCTTCATGGAGTGGTTCGAGTGGCTTGCTCAGAATGCCTCATTCTTCAATGAAAGCGCGGACTCCTCTGCCAGCAACAGCAGCAGCAGCAGCACTGACGATGTAACAATTGATGCAGGTCCTGATGAGCGAGTCAAGAGAAGTAGGCGCCCAAGCAGGCGAAAAGAACGGCAGAAGCAGAGGCAGTCTCAACGCCGTATCGACCGGTTCAAGAAAGTGAGGGAAGAGCGGCTGGACCAGCTGGACCCCATGGTTTTGGGGTTGTCCCAAGTGTTGGGACACGCAGTGTGCACGCTGC
>MDTE01108240.1_pt1 | contig 12753 bp, 9 predicted proteins | sample 811231 | NCBI WGS metagenome assembly MDTE01 (sample SAMN05326651, study PRJNA326480) | marine metagenome | isolation source: seawater | place: Indian Ocean: Red Sea | collected 2010
AAAAAATAAGTAGAGTTTATGTCGGTGATGGTGCGATGAGTAATGGTCAAGTATTTGAAGCTTTTAATCTAGCTTCACTGTGGAAATTACCAGTTCTTTTTATTATTGAAAACAATAGATATGGAATGGGAACAGCTATAACAAGATCTGCAGCAGGAAATGATTTATATGAAAGAGCAACTGTGTTTGGCATAAAGGGTGAAAAGATTAATGGCATGGACTTTTTTGAGGTAAGCCAATCAGCAATAAGAGCAAGAGAACATATTTATGAAACTTCAAAACCTTATGTGATTGAGATGGATACCTATAGATATAGAGGTCATTCAATGTCGGATCCAGCTACTTATAGAACTAAGGATGAAGTTAATGAAATGAAATCAAATGATCCATTGGCACATATGAAAAAAACACTTATTAACGATTATAAGATTGATGAAGAATTATTATCAAAAATGGAGTCTGACATCAAAAAGCAAATAAAAGAAGTAGAGAAGTTTTCTTTAGAGGCTCCTTTACCCGAATTAAAGGAATTATATACCGAGGTTTATTTATGAAAATTTTACTACCAGCTTTATCACCTACAATGGAGACGGGTAATTTAGTTAAATGGCTTGTGAAAGAAGGACAATTAGTCAACTCAGGTGACGTTATTGCTGAGATTGAGACAGATAAAGCAACTATGGAATTAGAGTCACCTGATGATGGGACTATTAATAAAATTATAGTATCTGAGGGCACAGAAGGCGTTAAAGTAAATTCGTTAATAGCTATTTTGGATGTAGAAGGAGAAGACGAACTTGATAAAGAAGAGAATAGTTCAGAAAATATTCATGAACAAAAACCTCCATCAAATACTTTAGAAACCAATATCTCTATGAATTCTGTCATAGGTCAAGACCTATCTGAAAAATCAAATTGGACAGAAAAAGAAATTACTATGAGAGAAGCTTTAAATCAGGCCATTGAAGAAGAAATGAATTTAGATAAAGATGTTTTTTTGTTAGGTGAGGAAGTCGCTGAATATGATGGTGCGTATAAAGTTACTCAAGGTTTATTAAAAAAGTTTGGCAATAATAGAGTTCTTGATACTCCTATTTCTGAACATGGTTTTACAGGTTTAGCTATAGGTGCTGCCATGGCAGGTTTAAAGCCTATTTGTGAATTTATGACTTTTAATTTTTCTATGCAAGCAATTGACCAAATAGTCAATTCTGCTGCTAAGTCTCTTTATATGTCAGGTGGTGAGATAAATGTTCCTATAGTATTTAGAGGCCCAAACGGAGCAGCTGCAAGAGTAGCAGCTCAACATAGCCAATGTTTTATTTCATGGTTTTCTCATATTCCTGGTTTACTGGTTATAGCTCCATCTAATGCTAGAGATGCAAAGGGCCTTTTAAAAAGCTCCATAAGAAACCCAAACCCAGTAATTTTTCTCGAACATGAACTTTTATATAAAGAAAAAATGAATGTACCAAAAGAGGATGACTTTATAATTCCTTTAGGTAAAGCTAACTTAATTACAAAGGGTGACGATGTAACTATTATTGGTTTTAGTATGAGCGTTCAAAGAATTCTTAATGCTATGCCAGAATTAGATAAATTAGGTATAAAAGCTGATATTATTGATTTGAGATCTATTAAACCGCTTGATGAGGATTTAATTTATAATTCTGTAAAAAAAACTAATAGAGTAGTTATAGTTGAAGATGGATGGGGTAACACTAGTTTTGGATCTCATTTATCATATCTTGTTCAATCAAATTGTTTTGATTACCTTGACTCAGAAATTATTAAAGTTAGTGGAAAAGATGTGCCAATGCCCTATGCAGAAAATCTAGAAGCTCTAGCACTACCTACAAAAGAAGAAATAGTATCTGCTGTAAAAAAAGTTACATATAAAAATTAATGTTATTTGAAGTAAATCTTCCATCATTATCGCCTACAATGGAGGAGGGCAAAATAGTCAAGTGGATAAAAAATGAAAATGACCAAATTTTAAGTGGAGAAGTTTTATTTGAAGTAGAAACAGATAAAGCAACTATGGAATATGAATCTCCAGAAGATGGTTTTATAGCAAGAATAATTTCAAAAGAGGGGGATACAGCTAAGGTAAATCAGTTAGTTGCTATAATATCTGATGAAAAAAGTTTTTCTAAAATTGAAATAGATGAATTTATAGATTCAAAAAAAACAAAAAATGAAACTCAAAATGAAATTGATATAAATCAAAATATTTCAGAGTCTTTTTCTGATGATCAACATAGTCTAAAAAAATTTCAAATAACTCCTTTAGCAAAAAAATATGCGATAAAAAATAATATTGATTTAAATAACATTTCTTCAAAAATGAGACGTATCCATCTCTTGGATTTGATAAATAACAATGAAAAATCAATATATACAAATAACAAAATATTCATATCTCCTTATGCTAAAAAATTAGCTTTAAAAAATTCAATTGAAATTAATGATTTAAGTGGAACTGGACCATTGAATAGGATTATAAGTAGAGATATTATTAAATTAGATTCAATGGATACATCTCCAACAATAAATAAATTAAGGCAAGCTATTGCTAAAGCCACTATACATTCAAAACAGAACATACCTCACTTTTATTTGAATTCTAAAGTGAATATGAACGAGGTTCTAAGCTTTAGAAAAAATCAAAAACAAAAAGGTAACAAATATTCCTTTAATGCAATTTTAATGCTAGCAATAACAAAAGCCTTTGAGACCTTTCCTGATGCCAATTGTACATATAAAGATAATGGTGATTTTTATATTAATGAAGATATTAACATAGGAATAGCTGTTGATACAGATACAGGTCTTAAAATGCCTGTTCTAAAAAAAATAAACCAGAATAATTTAAGCTTTATAAATGAAAATTTAAATAAAGTAATTAATCTATCAAGAGATAATAAATTATCACCATCAGATCTCAGTGGAGGCGTTATAAGTATTTCTAATTTAGGGTCTTATAATATTAGAAGTTTCGATGCAATTATTCTTCCTGGCCAAACATATATTTTAGCTGTAGGGCAAATTTTTGAAGATGTTTATATAAATAAAGGTAAAATTGAAATAGCTAATTTTGTCAATTTAACTTTATCTTGTGATCATAGAGCTGTAGATGGCGTATTGGCATCTCAGTTCTTTTCAAGTTTAATATCTAATTTGGAGAAAATATCAGATGTCAAATAAATATGACTTATCAATTATTGGTGGAGGTCCTGGAGGTTATGTAGCTGCTATTAAAGCCTCACAATTAGGTCTCAAAGTAGCATTGTTTGAAGAATATAAATTAGGTGGAGTATGCCTTAATTGGGGGTGTATACCAACAAAATCACTTCTCCATTCTGCTGAATTCATGGAAGAAGCTACTCATTTTGGTTTGGATAAAAAAGATTTATCTAAAATAGCTTTAGATAAGGTTGTAAAGATGTCAAGGGCTGCTTCTGATAACCTATCTAAAGGAGTAGCTGGATTAATGAAAAAAAATAAAATAGATTTTTTTAATTTCAAAGCTATTCCGGAAATTGAAAAAAATAAATTCATTATCAAAGGTGAAAAATTAATTGAGTCAGATAAACTAATAATCGCTACTGGTTGTAATATGCGTTCTATTGGTGAAATCCCTTTTTCTGATTTAATTTGGAGTTCAAAAGAAGCGATGATACCAAAATTTCTTCCAAAAAAACTTTCAATAATTGGCTCAGGCGCTATAGGTATAGAATTTGCTAGTATTTATAATGCATTAGGAAGTGATGTTACTGTTTATGAGTCACAAGATAGAATTTTACCTCAATTTGATTTAGATGTTTCAAAAGAAGCACAAAAAATATTTGAAAAAAAAGGAATAAAATTTGAGTTAAAGTCTGATATTCAATCAATTAAAGAAAGTAAAAATTCAGTTTCTTTTAAAAACAATGATCATAATATAACTTCAGACGCACTTATCATTTCAATAGGTGTAACACCGAATCTTGATATTGAAATAACTAATAAAACGAAAATTAATTTGGATGATAGTGGATATATAAAAACTAATGATAATTATGAAACAAATATAAAAAATTTATATGCGATCGGTGATATAATTGGTGGACCTTGGCTAGCTCATAAAGCAATGCATGATGCAATTAATTGCGTTAATTATATTAAAAGTGGCATTAATTCTCATAAACATAAAGAAAATCAAATACCAGGCTGTATTTATAGTCTTCCTCAAATAGCTACTGTTGGTTTCACTGAGCAACAACTATTAGAAAAAAACATACCTTTCAAAAAAGGCAATTTCCCTTTTTTAGCTAATGGTAAGTCACAGACTATGTCTAATTCTTTCGGTTTTGTTAAAACTCTATTTAATTCTGAAACTGGTGAATTTTTAGGTGCACATTTAATTGGTCCTGATGTTACTGAATTAATATCAACATTTGGAATTGCTTTAACATCAGAGTCAACTGAAGATGAGTTTATTAATACTGTATTTGCCCACCCAACTCTATCAGAGTCTATCCATGAAAGTGTTCTCTCAGCTTTTGACAAACCACTTCATTACTAATGACAATAAGACATCCAGAAAAAGTTAACAGATATAATCCTACAACAGAAAAAAAACCAAATTGGATTAAAGTTAAGGCCCCTACAACTAAAGAATATGCTGACACTCTTAATTTAGTAAAAAAATATAATTTACATACTGTTTGCCAAGAAGCGGCATGCCCAAACATAGGAGAATGCTGGTCTAGAAAGCATGCAACATTTATGATTTTAGGAGATACTTGTACAAGAGCATGTTCCTTTTGTAATGTTAAAACTGGAAAGCCATTCTCTATAGACCCAATGGAACCTCTAAATGTAGCAAAATCAGTATCATATCTAAATTTAAAACACGTTGTAATTACAAGCGTAGATAGAGATGACTTAAATGATGGTGGTGCTGGCCAATTTATTTCTACAATTAAATATATAAGAGAATTATCACCCAATACGACTATTGAAATACTTACTCCTGACTTTTTAAGAAAAGGTGAAGTTTATAAATCGATAGTTGACTCTAAGCCAGATGTATTCAATCATAATATTGAAACTGTTAGTCGCTTGTACAAATCTATAAGACCAGGTTCTATTTATTCAGAAAGTTTAAATCTTTTAAAAACTGTAAAAGAATATAATCCTCAAATATTTACTAAGTCAGGCATGATGGTTGGTCTAGGAGAGAAGTTTGAAGAAATAAAAGAATTGTTAATTGATCTTAAATCACACAACGTTGATTTTGTTACGATAGGTCAGTACCTACAACCCTCTGTTCATCATGAAAAAGTACATAAATTTTATAATCCAGATGAATTTACTGAATTATCAAATTATTGTCTAGAACTTGGTTTCAAGATGGTTTCTTCCTCTCCATTGACTCGATCTAGTTACCATGCAGATGAGGATTTTAAAAAGTTAAAAGAAGCAGTTTAATTCTTTATTAAAGATAAACTTGACCAACATGCTATAAATTTCTCATCTCCAATCAATCCAGATTTTTCATTGGTTGTCGCTTTAATTGTTATTGAATTTTCTGTTATATTTAATAAAGAACATAGTTCTTTTATCATTTTATCATAATAAGGATTAATTTTAGGACGCTCCGAAACTATCATTAAATCAATATTACCAATTAAAAATTTCATTTTTCTCATTTTTTCTAATGCAAAATTAAGAAAATCTTTTGAATTCCTTCTAAAATTTTTTTTATTATTTGGAAAATAAGTTCCAATATCTCTTAATGATAGAGCACCTAGGATAGAGTCTGTGATAGCATGTAAAATGACATCTCCATCAGAGTGAGAAATAATTTTTGCTTTAGATAAAATTTTTATCCCACCAAGAGATATATATTGTTTATTTGTTACTTTAATAATTCTATGAATGTCATACCCTAAACCAGTTCTAAAATCTTTGTAATCTAAGTAATTTAAAGACTCTAAATCCTCTTTATAGGTAATTTTTAAATTAATATATCTATCAAGTATAAATTTGACTTCAAATTTTTTGAATTTTTCCGTAAATAATTGGCTATCATCTGTTAATTTTGGATTTTTATTCAATTTATGTAATTTAAGTAATTTTGATTTTTTAAAAGCTTGAGGTGTTTTAATTAGTTTAATTTTTTTTCTATCCAAGTATTTATCTTTATCTAAAATAGTATCAGAACAATTTGAGTAGGGGACTATGCAATCATAATTACCTTTTGTTATTAAATTGGCTATCTTATTGATTAGTTTATGTGAACATACTAATCTAGCACAGTCATGAATAATTACATTCTTTGCTTTATATTTTGATTTTAATAGGGCATTTTTAACACTGATTGTCCTATATTTTCCACCCTTTATGATTTCAATTTTTTTGTTTAATATAGTTTTTGGGAGAGATAAATCATTAACGACTAATGTTATTTTTGAAAAATTTAGTTTTTCAATCATTTCTAAATTATGTTCTAAAATTGTTTTATTTTTAAAACTTGATAAAAGCTTGTTATTTTTTGATGAAAATCTAGTACTATTGCCTGCTGCTAAAAGTATAAAATGAATATTGGAATTATTTAATGTCAAATTATTTTAATAAGATATCTGGATCAATCCTTCTATTAGTTTTTATTATACTTTTCATTTTAACTATTTATTCATTAATTTCATCTAATGAAATTGTTAGGGATGCTGAACTAGTACAATACATATTTATAGCAGATATTATTTTTATTCTTATATTGCTTCTTTATTTATCTATATTTTTGATAAATTATATAAAGCAGAAAAGAAGAGATGTTATAGGATTAAGGTTATTTAATAAATTTTTCCTTTTTTTCGGTGTTTTTTCAATTATTCCAAGTGGTATTATTTTACTATCTTCAGCTATTTTTTTTAATATTGAACTAAGTACTTGGTTAGGACCAGCATTCAAATCGACTGTTAATAATTCTTATCAACTAGCTCAAAAATATATTGAACAAACTGAAAAAGATTTAATAACTGATTCAAAATTTATAAGAAATTATGTGGTTGCTGAGAGATTAATAGATAGAGATATAATTCAAAGATTTGATATATCAACCGTTTATAATGTAATTAATGATAATCCTTTTATTGAGTATTTTACTGAAGAAAATAAATCCATGTTAACTGACTCGAATTTAAAAAGAGCTTCTGAAAAAACAAATGATGATATAACTATCTATTTTTTTGATGATCAACTTTTTTCTAAAATTAATTTATCAAAAAATAGATATTTAATTTTATTAAAGTCGATAGATCTAGAAACATTAAATTATTATCAAAATATCATAACTTCTTTTGAAGCAATAAATTCTATAGATAATAATAAAAGAAATATTCAAATAACCTTTTTTACAATTTATCTAATACTCTCATCTAGTCTTATAATAATTTTTATAATTATAGGTACAAATTTTAGCTTTAAATTAGCTAGACCTATAAGAAATCTTAATTCTGCAATAATTTCTCTTAAAAAAGGTGAAATAAATCATGAAGAATTTGATAAATTAGATGAAAAAGATGATATTTCCCAACTTACTAATTCATTTTATGATATGAGTGAAACTATAATTTCCCAAAAAATTAATTTAGAAAAAACAAATAATACTATTAATGATCAATTAGTATTTATTAATAATATAATTAAAAATTCTCCATACGGTATTTTTGTTATAAATAAAAATAAGTTAATATTTCAGAATGATTTATCTAAAATTTTCGAAGATTCAGACCAATCTTCTTATACTTTTTTAAAAGAAAAACTATTATTAGAGTTCAAGAAAAAATCGATTTCATTTAATTCGTCCTTTGAAATAAATCTTTCTTTAAATATTAATAGTATAAATAAAACATATTTTATTAAATCAATATTCATTGAAGATAATAGTTTATTTGATCAAATTATCATATTTAACGACTATACAAATTTAATATTATCTGAAAAAAATAATGCTATAGCAGATCTTGCTAGAAAAATTTCTCATGAAATAAAAAATCCTTTAACACCAATGCTTTTATCTACAGAATTTTTAGAGAGCCAAATTCATGATAATGATCTTAAAAATTCAATTCAATCAATTAAAAGGCAAATTTTTCTCATTCAAAACCTTGTAAATGAATTTTCTACATATGCTAGATTACCAAAACCTAATATTACTAAAATAAATTTTTCTGATATCTCAAATATATATATTGATGAATATTCTAGGAACTATCCTAATATAAAACTATCTAGCAAAATTGAAAAAAATATTTTTATCAATTTTGATCAATCTTATATAGATATTATATTCAATAATTTATTTAAAAATTCTATTGAAGCTCTTAAAGATACTTCTGATCCAATAATTGAAATAACTATTAAACAGGAATTAAATTTAATTAAATTTATTTTTTTTGATAATGGACCTGGCTATGATGGTAATATAGATGATTTAATAAAGCCATATTTTTCAACCAAAAAATCTTCAGGATTAGGCCTCTCTTTAATTAATAAAATAATTAATGAAAATAATGGAACCTTGTATATAAAAACGAATAAATATTCAGGATTTCAAATAGAAATTGATTTAAATGTCTAAAATATTGATAATTGATGATGAAATAGAAATTTGTAAACAAGTTTCTCTAATATTATCAAAAAATGGATATGAAACCTCATATGTAACTTCCTATAAAGAACTTTCAAATATAAATAATGAAAATTTTAATTTTGATTTAGTTCTTGTTGACTTATGGATAAAAAATAGCTCAAAACAAGGCATAGATATTATTCAAGAATTAAAAAAAAATTTTTCAGATTTAATTATAATTTCTTTTAGTGGACACGCTAATATCGATAACGCTATAGAATCAGTAAAAGCAGGTGCTAATGATTTTATTGAAAAACCTTTTGAAACAAAAAAACTTATTCATATTATTGAAAAAAATTTATTAGAATTGAAACAAAGGGTTACTATTAACAATTATAGAAATCAAATTTCATTTCACTCTAAGATTAATCTAATAGGCTTAGATGATTTTACAAAAAGCATTAATAAAACAATTGATAAATTTAACATTTATAATTCTATTCTAATTTATGGGCCAAGTGGTATAGGTAAAAATTTTATAGCTAATAAAATTCATATGCAATTATCTGGAAATAATCCTGATACTTTTATAAATATGAGTGAAAATTTAATGAATGAAACTGATTTATTAAAATTTAGTTCACTGCATAATTATTTTACTATCTATCTAAATGACTACGAAAACTTTGATAAAGCGGAATTAATTAATTATTTTAATTTAACTAAAAATAAAAAATTAAATGCTTCAATTATCATAGATACCAAAAATTATATTAATGATGATCCTGTATTAAATGATATAGATTTTAAAATCAAATTAATTGGAATTAATAATCGAAAAAATGAAATTTTTGGAATTTTTAATCATTATATTAATACATTTTATAAAAAAAAATTTGATAAAAATATTGCTATTGATAAGGAAGTTTCAACTATACTTCTAAATCATAGTTGGCCAGGTAATATTTTTGAATTAATGAATATCTGCGAATTAATTACAAACAAATTATCTATAGATAATCAAAGTATAAATTCTGAATTAGTTGAGAATATTTTAAAAGATTCAATTCAAAATGTTGATACTTATGAATTAACATATAAAGAAGCTAAAGATAAATTTGAAAAAGACTATCTTTTACAAAAATTAAGAGTAAATAATTGGAACATGACATTAACTGCAAAAACCTTAAAATTAGACAGAGTTTCTTTATATAGAAAAGTAAAATCGCTTGGAATTAAAATAGATTAATGAATATCTTAATACTAGGTTCTGGTATAGTTGGTGCAAACTTAGCAAATAAACTCTCTGAACAAGGTAAAAATGTTTTTTTATTAGATGATAACGCATCTGAACTTAAAAGATTATCTGAAAGATATGATATTAAAACTATCCTAGATGATCCATTAAATCCAAATTTTTATACCAATTTTAATAATAATATTGATTATTTTATAGCTGTAACTAAAAGTGATGAAAAAAATATTATTACATGTAAATTTGCTAAAGAATATTTAAAAGTTGAAAAAACTATCGCAAGAATTAGGAATCAAAATCTCATATCTGATAAGAATAAATCCTTATTAATTGATAATAACCCTTTTCTAGATCATATAATTTCACCAGAGTGGGAAGTTGCTAATAATATTTTTGAAAAAATACATATGCCCGGAGCATTCTTTAGTGAATCTCTTATATCAAATGATTATTTATTAATTGGTATGCAATCATCTGATTTATTTAAACATCACACATTTGATGAAATTAAATCTTTTTTTAAGGATAATAATATTTGTTATGTAGGTCACTCAATCTCAGATGACATCAAATTTGATTTTAAAAATATTTGTAATTCTGACCAATTATATTTGTTATTAAAAAAGAAATTTTTAAAAAAACTTATTAAATTTTTTGGTTATAAGGATTATGTCCTAGATATTTTAATCGTAGGTGGCGGTAATATTGGTCAGAATTTATCTCAATTAATTGAAGCTGATGAACAAGAAATAAATCTTAAGATATTAGAATATAACAAAGATAGATGTGATTTTTTAGCAAGTAATTTGAAAAAAACATCTATATTTCATGGAGATGCACTAGATCAATCACTTTATGATGAAATAAAATTAAATACCTCTGATTTAGTCATAACTGTTACAAATAATGATCAAATTAATACAATTTTGTCAATAATAGCAAAAAAAAGAGGATCTAAATCAGTATTTTCCGTTGTTAATAATGAGTCTTTCACTTCTTTTGCTAATGATCTGGGTATTGATGTAATTATAAATCCTAGAGAATTAACTACTTCTAGAATTATTGAAAAAATATCGGAAGGTTCCCTCTTATCATACCACTCTATTTTAAGAGATAATTATCTAATTTACGAGGTAAAATATAAAAATGAATTATTTGAAAATATTAAAAAGTCAAAAGAAATATCTCATATATGTACAATTACAAAAAGTAATATTGAATGGGATATTAGTGAGCATATTCCAGTAAATAACGATGTTTTAATACTACTTATAGAAGATAAAAATTCCCATATTTTAGAAAAATTTATTAATGACTATTGATGATAATTTTTTTTTAGAAGTTCATTCTTTTTTCAAAAAAATTTCTTCTCAATATATCATACCTAATATAGGTAATTTAAATAAAGATGAAGTTTCTGATAAGCCTGATAATTCTAAAGTAACAAAATACGATCTAGTAATAGAGAAAGAACTTATTAATTTTTTTAATAGAAATGGATTTAAGAATATCATTTCTGAAGAATATTCATCTAGCCTACTAGACCTAAATGATTATTTAACAATAGATCCAATAGATGGAACTAGAAACTTTATTAATGGAATTAATAAAGTAGTTATGATGGTTTCATATATAGATAATCATGAATCGATTTTTTCAATTATATACGATCCTATTAATAATATTTTTTATCACACTTATAAAAACTCTATTTATAAGAATTTTAATTTAGTAAATAAAGTTCAATACAATAAACATATTGGATTTCTAGGAGATCATGCAAAGATTTATTTTAAAGATTTAATATCAAATATTACTGAAAAAAAAAGATCTAGGTCTATAGGATATGATGTAATTGAAGTAATTGAGGGCAAAAGAACTTTTATGACTATCTATGGATCTAAAATTTGGGATTTATTTCCAGCTATGAGTTTTTTAAAAATATTAAAATTTAAATCTAATCTTCCTGATATGAATTTTGATTATTCTAAATTAAATGAAAAAATAATTTTTTATGCTGAAATATAAAATTTTATTTATTGGCCTTGGTACAATGGGCTTCCACATGGCTTCATATTTATCAATAATAAAAAAGTATGAGCTCTATGTATATAATCGTACTAAAATTACTGAAAAAAAATGGCTAAGAAAATATAGTGGTAAAAATTATAATTTTAATAAAAATATAAAATTTGATTTCATTATTTCCTGTTTAAGAGATGATAAGGCTATAAATTCTGTAATAACTCATATAGACAATTCAAAATGTTTTAAAAATTCAACTTTATTTATTGATCATTCTACTATTTCGCTTGATCAAGTAGATAAATTATTCAAATTTTCAAAAAAAAATAATTTTCAATTTTTAGATGCTCCTATAACAGGTGGTGAAGAAGGAGCAAAAAAAGGCAAACTCTCTGTTATGGTAGGAGGCATTCCCTCTAATTTTAAAAAAGCCAAAACTATCATTTCAGCATATTCAAATAATATTGTTCTTATGGGTAAGGTTGGCTCAGGTCAATTAACTAAATTTACTAATCAAATTCTTATATGTGGAATTTTATATTCCATATCTGAAGCTTATTTTTTTAGTAAAAAAAATAATTTAAATCAAAATAAACTTTATGAAGCTATTAGAAATGGTGCTGCTGGATCTTGGCAATTTACTAATAGATATAAATCAATACATAAGAATAAATTTGATTTTGGTTTTTCAACTAAGTTGATGGAAAAAGATTTAAGATATGTATTGAGACAGGCAAAGAATAAAAAACTAAATCTTAAATTAACTAAAAATGTATTTAATCGATATAAAAAATTACAATCTACAAAATATAAAGATCAAGACACTTCTAGTTTAATTAAATCTTTCATT
>MDTE01189887.1_pt1 | contig 12753 bp, 10 predicted proteins | sample 811231 | NCBI WGS metagenome assembly MDTE01 (sample SAMN05326651, study PRJNA326480) | marine metagenome | isolation source: seawater | place: Indian Ocean: Red Sea | collected 2010
CAGCGCCCAGTAAATATTCACTGGGAATATCAGGTAGATCTACTGCGATCCCGAGCATTGCGCAAATTGCCTTCCAACAGTAGATCTTCACAACACTCAGCCCTTTTCTGTTACCCTCAATGCCGCAACCATCAGGCCATTCAGAGCACCAGAGCGGCACTTGCGGCACGGCGATTCAGTGTAATTCGCGTCCCGCGACAATGCCCATTCCGAGCATCCGCGTTTCACACCGCACCCATTCTCTGCGTTCTCTGCGAACCCAGCTCGTCAATAAAATAAGGAAGGCACTGGGGCTGCGCTCTTTTAGTTACCGCGGCGACGTGATTTAATCAGAGCCGCCAGTCACTCACGTCTCGAACCGGTCGCAGGCCCTACCTGCATCACCAATAACGAACCCATCAATTGATGTACTCAGTCATGAGAATGAACATGCATTACAGGCGACTGAATCACGCTGACTCCATTCCATTGCGCAACGCTTTCGATTTCAGCTGGATTGGCCATCGAACTCAGTGCTGGCAACACCACACCGTTATTACCGCATTTTGCAGTATTGCAATCGGAATCGTCCTGGCACTGCCAGCCGCCAGTAGTGAACCAACGCCACCCGAGGACAAGAAGACCGCGTTTGATCTTTATGTCGCAGCGCCAGACAAAGCTTTTTCATGGAAGCTCGTTCGCACCCACGATTCACCGGAAGCCACAACTTATGTTGTTGACATGACATCCCAGCGGTGGCGAACCGCCGATGAAGTAAACCGGCCGCTCTGGCAACATTGGCTCACCATCACCAGGCCCAAGAACGTTCGCTCCCAAACCGCCATGCTCTTTATTGGTGGCGGACGAAACGGTAACCAAGCCCCGCGACAAGCACGGGACATGATCCTCCAACTTGCCACTGCCAGCCAAACCGTCGTCTGCGAGCTAGGAATGGTTCCCAACCAACCACTAATCTTCCACAAGGATGGGATCGAACGAAGTGAAGATGACCTGATCGGATATGCCTGGGACCAATACCTGAAGACCGAAGACCCACACTGGCTTCCCAGACTACCAATGGTCAAAGCTGTAATTCGCGCCATGGATTCAGTCCAAGATCTCTTGAAGTCAAGCAAGCCTGATCCCTTGACAATCGAACAGTTCGTAATCGCCGGTGGTTCCAAGAGGGGCTGGACGACGTGGATGACCGCAGCAGCTGACGAGCGCGTAACTGCGATACTCCCCATTGTCATCGATGTCCTGAATGTGAAGATCTCAATGGATCATCATTACGCTGCATATGGATTCTGGGCTCCTGCGATCGGCGACTACGTCCGCCACAAGGTCACGCACCGACGAAACGCACCGGGCTACGCAAAATTGTTACAACTCGTTGATCCCTACGCATACCGCTCTCGATTGAAAATGCCCAAATGTCTTATCAACGCGACAGGAGACGAGTTCTTTTTGCCCGATTCATCCCAATTCTACTTCGACGACTTACCTGGCGAAAAGCACCTGTGCTACGTACCCAATTCCAACCATTCGCTGCAAGGTACGGATGCGCTCGACACAATCCTGGCATACTACTTTTCCATTGCGCATGGCATTCCCCGTCCGCGTTTCAGCTGGCAATACAAAGCTCCCGGATTACTAAGCGTCACAACCGAAACAACACCAACCCGCGTACGGCTGTGGCAAGCACATAATCCGAAAGCACGCGATTTCCGTGTACAGACAATCGGACGGGCATATCGATCCCAAGAACTTGTCCCGCACACTGAGAAACAATACCGCGTCGATATACCCGCTCCTGAAGAGGGCTGGGCTGCGTTTTTCATTCAACTTGAGTTTGACGTAGGGGCACCGACACCGCTGCGGTTAACAACCCCGGCCTACGTGATTCCTGACAAATTACCGTTTTCCGCCAGTCAGGCGCCGGAACTCCCGTAATCGCAATGCGGAGAAGGGGCAACGCACGCGCCGTTAGAACCATTTCCCATCACGTACCACCACACCACGGCCTGCTAGAGCCGCTCAATCCACGGTCGGACACACACCGATACCGCGAGTAGAACAGACGGTCGTGTTTCTTAATGCCCTCGGCCTGGTGCTCGTGTCGTTTCGTACAAACACCAGCCACTAGCATCACCGACAGAATCACCCGGACGTCACGAAAGTCTCGATTCGGCTCCGTTACACGCCGAATCGAGCTGCACACCCGGCACAGCTGCTGCTGCCTGGCAATGTTTATGGCTAAACCGAGCCTAAACCTATAACGTCAAGCCGAACGGGGCTCATAATTGCGACCTCCGGGGGCCGGCATTATGATTTTTCGCACCCCACCGCCATGGTATCGAACGAGCCCCTGCTGCCTCAGGATTCCGTCCGGTAGGCTTCGCGCGAGGCACACCAGCCTATACTCTGGTAGCCGTTGCCGAATCGATGAGTCAGGGCGCAATTACCGGATCCGGAGTCAGTTGGGAATTTAGTGGATTCTTAAAGCAGCATGTAACAACGCGGAACCATCATGAAAATTGCGGTTCTGAAAGAAACGTTTCCCGGTGAATGTCGCGTGGCACTCGTGCCAGATTCACTGGCCTCGCTCGTCAATCAAAAATTGCAGGTCCTGGTGGAACGCTCGGCCGGTGACGCAGCCGGATTTGCTGATGCCGAATACGAAGCGCAGGGTGCGAGTCTCGTCAGTCGTGAAGAGGCTTTCCACGCTGACGTTCTTTTGCAGGTGCGCACTTGCAGTGCCAATCCCGAAGCGGGGCGCACAGACCTTGAACAATTTCGGCCTGGCCAAACTGTCATCGGCCTCTGTGATCCCCTGGGGAATCCGCAAACCATTCAGGAGATGGCAAACGCTGGCGTCACTGTACTGGCACTGGAAATGGTACCACGCATCGCTAGAGCGCAAGCGATGGACGCGTTGTCATCGATGGCAATGATTGCTGGATATCGTGCAGTACTGCTGGCCGCAAATCACCTTCCTCGCATGTTCCCCATGGTCACTTATGCCGCCGGCCTGCTAAGACCGGCACGCGTCTTTGTAATTGGGGCAGGAGTCGCCGGATTGCGGGCCATTGCTACCGCACGGCAATTGGGCGCTGTAGTACAGGCACACGACATCCGTCCCGGTAGCGCAGAGGAAGTACTCAGTGTAGGCGCGAAATTCATCGAACTACCGTTGGATACGGATACCGAAGACGAAGGGGGCTATGCACGGGCGTTAACCGAAGACGATTATCATCGGCAGAGAGAATTGATCCAAAGCATTGCCGTGGAAAGCGACGTCGTAATTACTACGGCGGCAATCCCCGGCAAGAAATCCCCTTTGTTACTTACAGCGACTGCAATCGAGCAAATGCAGCACGGAACCGTTGTGGTCGACCTGGCTGCTCAAGGTGGTGGCAATTGTGAACTGACCCAACCCGACAAAACAACCGTTGCAAACGGAGTCACCATTCTCGGTCCGACCAATGTCACCAGCCAGGTACCGGACCACGCTAGTCAGATGTTTTCGAGCAACGTCGCCAAGCTCCTTCTCCACATCACGAACGATGGCGAATTGGATTTGAACCTTGAGGATGAAATTGTTTGTGAAACACTCGTCGCCGACAACCAGCAGGTAGTCCATACGCGTCTCCGGGATCTACTTGGACTCGCCGCGGCTGAAAGTGTTCTCTCTCCGGCAATCGACGACAATCTGGAACCAACGCCCGATGCGCAGCAAGAGGATGACGCCGACGATCTCGAAGAAGAAATTCAAATCGAACCTGAGGAACCTGACGACCTTAGCCATTCCGTTGTAACGCCTCCAGAATCAGCAGACACCTCTGGCTCTAAGACTGAAGACCCATTGACTGAGTCCAAAGGGGATGACGTCGCCGCCAGTATCAAGCCATCTTCCGAGCCAACTCAGGAAGAGGCGACGCAACAACCAACTCAGGAAGAGGCGACGCAACAAGATCCGCAGGCCGATCTCGTTGACACCGATTCCGACTCAAACCAGCCTGCCGTAGAAACAGCCGAGCTGTTGGAAGCACTTGAAGAAGCACCGAATACCCGCAACTTGGAGCCGGAGCACCCTGCTGACAGCCACTCCAGTTCCCAGCACGACTCATCTCCGAACTCAATAACCGACGCGCAACCTTCTCAGGACACGGAAGAAACAAAGCAATAGCATGCCATCCAGAATCCCGAATCCAGGAAAGCTCCTCCTCGGAAAACGGGAACGTTCATTCACACATCGCTATTTGAGTTTCAGGAAATGCAGGAAATCCCGGTCATGAAACATTGGAGGCGACTTCTCACCGTGTTGTTTGTTTGGGCACCCTGGCTTGTCCTGATCGGCCTTGCTGTCGCGGCAGATCCCGAGACGGAGTCAGAAACAAGCCGCCCCAATCAAAGTGCCGCCGCTGCAACAACGAAAACGACACAACAAAACGATGTCCAATCACCATCGGCTCGAAAGCTGACAACCACAACTACGGGACAGCCACAAGATGTCGCGACGGAATCGCAACCCACTGCAGAGTTGCTGATCGCAAGTCTGGCAATTCTTGTCTTGGCGGTATTTGTTGGTTTTGAAGTCATCTCAAAAGTCCCCCCCATGCTTCATACTCCACTCATGTCGGGCTCAAACGCGATCAGCGGAATTACCGTAGTCGGAGCGCTCGTCGTCACTGCTTCGGGGGCTTCGAACTTCGCTTCGGTACTCGGCATGCTGGCGGTCATTCTGGCAATGACGAATGTCACTGGCGGCTTCCTGGTGACCCACCGCATGTTATCCATGTTCCAGAAAAAGTAATTTCTCCGAGAATGACACCGTGACATCTTCTCTGACACAATTAGCCTACGTTGCCGCAGCTGTGCTGTTCATTGTCGGTTTGAAGCGGATGTCTCATCCGCGCACCGCTGTACAAGGTAACGTGCTGGGCATTACGGGCATGGGGCTCTCCATCCTGCTCGCACTTGCGTCGGGCCAACTGGAACACCATTGGCTCGTCGGAATCGGACTCTTCGTCGGCACGGCCATTGGAGTTGGCTTTGCCTTGACCGTGAAAATGACAGACATGCCACAGATGGTGGCGCTTTTTAACGGCTTTGGTGGCGCAGCTTCCGTTCTTGTCGCGGCCGCTGCCTTGTTACACGACAAAGCCGATACGGTTTCTTCACGAACAGCGGTGGGTATTTCTGGCGTGATCGGTGCGATTACGTTCTGGGGGAGCCTGGTAGCGTTTGGAAAGCTGCAAGAACTGGATCTATTCAAGAAACCAATCGCCTTTCCTTACAAGCAGCCAACCACGATTGGTATCGCTTGTTTGATGTTGCTCTTGACGATCCTGCTAGGTCTGGGGACCGGCCATTGGCTCTTTATACCGACCGTCATCCTGGCCTCTGCAATCGGTGTTCTCCTGGTCAATCCCATTGGTGGGGCAGACATGCCGGTGGTAATCGCCCTGCTGAACTCCTACTCAGGTCTGGCAGCCGCGGCTACGGGATTTGTGATCAGCAACCACGTGCTCGTTATTTCTGGTTCGCTGGTCGGTGCATCAGGCATCATTCTGACACGGCTGATGTGTAAAGCCATGAACCGTTCGCTCACAAACGTGTTGTTCGGTGTTATGGCAACTGGAGACAATACTGGCGATGAAGACATCTATGACAATGTCCAAATCACCACAGCGGACAATGTCGCCTTAATGCTCGAAGCGGCACAACGGGTCGTTTTCGTTCCCGGTTACGGCATGGCGGTAGCACAAGCTCAACACGCAGTGCGAAACCTCTCCAAACTTCTGGAAGCGCAACAAACCAGTGTCGAATATGCGATACACCCTGTCGCCGGGCGAATGCCTGGCCACATGAATGTGCTTTTGGCTGAAGCTGATGTCCCTTACGACCAGCTGATCGAAATGGATCAGATTAACCCCATGATGGACAATGTCGACGTCGCCATCGTCCTGGGTGCAAACGACGTCGTCAATCCACTGGCGCGCACCGATCCCCAAAGTCCCATCGCCGGAATGCCGATCATCGATGTTGATCAAGCACGCATCGTAATTGTCATTAAGCGCAGCCTTAGTCCCGGATTTGCCGGAATCCCCAATCCACTCTTTGCGAATAGTAATACTTGGATGCTATTCGGGGACGGACAACAAGCTGTCCTGGACATTACGACTGCCATTACTGACGGCTAGCGACTTCACGGGAAGCCTGAAAACGTGCTGGCAATCAACGCGAGACCTAGCACGATCAACAAAAAGTAGACCCACTTCGTAAAGGCTTCGGGGTGAAATTGTTTGTGCAACCAGTGACCAAGTAACACCGCCGCCAGTGTGGCAGGTACTGATATCGCAAAGTACTTTCCAACGTCAGCGTCCAGGCGGCCGGAGAGACTATGGCCAGCAATGATCAGCAAGCTGGTCGGCAAAGAAAATGCTTGGATGGTAGCGCGAAAATCCGCTGGACTCCAACGACGGCATGCTGCGTAAATGACCAGTACGGGACCCGCTGTGTTGTACGCACCTCCCAGAATGCCTGCCAGAAATCCAAAAACGCCTGCCAACCGGTCGCTCTTCAAACGGAATAAACTTGGTTGTGAAAGCTGGTAGGTGCCAAACGAAATCAATACGCCTGCCAACACGTACTTTACCAGGCTTTCCGGAACCTCCTCCAGCAGCAATAGGCCAACAGGTATTCCGAACCAGGCGGCCAGGATCAAACGCCAGGCTCCAGAAAATTGAACCTGGCGCCAATCTCGAATCAGAATTGCACCCGCGATGGTTATCGAGTTCAAGGCAACCCAGGGTGCTGCGACATCGGTTGTAAACAGAATCGAGAGCAACGGCATCGAGATCAGTGCTTCGCCAAACCCAAATGTTGATCGGGACAACGCCGCAACGAAGACAACCCCAAGCGCAGCAACATACAACGGTTCCAGGGTCATTCAGACGATCCGTTCATAAGCTACCCCAGGAGCGCTGTCGGCGACTTCGTCATCCTATCGCGATGAGATTCACACACTAGAAACAAAAAACTGGGAAACGTCTCTGTCTGTTACTTTCCCCAGAAACAACGGCTAATGAAAGTCCGGAATCTCTGCGATTTGAGTGCCTTCGATCATACCTGCCAGAAATTCCGCCGTATTCGCAACAATGGATTCGATCATCGCTTGGCCCGCCTCAGCTGAAGCCTCCTGAGGCGACCGATCCTCCTGATCTTGCATCGCATCATGCCGTACGTTGTCAGGAAATGCAGCCAGCGCAAATGCCGTCTCAAATTCTTGCGCATGCCCAGGCCAAACACCCGTCTTGAGATTAGCCTGCGCGACCTCTTCGTCGAGGAAATCCCAATATGGCTTGAACCACAAATTGATTTCCAAACGCTGCAAGAATTGCCCCCAGATCCCCTCGCAGGGAGCCACGTTTCCACCGTGTCCATTCAACACGAGAATATTCGAGATACCCGCGTGGTGCACACTGCGAATCGTATCAAATAACACTCCCAGCCAGCTCCCGGGCATCGCAGTCAACGTGCCTTGGTGCCGCATATGGTGTTCACTAATGCCAATACTCATCGAAGGTGCTACTACCGCCTGTGGGTCTAATTTCTTGGCAACCTCAACCGCGACGTGCATCACGCTACGGAAATCGTGCTCCATCGCCAGATGTTCAAGATGTTGTTCGGTTGCCGCTACTGGAATAATGCAGGCTTTGAGTTCTCCGGACTCCATTCGTTGACGAAACTCGCGGCGAGTGTGTTTGGCCAATAGAACTCGGTTGTCAATTTGCTCGAGCATAAACTCTGCCCCCGAAAAATCGATTCATCCAAACCGTGAGGACATCCAAGCAGGACAAATTCTCACGGAAACGGTTCCACGATACCCACTTTGTCAAGAATGGCAATCATGCATCCGGTGAACCAATCCACCAAAGCTGTCATCCACAGGTTCGAGCAGTACCATTCTGGGCAGTCCGCAGCATCACTCTTGAAGATGCTGCCCGCTGAATTGCGATGACCGGCGGGGTTTCAGCCATCCATCAACGCACCGTACAGCAGTGCCGTTCAGGTCTTTGGCGTTCGTGCTTTCCTTCGCTTACGGTCGTTATGCCGTCGGCGCGCATTTTCACAGAGAACACAACGATGTTTGTAGTACCGACTCGTACCCATACTGATCTTCTTCTCACGAATGTGAAAAAAAGAACGACGCTTGGGCCAACTGCGTCGGCAATCTGTACAAACCTGTTCGGAAACCCGGGGCTCCCGATGACGCAACTCTTTTCGTTGTTCTAGCAGTTCTTTCTCGTGCGCAGCCCGGCGAACCTCCCACATCCGCTTGCTTGCCCGCTGAATTCTCTTTCGGGCAGCAGACTGTTTCCGTTGAGAGTAGACCATCTTTACAACTGCTTCACGCGGGACTTTCAAACCCAATGCGTTTTGCCACCTGGCAACAGTACTACGCGCGACAGCCCACACTTTCCCGATCTCCTCCGGAGTCTGAGTCCTGGAATGTCGACGCAAATAGGCTTTGAATTTGCGCTGTTCACCTGCGGTCCAGACGCGTTTCTTCTTCATCAGTCGGGAACGACGGCGATTCGCAAGTTTCATACGCCCCCATTGCTTGGTAATACTCCAACGTGTCCTGACAGGCCCGCCTAGCAAATCAAATTCATGGATCTCTCTTGGTGTGAAACCCTCCGACTGCAGCTTACGCAGTCGCCGGCGTTCTTCTACCGACCACTTCTTTCGACTTGCCCGTTTTTCAACAAGCGCCATCCGCGTAACCTGACTACGGATCGCATTCAACGTCCGGCCATCAAGACGAACCTCCGCGAGAAGGCGTGCCTCCGTCATCACCTGACGGCGCAAGAGTTTTTTTTCTTTCGCGTTCCAGGGCTTTCCGGGCATAGCTCATTCCGGACTAAACCAACAGGCAGGTTGGCACCGCAGGCAAATCATCGTTTCCGAGTCATGCTAGACATAGTGGCGGGCAACAAGAGGCGGGAGGCACGCCGCGTTACGCCCCCTTCTACCGAGTGCACAGCCAAATTCCGGCACACAGCAGAAGGAGTAAACGGCATGACCGGGGATCAGATTATCACCTCCAGGGACGAGATGCAAACACGGGGAACGGGCAGCTCAAAGACCACTGAACGCTTGAGTTTTCCAGCAGAAACCATCAGGATGGACAGCCTGTTCTTCGAAACCCGAGTATTGGTTTCAATGAACGTTAGGCGACTCTAGCCCCGGTCTTTTTTGACCGTGCGTCTTCTGCGTCTTCCCATCCCCCCACATTCCCCAAAAGGGCCACACCGTGACCCAAACTCCCGTTCGCATTGGTGTTGTTGGTCTCGGTGACTTCGGCCTGCGGCACGCAAAGACCCTGATGGGCCTGGGTGAAGCGGAACTTGTAGCACTGGTCACGCGCAGCCAGGAGACACTGGAGTCCGCTCAGCTGCAATTGCCTGACATCCGTGGGTGGACCAACCTGGAAACAGCGATCAAAGAATCGACTGCTGAGGCTTGGGTTGTGGCAAGTGCCACCCATGTACACGTCGCCCAGACACAGCAGCTTCTCACAGCGGGGAAAGCAGTATTACTGGAAAAACCTGTTGCCACTGACCTGTCAGAAGCGGAACAGCTCAGATCACTTGTAGCAGACAGGTCGGCCCATTTGATGATTGGTCACATCGTACTCTTTAACAGCGAGTTCCAGGAACTCCTGAAGCTCGTTCACCAACAGAAAGAAATTGTATTCTTGGACTGTGTTCGCCACCGTCCTGCTCTGAATCTCCAGCGTTCTCCACCGGAAAATCCACTGCATCTCACGATGGTTCATGACCTGTATTGTGCACAAGCATTGTTTGATGGCGCAGAGCCAGATCACTTCTCGGCTCAGGTCCACTACATGGAGGGACACCGAGTGGACCTGGCAACCGCAGAATTAAGGTTTCCTTCCGGTGGACTCGCAAGGTTTGCAGCCTCGTATCTAACGCCACCAGGGATGCCGGGCGATGGATTTGACCGAATGGAAGTATTTGGACATTCCTGGTCGGGTCGCATTCATCCTAACCCTCGGCCGTTAGAATGGTACGACAATCGAGCGCGTTGGCCGATGGAATTAGAAATCCGCGACAACCCGTTGGCCGCAACAGGCATGCTTGCCGAAGAACTACGCTGTTTTTGTCGGGTCGTCCGCGGAGTAGAAGCGGTGCCCACAGGAGCGCGTTACAAGGATGCAATGCAGGTGCAACGTTGGCTCGCAGAGTTAGAAACTGTTGCCATGACCTGACGGCATCGACAGTGTCAACAGCTACGGAACGCGCAGCCATCGAAGAGCGTGGTACACCAGCCACAGCATTGCCGACCTGGCACGAGCGCAACGTACTTCTGGCAATCAACACCTACTCGACCAACAGCGCCATCCCTTCGCCACCAGTATCAGCGGCGCCACTGAGCGTTCCACTCATTTCATCGATGGCAATCGCATGCACCAACGCCATGCCACCGTGACTCTGAGGCAAACGCTGCGTCGGGGGCCGAACGCCAACCGCATCACAAGTTTGTTGCGGAATTCTGGCCTGACAGACAATCTCGTTACCCTGACAATCGAAGCGAGGTGCCCAGACGGCATCCGAAATGCCCATTCCAAAATCAACATGATTCAAGATCACTTGAAGCACCGAAGTCGTAATACGGGTTGCGCCGGGAGCGCCTAAAACTAGCATCGGCTTGGAGTCCTTCATGACCATCGTGGGTGTCATACCTGTTGTACGACCCTTGCCAGGCGCAATGCTGTTGGGATGTCCAGGCTGAGGCTCAAAATTTACCATCGAATTGTTGTACATGAATCCCAAATTGGGAGAGATAACACCGGATGACGTACCCAACGAATGTGTCAGCGAAACACAATTCCCGGCATCATCAACAACGGTTACATGCGTGGTGTCAGGCGCATCATGCTGCCTGCGTCCAACATTGATAGGCTCACCCCGGTCAATAACTTCTCGCCATTCAGCGGCTCGCTCTTTGGAAGTCAGCCACTCCAGTGGAACCTTAATATGCTGCGGGTCCGCCAGATGCCGGTTTCGATCGGCAAATGCAGCCTTCATGGCCATAGAAACCAAGTAGATATACTCGGCTGAATTATGACCCAACGAACGCAATTCATATCCTTCCAGAATGTTCAAAATAGCAATCAACGTTGGACCTCCATGCGGAGGTTGGCTGGAAACAACCTGCAGGCCCCGGTAGGTCCCAACCACGGCCGGCTCTTCACGAACGGTGTAATTGCGCAAATCATCCGCGGTCACCCATGCTTCATGGGCTGTCAGGTCAGCTATCATTTCACCAGCTAAATCACCCGTATAGAAATCCTCCACGCCCTTTTCGACCACGCGTCCAAGAGTTCGCCCGTAATCTGGATTGTGTAGTACATCTCCCATTTCGAGGGTCGTGCCATCCGATTTGAGATAGATCCTCTGCGCTTCGGGGCTCACATTGAGCTTCTGGCGGAGGGAAGATGTCTCGTAGTACATCGGAGGTTCTTTCCAGCGAGCCGCCATTCCAGCGCTAACTGGCCACCCTGCCGCGCAAAACCGAATCGCCGTCTCCCACAATTCGGAAAGCTCTCTTGTGCACCAGCGATTCAGCATCGTTTCGATGCCGCGCATCACGCCAGGTGTACAAATAGCCTGATAGCCATCTTCATTGACTTTGTCCTCCAAAAAAAATCCCCACCCCCTGGGATTAGGTCCAATCACCTGATCTTCCCACATAGAAGGGGTCACACCCGAACCAGCTGTTGCCGGCGCATCAAGTATCGGCTGAACATCTTCTGTATTTGCCAGGTGATAGGCCATCACCATGTAACCACCAATCCCACAGGAATGTGGGTCAATCAAGAACTGCACGCCTGCGCAGGCAACAGCCGCGTCAAACGCATTGCCCCCGTTTGCGAGAATATGTGCCCCGGCCTCAACCGCATCTGGCTGTGGTGCGACGATCATACCAGGCATAGCACATGACTCCTCTCTACAAATAACCAGTCAAAACAGTTCCAGACGCTGAGCGTAACAAAACCTGTTCGACACAAGCAACTCAACCCAGCTTGTACCTGCAAGTTTTGAGGGCAGCAAACAGGCCCCATTGTCAAGAGCCAGTAACGCGCGAGCGAGAAGTCCACTGCCCCAGGGCCGGGAACCAGTACGCCGTTAACCAATCCGCCCCTTTGTTTCGCGCTTCATTCGCTGGAAACGAAAGCTCTTACCGCGGCTGTCTGCAGATCAAGCTCCGGGCATCTTCGCTCGGTTCAGATCGAAGACACTTCCCTGACTGGATCAATCGGGAGCGGAAACAAACTACCAATCGACGGTCTGACCGATACCCAGTTTCAGGGCAGTGGAAACGGCAACTCTTGCAGCAACGGCATCTTGTGCTGCAATTCCTACGGATTTAAACAAGGTAACTTGCGAGTTGTCCTGGCGGCCTGCAATCTCGCCCTGCGCAAGCGCACCCAACTCGCCAACCAGATGTCCCTGGTCAATCAGTCCCAATCGTAAAGGCTGGATCAAGTCACCTGCCTCTTCCCAGGCAGCTTCCACCGAATCAACATAAATCCGCGCGCGACACACCGTCTCGGCAGGCACCTCCACAACTTGCGGCTGAAAGGAGCCAATCGCATTGATATGCGTCCCAGGCTTGATGTCCGCATCCGAAAACACCGGCTGCTTTGCAGTGGAAGCACAACAAATAATGTCCGCGTTC
>MDTE01092905.1_pt1 | contig 12752 bp, 13 predicted proteins | sample 811231 | NCBI WGS metagenome assembly MDTE01 (sample SAMN05326651, study PRJNA326480) | marine metagenome | isolation source: seawater | place: Indian Ocean: Red Sea | collected 2010
TAAAGCTCCAGGAAAATAAAAAATGAGTGACAGAAGTAGAACAGGCATTCCAAATTCATTGCAAGAGCATTGGATGCCTTTTACTTCAAACAAAAGTTTCAAAAAAGATCCAAGACTTATTACAGAAGCAAAGGGTGTTTACTTAAAAGACCATAAAGGTAGAACACAAATTGATGCTAGTTCAGGGTTATTTTGTAATCCTTTGGGACATGGAAGAAAAGAAATTATAAGCGCAATAACAAAGCAGCTTGAAACTTTGGACTACGTTCAGCCCTTTCAACAAGGTTTTGGAGGATCTTTTGAGCTTGCTACAAGAATTTCGAAACATACTCCGGGTAATTTAAATCAAATATTTTATACCATTTGTGGATCTACAGCTGTAGAAACAGCTCTAAAAATTTCAATTGCTTATCACAAAGCTCGTGGACAAGGACAAAGATTTCGATTCGTAGGAAGAGAAAGAGCTTATCACGGTATGAATATTGGAGGAACGTCGGTTGGAGGAATGATTAATAATGTTAAAACTTTCGCAAGCATTTTAATGCCAGGTGTTGTTCATATGAGACATACACATTTACCAGAACATAAGTTTGTTAAAGGTCAACCAGAAACTGGAGCAGATCTTGCAAATGACCTAGAAAGAATTGCAATGAATTTTGGAGCAGAAAATATAGCTGCTTGTATTGTTGAACCTATTGCAGGATCAACCGGGACTTTAGTTCCTCCAAAAGGCTATTTAAATAAATTAAGAGAAATTTGTGACAAACATAATATTCTTTTAATCTTCGATGAAGTTATTACAGGTTGGGGAAGAACAGGCTCTGCTTTTGCTGCACAAGAATATGGCGTTACTCCCGACATCATGACAATGGCCAAAGCAACAACTAATGGCATTGTTCCAATGGGAGTGGTTGCTGTTAAAGAAGAAATTTATGATACTATCGTAAATGCCTCACCCGAAGGGGTCATCGAATTATTTCATGGATATACTTATTCTGGAATACCAGTAGCAGTATCAGCAGCACTTGCCGTACAAGATATATTTGATAAAGAAGATATTTTTAATAGGGTAAAAAATCTTTCATCTTATTTTTTAAATGGATTATTTTCACTCAAAGATATTGATTGCATAGAAAATATACGTGGTTATGGATTAATGGGTGGTATAGATATTAAAAAATCCGATAGACCTGGCAAAGCTGGTTTTCAGACTTATAAAAAATGTTATGAATCAGGTGTAAACTTTAAAGCTACAGGAGATTGTTTAATTATTGCACCACCATTTATTTCTGAAAAAAAACATATCGATGAAATTATAGATAAATTAAGAAAAGGCATTTCATCTTATTCAAAATCCAAATAACCCAATATGACCCATGAGATGGGCTTCAACCACCCATTTTGGTTTTATAGTAACTTTATCTATTTTAAATATAGTGTTTAGATATTTGTATGAGAGAAGATAAGGTAGAGTTTATTAAGAGCAACAGTAATGGTGTAGGCCATTCATCAAGAGTTGACCTGAATAGCTTAATGAGAAAAGTCAAGGAAGAAGAGAAAAAAAGTAAAAAAACTAATATAGTTGTATCTGCGGCGGCTCTTTCAGCTATTGCCGTGTTTGGTATAATTATGACCTTGTAAAAGTTTTATCTAAACAAACCCTTCATTACTACTGAAGAGAATTCACTAACAATAGAAATTTTCTGCTTAAACCAATCTCCATCCAACATTGGATTTAGAGTTGTTTGATTAAGTTTAAGAGAATATCTTTTTGATTCTAAATCTTTTTCCAAAACCTTCATTTTAACAAATTTTTCTAATTTTCTTATACAAGTTGCTCTAGGAATTCCAGTAACTTCAGACACGGAGGTAGCACTAATATTTGCCTTTTTACTATCAAAATTTTTTTGATTTTTATTTTGATAATTTTCTGTTTTTTTTAAAAAGTTTACGGTTTGTATTATAGATTGTAAACCTATCAGAAGCATCTCCAAATCGTTTAATCTTCCATGCCAGAACCTAATATATTGGAGCTGGACCGTTAAATAGTGATACCAGTAGAAAGAATAATTTTTTTTTATTTCCCTTTCTATTCTTGATAGAGGAATAGGAGAATTAAATAATTTTGTTTGTTCTAAAATAAATTTAGACAAAGAGTTTATTTGTTCTCCGATTATTCTTAAATAAGTTTCTTTATGTTCAGAAGCCGGTTCCCAATAAAGTCTATTTTTTTCTTCTTTTTTTAAATGTTTTTTTCTTATTAGACTAATTATTTTTCTTCTTGTTGTCTCCTTAGGGAGTCCAGTTTCTTTTGAAACTAAAATTATTTTCTTTTTGCCTTGTCGTATATCCTTATGATTATTCCAAAACATATCTAGCGAGAGATCAAAATCCAAGTCTACTTCTCTTTTTCTTAAAATTTCTAAATGTAAGTCTCTTGCAAAATAAATAACGATGTTTCCACCTTCTAAATCTCCATAACGTCTATAGACACCTGATAAAAATGAACTTTCCATCTCATAGAAAGTTGGCATGAGCTTTGTAAAATTATCTCTTAGAACTTTTTCCACGTTATTTTTATCAAATTTTTTTGAAGATTCCATAACCCGTCAAATTGAATTGTTCATTTTGGGTTAATAAGAACAATTTTGCAATATAAAGTCAACAGTGAAAAAAATAAATTTTTAGAATAATTATTAATGTCCCGATTGTTTAAATAGTCTTAAAAAATTTTCTGCTATTATCTTGCTTCCTTCTCTGCTGAAATGGATGTCATTTTTTAAATAATATTTTTGCAATACATTCGATAGTTTTTCTTTTTCTAATAATTCAAAAAAAGGTTTATTCAAATTGTAAAATTTAAAACAACTTTTTTCACAAAAAGATTTCCAAATCTTAAAGTGTTTATTTTTTTCAACATCATACTTTAAGGTTCCTGGCCAAGGATATACAGCTATGCTTAATTGTATGTTATTCTTTTTTAACAATTCAGATAACTGATTCATATGATTTGTCATTATTTTAACTGACTCATTGTAAGAATAATTATTATAATTTTTTGGATCATAATCGTATGTCCAATTTGATCTTCTAATATCAACTTTAAATGATGGAGGTCGATATTCTATAACTTTAATTTTAAGCAAATAATTTTTTATTAATTCATAAAGCTCATAGCTTAACCTTAATCTATTTTTGGAGAATATTTTAAATCTGTCTACAGGACTTTTAATAGTTGCATCTTCGAAACAAGTATTTGCAGTTTCTCTTCTCTTAACTTTTAATTTTTCCACGGTATAACAGACCGTATCATCTGTTAAATCTGACAAGTCTAAAAAAATAATTATTTCATCAAACTTATAATCATTAGAAATTAAATAATTAATTTTTGTAAGATAAATTGCAGGACTATAAGAAGATACTGCTAAATTAGCTATTTTTAGATGACTAAGTTCTTTAGCAATCATTCCTACGTAGGTGTCTTCGAAATTTAGCGCCACTCCCTCCGTAAAGGAGTCTCCAATTATTCCTAAATCAAATTTTTTATTATTTTCATTGATTCTGTCACAACTTGTTCTAAAACCATTTTGATCTGTACACAATCTATATCTAATACTGCCAACGATATCATTGTAACCTGGTTTGAATCTATGATCGTAAATAGGATCATCAACATGGTAACCTAATGCAGAGTCTTTAAAATTTTTTCTAATTAATTTTTTATAAATAGCCTTACCAATTAAAAAGTCTAAAGAAATGAAAAGCAGAACTGTAATAATGGTGATTTTTAATATTGTTTTTTTTCTTTGCATTATTTGTTTACTTTATACAGATAAATTATTAAAAGTGTTATACTTAGACAAGAATTAAATGGCGGGGTAGCTCAGTTGGTTAGAGCGCGGGACTCATAAGCCCGAGGTCAGTGGTTCGATTCCACTTCCCGCTACCAAAAAGGACGAATTTGAAGGTAATTAAAGATAGCGTAAATAATCTTTATAAATATTTTATCTATAGAATTTTTTTTATATTTTATGGAAAAATTAAAGGCATAATTGTATCTGGTAGCGATAAAAGAATAAAAGTAGAAAAAATTACTAAGGAAAAAAAGATCAATTATAAAGTTTTTAAAGTTAAAGACGGAAGACTTTACACAGACAGAATCCATGATACCGCTATAATATTAGACAATTCAATAATAGAAGGTCCATCTCATCAGTTAAGACCCATCAATAATGCGGAAGTTGAAAAAAATATTGTTTTTACAAAAGGAACTCCAAGAATTAAAAAAAAATTACAAGGCAGAGTTCTGTCATTATTAACTGGAGGAGGCGGAAACGAAAATTATTCACATTGGTTGCTAGATGTATTGCCAAGAATTGCATTATGTGAAGATGTATTAAATATTTCAGAAGTAGACTTTTTTTTGCTACCAAGTATGAAAAAAAAATTTCAAAGAGAAACTTTGGATTTATTAAATATTGAAGAAAGCAAACGGATATCAAGTGAAAACTTTAGACATATATCTGCATCGGAAATAGTTGTTACTGACCATCCTTACTGTATATCTGGTGATGCAACAAATGATATACACAATATACCTGAATGGATTTCATCTTGGTTAAAAAAAAAATATTTAAACATTAAAAATAAAGGCTCAAATTACCCCAAGAAAATTTTTATAGACAGAAGCGATGCAAAATCAAATACTAGTCATTTGAGAAAAATTATTAATGAAAATGATGTAAGAGATTATTTATTACAAAATGGATTCAAAACAATAATTTTGGGTAAATATCATTTTCAGGAACAGGTTCAAATTTTTAATAATGCCGATGTTATAGTTGGTTTACATGGGGCCGGCTTAACAAATGTATGTTTCTCTAAACCAGGAGCTAAACTAATCGAATTCAAAAGCATGACTACAGGGTTTCAGTACGAAAATTTGGCGAAAAAAAATAAATTGGTTTATAACTGCATAAGCTGCAAATCTTCAAAATTTGACCAGAATAATCAGTACGGACATATCAAAGTTCCAATAAACAAGCTTGAGGAGTTTGTTAAAACTTAGAACCAATCTTAAGCAATTTATCTGTTAAGTATTTAAGACTTTTTGCTTCAATTTTTTCAGTGTGTAGGCCAATAAAAAATCCTCTACTTTCAATTTCTTGTGAACCTTTGAAATTTTTTTTATTTTCGTTTATTTTATATAATTTTATAGCTGGTTGATTTAAAAAATTACCGCTAATAATTGGCCTTGTTTCAATACCGTTTTCATTGAGATACTTAAGGAATCTTTTTTTATTTTTTAAGTACTTTTTATTAATCAAAATTGGTAAACCAAACCAACTGGGTTTTAAATTTTTTATTGGATTTAAAAAAACAAATTGATCTGACCATAATTTTGATTTGGTTAAAGATTCTATTATTTTTTTTCTATTTTCCGACCTTATTTTACTCATCGAGTTTAATCTTCTAAATTGACATAAGCCGATAGCCGCAGTTAAATCCATAGGTCTTAAATTAAAACCAGAATTTATAAAATTAAAATCATTATTTTTCTTGTTGTCGAGGCCTCTATCCCATCCGTGAGATCTAAGAGAATACAATGTCTTATAGTCATTGGAATCGTTACAAACTATCATTCCTCCTTCCCCAGCAGAAATTTGATGTGATACATAAAAAGAGAATGTTCCAAATCTTCCAAAAGTACCAAGATATTTTGATCCAAATTTTGAACCTAATGACTCACAAGTGTCCTCCACTAGTGTGAGTTTGTTTTTTTTTATTATTTTTTTTAATTCATTCATATTTGTTGAATTACCCAGGATATGAACAGCCATAACGACTTTAGTTTTTTTATTTATTTTTTTTTTGAGGTCTTTTATATTTATATTAAGAGTTTTTGTGTCAACGTCTACGAATCTTGGTTTTAAACCTGATTGAATAATTGGCCACAAAGATGTAGACCAACAAACTGCTGGAATTAAACACTCACTATTTAATTTTATTTTCTTTTTGCTTCTTGGATTAATTAAAGCAAAAAATGCCAACAAATTTGCAGAAGATCCTGAGTTGACCATAAGCGCATATTTAACGCCCAAATATTTTGCAAATTCTTTTTCAAATTTTTTCGTTATTTCTCCCATTGTGATTTTACGTGATAGTAAAATCTTAAGTCCAGATATAATGTCTTTATCTGTAAATGGATCGGTTATTAAAGGGTATTTTTTTTTATAATTGTTTTTTTTTGTATTAAAATTATTTAATATTTTTTTTAGGCTCATTTTTATTTATCTGAAATTCTCCTTAAGTCTGACTCAACCATTTCTTCAACTAATTTTTCAAATTTTATTTTTGGTACCCATTTTAATCTTTTTTTTGCTTTTGAGCTATCTGCTGCACGGGAAGCACTATCATTCATTCTCACAAATTTATTATCAGAAACTATATGATCTTTATAATTGAGACCAACATATTTGAAGGCTTTTTTTGCAAAGTTTTCAACAGTATTTAGGGTACCAGTTCCGATAACATAATCATTTGCTCTTTTTTCTTGGTTCATTAACCACATGGCATAAACATAATCTTTTGCGTGTCCCCAATCTCTTTCTGCTTTCAAATTTCCTAGCATGAGTTTTTTTTGTAAGCCCTTTTTAATTTTAGCTACAGAAAATGAAATTTTTCTTGTAACAAAATTTAATTCTCTCCTAGGAGATTCATGATTGAATAAAATACCAGTAGATGCGTGCATATTTAAATTATCTCTAAAATTTTTAATTAAGTGGTATCCAGCAACTTTTGTAATACCATAAGCGGAGCTAGGTAAAAAATCAAAATTTTCATTAATTTTTCCATTTTTAATATTACCGTACATCTCAGAGGATCCAGCAAAAAAAAATTTAATTCTTTTATTTACACTACGTGTTGCATTTAAAATATTTTTTGTAGAATTAAAATTAATTTTCAATGTGTAGAATTGGTTTTTAAAAGAATGCCCATCATATGCTTGTGCTGCCAAATGATAAATTTCATCAGGTTTAATTTTTTGTATGAGTTTTTTTATAGCGCTTTCATCAAACAATGATTTTTTACAAAAACTAATGTCTTTCAAGCAATTTTTTAATCTCCATGTTTTTTTTTGATCCTTTATTGAAAAATTAGGTCTAACAATTCCATATACATTATAGTTTTTTTTTAATAATAACTCGGTCAGATACGAACCATCTTGACCGGTTATACCTGTTATCAGTGCTTTTTTTGACATAAAGTTTCTATTCGTTTAAATATGTGCTGATATTACTAACATAGCTAATGCAAATAAAAAATAAAATTAAACATTTAGAGAAATGCAAGGTTTGTGGCAATACCAATCTAACAAAAGTTCTACAGCTTAATAAACAATATATTTCAGCAACATTTGTGAAATCTAATAAAGGAAATAATTTATCCAAGATTAGAAGCCCCCTTACACTTGTGTTATGTAGTAAAAAAAAAAATAAAAATAGTTGTGGTCTTTTACAATTAAAAGAAATAACAGATCCGGAATTGCTTTATAGGAACTATTTCTATAGATCCGCAACAAATGATACAATGAGAGAGGATCTTAGAGATGTAGTTTTGCAATCACAAAAATTAGTGAGACTCGACTCCGGCGATACAATTGTTGATATAGGATCAAACGATTGTACTCTATTAAACTTTTACAGCAAGAAATTAAATTTGTTTGGTTTTGAACCGGCGCGCAACATAAAATATATTGATAAAGGAAAAAATATAAAGGTTTTTAACAATTACTTTAATTCAAATGACTTTTTTAAAAAAACTAAAAAGAAAGCTAAAATTATTACATCCTGCGCAATGTTTTATGATTTGTTAAATCCCAAAAAGTTTGTTGGTGATATTTATAGAATTTTACATACCGATGGTATCTGGTGTGTACAAATAAGCTATTTATTATCAATGTTAAAATTTAGAAACTTTTACGATATTTGTCATGAACATTTATCTTACTATTCACTTAATTCTTTTGAAAAGTTATTAGAAAATTTTAATCTTAAATGTTTTTATGCCCAAACTAATCCCGTAAATGGTGGAAGCATAAGACTATATGTATGTAAAAAAAATAATCAAAGATATAGATCAAAAAAATTTTCTAATTCTATTAAAAAACTTAGAAAAGGAGAGGAAAAATTTAAACTAGACAAAGAAGAAACCTATATTAAATTTAAAAAGGAAATTGACCAATTAAAAAGCAAAACAAATAGATTTGTAGGAAGAATTTTAAAGAAAGGGGGAAGAGTGTTTGCTCTCGGAGCCAGTACCAAAGGCAATGTTTTGCTACAACATTTTGGACTAAATAAATCTAAGATACCTTTTATAAGCGAGAGAAATCCATACAAAGTGGGCTTGAGATGTTTAGGATCTGATATTGAATTAGTATCTGAAAGTTTTGCAAGAAAAACAAAGCCAGATGCCTTTATTGTTCTGCCGTGGAATTTTAAAAAAGAAATTGTTAAGAGGGAGAAAAACTATCTTAGTTCAGGCGGAACCCTAATGTTTCCAATGCCTTTTCCGCATATTGTAACTAAAAAAGGCGAAAAAAAATTATAATTATTTCAAGTCGTTATTAATATCATAAAAAGCAATATCCATTGCTTTAAATTTGGTATTTTTTGTAAACCAGTAGGACAAAAATCTTTCTGCTAAAAATCCATAAATCCTTGTTAATCCATATCCCTTTAGATTTTCAAAACCAAATAAGCTTTCGCATCTTTCAAGCCAAGGAAAAATTACTTCATAATAGTCCAACAAGAGTCTCTTTGATTTACATATAAACATGTTGTGAGGATGAAAATAATAATTTGTATTCATATAGTCTTCAAAACTTTCTTTGTTCTTGTCATCTAGTAGATTAATTGCTTTTCTTAAATTGTTTTCACCGTGCATTAAATCAAAATGAAATTTTAAATTTCTTAAGTTTTTATTAAACAAAATTCCTGGTTTTTTTAGGATTAAACCAAAGCCTTTTTTTATAAATTTTGATGTTCTCTGCTGATTTACGTAAAAGGGATTTCCCAAAATGACGTCATAATCTTTATACTGATCAGGTATTTCTTTAATTGCTATAGATGGTATTTTTTCAATGTTTAATTTTTCATTGCTATAATTTTTCATAGTCCAAAATTTTCTATACTGACAAAAACCGATCCAATTTTCGCTTAATTTATCTTTATAATTTTTCCAAATCCAGTAGTGAAATGTATATTCACCATAATTTTTATTTTTTTTTGAAATGTTTTTACCAGTATTGTCTCTAAACCATTCTCTTCCAAAATTTTTATCACCAAGTCCAACAGGCAGATATCCCAAGCTTTTAATAAAATTTAAATGGATTGGTTCCATAGATATACAGTACATTTGAAGGTTATTATTATTTTTCACTAAATTATTTTTTATTATAGTAAAGTTTTTTAAAATATTTTTCGAAATGAATTTGGTAAAAAAAATCGTAACCATATTTTCCATGGGGAGTTGCTGCTGGAAAATAAGGACAAGCCTCAAGTAGCCTTGGAACTTTAAGTCCTTCTGCTATAGGAAACCCTAGTGATGAATTTCCAATAAAAAATCTACTAGTTTTTATAATGGAAGCCATGTCCAAAAAATTAATACAATTATAATGTTTTAAGTTTGGAACTGTTTGTTTTAAGTCACTATATTCTTCCAGGGTTCCTATGAAATATAAATTATTAAAATCTTTCAAAAAATTGTAATTTATGAACTGATTTCTATATCTAAAGGTTCTTTGAATTATAACCTTATCCTTTAATTTTTCATGAGTCGGTGCATCAATATATTTTTCCTCAAAATCTGGTTGAACACCTGTTAATTGAGAAGCATACCTTAGATTATCAAAAAGTATATTTATAGGTAAAGTTCTAAATACATCAAAATTTATATCTATATCTTGGCCACTATATTTTTCTGTTTTTTTTATAAACAGTTGAAAATCTAATAACGGTTTAAGCATTTCAAAATTTTTATCACTCAAGTAAACATCTTTGGAGGGATGTCTATAATATTTAACTTCGAGAGGTTTGTTTGTTTGAATGTAGAGTGTGCATTCATGATTTTTTGAAAGCTCCTTTATTACAGGCAATGCATTAACAACATCTCCCGCATGTCCGGAATGTAAAAAAGTAATTGGTTCCTTGGAATTTATTTTTTTTTCAATTTTTTCAAGATAAGGTTCTACTTTTTTCTTGTATTCTGAAAATGATCTCTGAATATTCTCACTATTTTTAAGTGCTTTATAATTTTCTGAATTAAATATTTTATACCAAAGTTTTTTAAAAGGCATTTTTATAATTCTTTATAATTTTTTTTAGTTTACTAAGATTCATTGATGAATTAATTGGAATAAGGCTTTTTTTATCATTTTTTAAAAAAACTCTTTTTATATTTGGATTATCTTTTTTTACAAAATTGTAAACAGATTTTATTGGACCACCAACATTAATAACACCTTTTTTATGAATTAATTTTTTAAAAATTTTTACAAAATCTTCATGGTAAATAAAATTAGTAAACATATTTGCAAATGCTTTTTTATGAACAAAAGGCTTTTCAGTCATGCTTGCTCTTATTATCAGACTATTTTTATACATTTGTACCGCAGACTCTCCCCCTAATTTTGACCAGGCATAATTGTTTGATGGTAGAAGAGGATCTGTTTCTTTATAATTTCCTTTTTTTCCTGGATATACATAGCTGGTTGATAAGTATATTAATTTTATTCCAAGAATTTCACACGCCCGAACAATATTTGCAGTTCCAACGATATTAAGCTCGATACTTTTTGAAATTTCTTTTTCGTGAATCCTCATTGGTCTCGAAAGACCAGCTAAATGTATGAGACAAAAAGGCTTTGTTTTAGCAAGATATCTTTTAATAGATTTGAAATTTTTTATGTCTAACTGATTTTTTTTGGGGAATAACAAATGATAGTTGAATTTACTTTTTTTTAAAACCGAACCAAATCTTCCAGTTCCTCCTGTAACTACAATTTTTCTTTTTTTTTTCATAACAAAATTATCTTTTAATATGAATCTTGCAAAAATTTTTGAAACTTAAATTATTCTTATCTTTTTTTGAGACTATTGGTTTTTTGGTAGGCCATTTTATTTTTAAATTTTTATCATTCCAAATAATACCTAGCTCATTATTTTTTGATCTATAATTGGAATTTCCATAAACAACAAAATTCTCTTTATCCATCCCCATAAAACCATGCGCAAAACCTTTTGGTATATAAATTGATTTGGAATTTTTATCGCTAAGAATAATGGTAAAACATTTTCCAAAGGTTGGGGAGCTCTTCCTTAAATCTAAAACTACATCAAAAATCTTTCCTTTTACAACTGAAACAAATTTAGCTTGATTAATTTTTTTTTGTATATGGAGCCCTCTTACAACATTCTTTTTTGATTTTGACATACACCAAAAAACACCAAGAAAATCTTTCATTTTATTTTTTAGAAACAACTCTCTAAAAGCTCCTCTGCTATCCAAATGAGTTTTTCCCTGAAAAATTTTTAAACCTTTAAATTTGGTGGATTTTATTTTCACAGTTTTAAACCAAGCCTTATTGTAATATTCTTTTTAGATATTTTTTTAAAATAACCAAGATTATTTTTATACCAAGAAAAAGTATCTTCTAAACCTTCGTTGATCGAAATCTTGTGTTTCCATTTTATTTTTTTTCTGATCTTACTAGAATTTAATGCATATCTAAGATCATGGCCAGGTCTATCTTTCACAAATATAATTTTAGCTTTTTTTCCTATATCTATTTTATTTTTTCTAGCTATTTTTAAAATTTTTTTAATTATATCTATATTTTTTAATTTAATACCAGTTCCAATATTGTAATTTTCTCCATATCTACCTTTAAGAAAAATTTTAAGTATAGCTTCACAATTATCTTTAACATAAATCCATTCTCTAGTATTTTTACCTTTTCCATAAACTGGTAATGGCCTGTTATTTAAGACGTTGAAAATCATCTTAGGTATAAATTTTTCAGGAAATTGGTTTGGTCCGTAATTGTTACATGGATTTGCTATTAATGTTTTTATTCCGTATGTCCTTCCATAAGCCTTTACCAACTGATCCGCACTTGCTTTTGATGCCGAGTAAGGAGAGCTAGGATTATAATTGTCCTTTTCACTGGCAAATTTATTTCCAATAATGTCACCATACACCTCGTCAGTTGAAATTTGTAAAAATTTAATTCTATTTTTTGTAATTTTTTTTAATTTTCTTAAAATTTCCAACAAATTATATACACCATCAATATTAGTTTTGATAAATTTTGCCGCATTATCAATTGACCTGTCGACATGTGTTTCAGCAGCTAAATTTATTATCCCTATAGGTTTATATCTTTTTATAATCTTAAGAATTTTTTCTCTTTGATTTATATCTAATTTGAAAAATAGATAATTTTTATTTTTTTTAAATTCTTTAACGTTATATGGATTTGCAGAATATGCAGATTTATCAATATTGATTACGAAATATTTTTTTCTTAGTAAAAGGTGTATTAAATTGCTTCCTATAAAACCCGAACCTCCAGTAATTATAATTTTTTTCATATTAATTTTACAAACAGGGTATGATCTATTAAATTAAACTATTAAAATAATTAGAGTATAAAATCAATTATGTTTAAATAATGTCAATTAAAGATATAA
>MDTE01132819.1_pt1 | contig 12752 bp, 12 predicted proteins | sample 811231 | NCBI WGS metagenome assembly MDTE01 (sample SAMN05326651, study PRJNA326480) | marine metagenome | isolation source: seawater | place: Indian Ocean: Red Sea | collected 2010
CGACTTGTAGGCTTTGGGCTTTGGGCTTTGGGCTTTGGGCTTTGGGCTTTGGGCTTTGGGACGAGCTTTGATCACCACCAAACAGCGTCGTAGCCTCTCGACGCTCCTGGCTAGTCTGAGCATCCCGTTGCTCGCGCAGGCACAATCGGGTGCTCCCGCCGTTGGCGACGACTCCGCGCTCCATCACGCGGCCCACGCGGGCGATCTGGCGACCGTCGAGCGGGAGCTCGACCGGGGCTCCGACCCCGATCTGACCACCTCGCGCGGCGTCACGCCGCTCGCGCTGGCGGCGCACAGCGGCCACCCGGCGATCGTCGAACGTCTGCTGGAGGCGGGCGCCGACCCGAACCTCGCTTCTCCGGCCGGTGAAACCCCGCTGATGGTGGCCTCGCGCACTGGTGTGGTCGACAGCGTCGAGTCGCTGCTGGCCCGCGGCGCTGATCCGGCCGCACGGGAAAGCTGGCTGGGACAGACGGCGCTCATGTGGGCCGCCGCCGAACGACATGCCGACATCGTCGGGCCGCTGGTGAGGGCCGGCGCCGACGTGAACGGTCGGTCCGAGGCGGGATTCACCCCATTGATGTTCGCAACCCGGCTCGGAGACATCGAAACGGTCGATGCGCTGCTGGATGCCGGCGCCGACATCCATCAGACCCTGCCTGACGGGACCAGCGCACTGGTCGCGGCCATCATCAACGCCCATTACGACCTGGCCGTTCACCTCCTCGAACGAGGAGCCGATCCCAACGCGTCGGAACAGGGCTGGACGGCGTTGCATCAGGTGGTCTGGACCAGACGCCCGAACACCAACAAGAACCAGCACAACCCGTCGCCACGCCAGAGCGGGTGGGTGACAGACCTCGAGCTGGTCCGGGCGCTGGTCGATCACGGCGCCGACGTCAACGCGCGTCAGACGAAGGAACCGCGCGACGGTTATCGCAACTATCTGAACCGGATCGGCGCCACGCCGTTCCTGCTCGCCGCCAAGGTGGTCGACCTCGAGATGATGCGCTTGCTGCTCGAGCTGGGGGCCGACCCGCTCCTGACCAACGAGGACGGCACGACGGCGCTGCTGGTGGCCGCCGGCGTCGGGGTGTGGCCGAACGAAAGTGCCGGCTCCAAGGAAGAGGCGCTCGAGGCGGTCAAGCTGATGCTGGAGCTGGGTGACGTGGTGACCACCATCGATGCCCATGGCGACACCGCCGTGCATGGATCCGTGCTCCGCGACGCGCCGGAGCTGACGCGCTTCCTGCTCGACCAGGGGGCCGAGCTCAACCATGTCAACGAGTGCGGCTGGACCCCGCTGACCATCGCCCAGGGGATCTTCTACGGCAACCTCGGCCGACAGTTCCCAGCGCTCGCCCCACTCCTCCGCGAGCGGGGCGCTACCTCTCCCCTCCCGCCTGGCGCACCGGGCTATCTGCAGATGGACTACCCGGCCCGCTGCCGGCGCTGAGCACGGCGGCAGCGCCCACCAGTACCTCAGCCCTGTTCCGACCAGGCCAACGCCGGCCCGGCCGCTGCCCCGAGCGACTGCGGGAGCCGCGCCGCGGCTCGGGCGCGGCTCGCGGCGGGGCGCACGACCGAGAACGCCGCCCGGGCCGCGTCGTCGAGACGGGCCTGGGGGCCACCGGGGACGGCGCGAAGACCGGCCAGCCGCACAATCCGAGGCCGCGCCCGCTCGAAAGCCGCGATCACGTCCGGGTCGAACTGGTGTGCCGTCGTCTCGGTGATTTCCTTCCAGGCGTCATCGATACTCCACGCCGGTTTGTAGCACCGCTTCGTCACCAGAGCATCGAAGACGTCGGCCACGGCGAGTATCCGCGCCAGCAATGGAATCTCTCGACCGCGAAGTCGATTCGGGTAGCCGGACCCGTCCCACCGTTCGTGGTGCGAGCGACAGATGTCGGCTGCCGCCTGCAGGATCGGAGAGGATGCCCCCTCGAACAACCGCGCCCCCAGCGAGGCGTGGGTCTGCATGACCCCGTACTCGTCGAGCGTGAGCCGACCCGGTTTCTTGAGGATGGCGTCGGGAATGCCAATCTTGCCGATGTCGTGCAGCGGGCTGGCATGCCGATAGCGCTCGACCTCGATCGCGGGAAGCCCCATGGCCATCGCGATCTCCACCCCATAGTCGGTAATGGCTTGCAGGTGACCACGTGCCTCGATGTCACGGGACTCGGCGGCGTGAGCCAGCGTCAGCGCCGCTTCGACCTGGGCATCGTGGAGTCGGGCCTCGGCCGAGGACAGCGCCCGACGGAGCGTGTCCACCCCGGCCGGCCGCGGACGTGTCACGTCGACACGCCCGGGCCCGACCGGGGATGCGGTGTGGCGGCGGGCAAAGAGGTTGAGCATGGGAGCCATCTGGGTATCTCGTGTGGGTGCCAGAGGACGCGTGATCCGACGCCCTTTCCCTGACCCACGAGATGCGCGTCGGAGGCCGTCTGGCACCCGTTCTTGCGCATCTGTATCTAGACGCGACAACGGGGCGCCGATTCACTCACCGCTTCTGAGACCGCTGAGAAAAGAATGCGTGGAGCTAGAAGCCGACCGAGACCGACAGGCCGGGCAGCCATTCGCCGCCGCCGGGGAAGGCGTCGGGCCCGAGCCCGAACTGCTCTGGCTCGACCTTGATATAGGTCGCATGACCTACGACGTCGAGCGAAGTGCCGCCGGTCAGAAAGAACGTGAGGCCGGCACCAAGGGTGGCATTCGGCTCCTGAAACGTGTCGAATCCGGTCCCGCTGAACACGGCAATCGCCGCCTCCCCTGTCAGGAGAAGCTGTGTCCGCCTCCCTTCGAGACCCACCAGGCGCGACGCCGCCGTGGTCTCGCCTTCGACGAACGCCCCGTGCCAGGTCACGGTCGAGGCCTCGGACCGGGACTCGCGGTCGCCCCGCGCGTAGTCGTAGCCAAACGTCAACCATCGCTTCGGGTCGTCTTGCTTCCGGGCCCGGAACGGTCGGCATCGCCGCTCAGGAGTCCTCTCGCGCGGGGAGCCGGCCGCGCAGCGGATCGCCACGCGGACGCCGGGGAACGGCCCGGTTTGCCCACCGGACGCGATCCTGCTTCACGAGCTTCAGATACGCCTCGTTGACCAGGGCCGTGGACTGGAGGGTGTGGTCGGGACGTTCCGCGCGCAGGTGGCGCGCCGCGATCCGCCGCAACTCGTCATAGAGCAGCGGCACCAGCTGGTCCAGGGCCTCACTGTCGCCCCGGTTCCACCGCAGCAGCAGCCTGGTCACCTCGCCCGCGCGAGCGTCGCCCTCACCCGGTGTCACCACGTTGGTCCTGTCTCGACTGGCGACATTCTACCCAATCCGGCCGACACCCAGATGCCAGCCTCGTCGGGGAATCGGGCCCCCGGGGAAAGCGCGTTATGATCCACCGCTGACAGAGGCACCTTGGCGACCGGTGTGGCCGGTCGCCCACCACAGGGGAAGACACCGATGGCGGACCGCATTGCGGCTGGATCGCTCCAGGTCGACCAGGAGCTCTACGACTTCATCAACAACGAGGCGCTGCCCGGCACCGACATTTCGCCGGACACGTTCTGGAACGGCCTCGACACGCTGGTGCATGGCCTGGCGCCACGGAACAAGGAGCTGCTGGCCACCCGCGACGAGCTGCAGGCACGGATCGACGCCTGGTATCAGGAGAACAAGAACGAGCCGATCGACCTGCCGGAATACAAGGCGATGCTCCAGGAAATCGGCTACCTGGTACCGGAAGGCGACGACTTCACGGTCGACACGGCGAATGTCGACGATGAGATCTCGACCATCGCCGGTCCCCAGCTGGTGGTGCCGGTCACCAACCCGAGATACGCGTTGAACGCGGCCAACGCCCGCTGGGGCAGCTTCTACGACGCGCTGTATGGCACCGACGTGATCTCCGAGGACGACGGGGCGGAGCGCGGGACCGGCTACAACGCGGTGCGTGGCGCGAAGGTCATCGCGTTCGCCCGGAAGTTTCTCGACGAGACGACGCCGCTGGCGCAGGGCAGCCATGCCGATGCCACCGGTTACGCGGTGAGCGACGGGGCGCTCGTGGTCTCGCTGTCGGACGGCTCCACCACGGGACTGGCTGACGCGGCCCAGTTCGCGGGACACGGCGGCGACGCGACCTCGCCCTCGGCCATCCTGCTCCGCAACCACGGCCTGCACATCGAGATCGCCATCGACCGCAATCATCCGGTCGGGCGAGACGACGCGGCCGGTATCAAGGACATCGTCCTCGAAGCGGCGATGACCACCATCATGGACCTCGAGGACTCGGTGTCGACGGTGGACGCCGAGGACAAGGTGGTCGCCTATCGAAACTGGCTCGGTCTGATCAAGGGCGACCTCACCGACCGGTTCGAGAAAGGCGGCAAGATGGTGGACCGCTCGCTGAACCCGGACCGGACCTACACGGCGCCCGATGGCTCCGAGCTCAGCCTGCAGGGGCGCAGCCTGATGCTGATCCGGAACGTGGGTCACCTGATGACCAACCCCGCGGTGCTCGACAAGGACGGCAACGAGGCACCCGAGGGCCTGCTCGACGCGATGATCTCGACCATGATCGCAATCCATGACCTGAAGCGGGGCAAGAACAGCCGGTCCGGCTCGGTCTACATCGTCAAGCCGAAGATGCACGGTCCCGAAGAGGTCGCCTTTACCGACCAGACGCTGGGGCAGGTGGAAGACCTGCTGGGCTTGAAACGGCACACGATCAAGATCGGCATCATGGACGAGGAGCGCCGGACCACGGTGAACCTCAAGGAGTGCATCCGGGCCGCCAAGGACCGGGTGTTCTTCATCAACACCGGGTTCCTCGATCGCACCGGCGACGAGATGCATACGGCGATGGAATCGGGCCCGATGATCCGCAAGGCGGAAATGAAGTCGGCGCCCTGGATGACCACCTACGAGGACTGGAACGTGGACATGGGCCTGCAGTGTGGACTGCCGGGCCATGCCCAGATCGGCAAGGGCATGTGGGCCATGCCGGACCTGATGGCCAAGATGCTCGAGGCGAAGGTGGGCCACCCCGAGGCCGGCGCCAACACGGCCTGGGTGCCTTCACCCACCGCCGCCACCCTTCACGCGACGCACTACCACCAGGTGGACGTGAACGGTCGGCAGAGGGAGCTTGGGTCGCGGCTACTGGCCGATCTCGACGCCATCTTGACGATTCCGCGGGAGGAGCAGCCGAACTGGTCGCCCGAAGAGATCCAGCAGGAGCTCGACAACAACGCGCAGGGCATCCTGGGCTACGTCGTCCGGTGGGTGGACCAGGGCGTGGGCTGCTCGAAGGTCCCCGACATCAATAACATCGGGCTGATGGAGGACCGGGCGACGCTGCGCATCTCCAGCCAGCACATCTGCAACTGGCTGCACCACGGTATCTGCAGCGAAGCCCAGGTGCGTGAAACGATGCAGCGGATGGCGGCGGTCGTGGACGGGCAGAACGCGGGCGACCCGCTCTACCGCCCGATGGCACCCAACTTCGACGAGAGCGTCGCGTTCCAGGCGGCGTGCGATCTCGTGTTCAAGGGCCGCGAGCAGCCCAATGGCTACACCGAGCCGATCCTCCACGCCCGACGGCAAGAGGCCAAGGCCAAGTTCGGCGCCTGAGACGCCGGACGCCTCCTCCCTCGTCGCCGACGATCGGCGCCTCGTCGCGCTGGTCGACGCGGCGAGTCACGACGCGGTCTCCCGCGCCGGCCACCACGTCGTGTGCGGACCCGGCTGCTCTCCGTGTTGTTTCGGACCGTTCTCGATCACCCCACTCGACGCGTGGCGGCTACGGCGCGGTCTGGATGCGCTGACCGAGCGCGACCCCGACACGGCGCGGGCCATCTTCGAGCGGGCACGGACCACCGCCGCCGCCCAGGCCTCCGGGTTCGCGCCCGGACACATGGGGCAGCTCCGGTCGGAAGAAGAGGAGCGCCGTCACTATCAGACGTACGCCGACGTGCCCTGTCCGGCGCTCGACCCCGACTCCGGGAGCTGTCGGATCTACGAGTGGCGCCCCCTGGCGTGCCGGACCCACGGTCCCCCGCTCCGGCTGTCGGGAGACGAGTTCCCACCGTGTCCGCTCTGCTTCAAGGGGGCCACGCCGCAGGTCGTCGATGAGATGCGCCTCTGCCTGGACATCGACGAGATCGAGAGCCCGCTCATCGAGCGCGCGGCCGTAGAGGACGGCGGCACGACCCGAACGACGATCACCTTCGCGCTCGCCGCATGGTCGCGCCGTGCCACGCGGGGATAGAATCAGCCCGACCGTCACGTTTTACACGGAGGAGGCTCGGATGACTCGTACCAGATGGCTCGTCCCCATCGTCGTCGTGGGCGTGTTGCTGACCGGCTCATCGCTCGAGACGCGGCCGAACGTCGCGGCCAACGGCATGGTCGCGTCACCCGAACCACTGGCCACCGATGTCGGTCTGGCCATCCTCAAGGCGGGCGGCAACGCCTTTGACGCCGCCGCGGCGGTGCAGTTCGCGCTGGCCGTGACCTATCCCACGGCGGGGAACATCGGCGGCGGCGGCTTCATGTTGGGGCTTCAAGCTGACGGCGAGACGTTCGCGCTCGATTTCCGCGAGGAAGCGCCCGCGGCGGCCTCCACCGACATGTTCGTCGACGCCAGCGGCGAGATGATCCCGGAGGCGAGCACCAACACCCACCAGGGCGTTGGCGTGCCGGGCAGCGTCGACGGGATGCTCAAGCTGCTGGAGCGCTACGGGACGCTCGACCGGCAGCAGGTCCTCGCTCCGGCCATCGAGCTGGCCAGAGACGGGTTCCCGGTCTCCTATTCGCTGGCGCGGAGCCTGCAACGGAGTCAACGCCTGCGGCGCTTCCCGTCCTCGATCACGACGTTCGGCCTCGACGGTGACGGCCCGCAGATGGGCGACCGGCTGACTCAGCCGGAGCTCGCCACGACGCTGCAGTCGGTCGCCGATCACGGCCGCGACGGCTTCTACGCCGGGGCGGTGGCCGACCTGATCGTCGCCGACATGGAGGCCAACGGGGGATTGATCAGCCACGACGACCTCGCCGCCTACGAGGCGGAATGGCGGGAACCGTTGGTGTTCCAACACGACCGCTACGAGCTGATCACCCACCCGGTCCCGAGCTCGGGCGGCATGACCATCGCGCAGACGCTGGCGCTGCTGAACATGCCGGTGCTGAAGCGGGTGGGGTATCACTCGGCCGAGGCGGTCTCGATGGTGACCGAGGCGCAACGGCTCGCCTTCGCCGACCGGAACTTCTGGCTGGGCGACCCTGAATTCTTCGACGTGCCGGTCGACCGGCTGCTGTCGCGTGATTACATGGAACAGCGCCGACGGCTGCTCCCGCGGGACGGCATGGCGGGCCGGAGCGAAGGCGTGTCACATGGTCCCGCCGAGTCGGAAGAGACGACGCATTTCACCGTCGCTGACCGCTGGGGCAATGTGGCGGCCATCACCACGACGCTCAACAGCGGGTATGGACTGGGCGCGGTCGCGACGGGAGCCGGCTTCGTCTGGAACAACGAGATGGACAACTTCTCGGCCCGGCCAGGCATCCCCAATCAGTACGGGATGCTGGGCGCCGAGGCGAACTCGATCCAGCCTCGAAAGCGCCCCCTCTCATCGATGACCCCGACCATCGTCCGGGAGTTCGGCGACTTCTACATGACGATGGGGAGCCCGGGCGGGCCGACCATCATCAATACGGTGCTGCAGATCTACCTCAACGTCACCGTGTGGGGCATGGATCTGCAGCAGGCGATCGACGCCCCTCGCATCCATCACCAGTGGATGCCCGACCGGATCGATCACGAGCCGTTCGCGCTATCGGCGGAAACGCAGAACGAGCTCGAACGGCTGGGCTACGAGCTGCGGGAACGTCGAAGCATGGGGATGGCGGCCGGCATCATGAAGACACCGGAGGGCTACTACGCCGGCTACGCCGACCGACGCGGCTCGGGGACGGCGCGCGGATATTGATCTGGCGGGACTGAAGTCCCGCCCTATCTAGCGCGCGTCCTCCAGGATGAAGTCGGCGCCCTTCTCGGCAATCATCACGGTCGGGGCGTTAGTGTTGCCCGAGGTGATACGCGGCATGACCGACGCGTCTATCACCCGGAGCCCCTCGATGCCGTGCACCGAGAGACGGTCGTCAACCACCGCCAGCGGGTCGCTCCCCATCTTGCACGTCCCCACCGGGTGGAAGATCGTCGTCCCGAGATCGGCCGCCGCCTTTCGCAACGCCTCGTCGGTGTCGACCTGAGACCCGGGAAGATGCTCGGTCGGCTCGAAACGCGCCAGCGCGCCGGCCGCCATGATCTTCCGGGTGAACCGAAGCCCCTTCACCGCGATGTCCAGGTCTTCGTCGGTGGATAGATAGTTCAGGGTGATGGCCGGCGAATCGCCGGGATCCGGACTCTTGATCCGGATGTGACCGCGGCTGCTCGGTTGTAGGTTGCACACCGACGGTGTGATGGCGTTGAACTTGTGCAGCGGGTCGCCGAACTTGTCGAGCGAGAGCGGCTGCACGTGCCACTCCATGTTCGCCGACTCGCGCTCGGGGTCGCTCTTGGCGAACGCGCCGAGCTGTGAGGGTGGCATGGTCAGCGGCCCGGTCTTGAAGAGGAAGTACTCGAGCCCCATCATCGCCTGGCCCCACAAGGACATCCGCTGATTCAGGGTAACGGTGTTCTTGACCTTGAAGATGGTCCGGATCTGCAGGTGATCGTGCAGGTTCTCGCCGACGCCAGGCAGATCGTGGACCACGTCGATCCCGTGTTCCTGGAGCATCGCCCCGGACCCGATGCCTGACAGCTGCAAGATCTGCGGCGAGCCGACCGCACCGGCCGCCAGGATGACCTCGCGCCCGGCCTGAATCTCGTCGCCCCCCACCAGCCGCACTCCGGTCGCCCGCCGCCGGCCGTCGGCCGAGTTCACGAGCAACCGCTCCACGTGCGCGTTGGTACGGACCGTGAGATTCGTACGGTCGGCAATGGGGCGCAGATAGGCCTTGGTCCCGCTCCAGCGGCGCCCACCCCGCTGATTCATCTGGAAATACGCGTTGCCGAAGTTGTCGCCCCGGTTGAATTCGTCGATCTTCGGGATGCCGCATTCCTCGGCCGCGTCGCGCCAGGCATCAAGAATCTCCCAGCTGACCCGCTTCTCTTCCACGCGCATCTCGCCGCCAACCCCATGGAACTCATCGGCGCCGTGCACGTAGTCTTCCGACTTCTTGAACACCGGCAGGACGTCGTCCCAGCCCCATCCCCGGTTACCCAGCGACGCCCAGTGGTCGTAGTCGCTGCGCTGACCGCGCATGTAGATCATGGCGTTGATCGACGAGCACCCTCCAAGCACCTTGCCGCGGGCATAGAGGATGGTGCGACCGTTGAGTCCGGGATCCGGCTCGATCTTGTAGCACCAGTCCGTCCGCGGATTGCCGATGGTGTAGAGGTAGCCGACCGGGATGTCGATCCAGAAGTAGTCGTCCTTGCCCCCGGCCTCGAGCAGCAGCACCGACACGTCGGCGTCGGCCGACAGCCGGTTGGCCAGGACGCACCCCGCCGTGCCACCCCCGATCACGATGTAGTCGTAAGTCACGCAGGGGATCCTACGTCACCGGGCGCCTTGGGGTCCCTTCGGCGCCCGGCTTCAGGCTTTGGGCCCTTCTGTCTCCTGTCTCCTGTCTCCCGTCTTCTTGCAGCTGTCTTTGTCGGCCCAGGGAACTTCCGGGCCGCTCGTACCGTAATACTGTATGTCACACACTATACGACGCAGACTACACATGAGCCTGAACCAGTTCGACTCGCTTCGCCATGAGCTCCGACGCGGCTGCCTCGTCCTGGCCGTGCTGGCGCAGCTCCGAGAAGAGCATCACGGCTACCGGCTGAAGAAGGCGCTGCAGGCACAGGGGCTCGACATCGAGCAAAGCACCCTGTATCCGCTGCTGCGTCGCCTGGAGCAGCAGGGGCTGCTCTCAAGTGAGTGGCGCGAGGAAGACAAGCGACGGAAACGCTTCTACCGCCTCTCAGGCACGGGCAGTGAGGTGCTCGACGCGCTGCTCGCCGAATGGCGACAGATAGGCGCGGCCGTCGAACGGGTATCAGGAGAGCTGTGAGGTCCGGCATGAAGCTACTCGACAACTACCTCCAGTCCGTACGTCTGTTCCTGCCCCGAAACCGGCGGGACGACATCGCCCACGAGCTGCGCGAGGAGCTGGACGCGGCCCTGGCCGACCTGGAGGAGGAGCTGGGGCACCCGCCGGACCACGACGCCCAGCTCGCACTCCTGGGCAGTCACGGGCACCCGCTGCTCGTGGCATCGAGATACCGGCCACAGGAGTCGCTGATCGGGCCGCTCGTCTTCCCCTACTACCGGATCGCCCTGAGCTGGTTCCTGGCCCTGACCGCAATCGTGAGCCTCGCCGGCGTGGTCCCGGTGCTCATCGGGTCAGCCCCGATCGATGGCCTCACGTTCTGGCTGGAGGGACTCGTGACGGACCTGCTGATGGTGGCCGGCTGGACGACGGTCCTGGGCGCGGCCACCGACTACGTCCTGAAACGCCGGCACAGCCTCGAACAGTGGAGCCCGTCCGCCCCCACCGAGGTGACCCAGCCGGACCGTGAGAGTCCCGTCGCCACGTCGGGTCCCGAGAAGGCCATTCAGTCCGCGGAGGCCATCTCTGGCATCGTCGACCGGGCGATCCCCGCGTTCGGTCGGCTCGGCGGCACGATCGTCGCCGCGGTCATCGGGATCTGGTGGGTCCTCGGCGTGCGGACCCCGGCGCTCGTATCCGGAAACGCGGCCGACCTGGTCACCTGGGGACCGATGGTCGACCGCATGTTCCCGCTGATCTTCTCGGCCACGCTGCTCGTCGCCTGGCAGACGTGCCTCTGGCTGACCCCGTCGGGCCGGGCGTTTCTGAACGAGCTGGACGGCGTGGTGTCGCACGTCGGCGACCGACGCGCACCCGGCCTGGTCGTCGGTCTGGCCTGGCTGGGCGCCGTGGTCTGGTTCTGGAACGATTGGGTCGTGTGGAGCGACGCCGTCGACGCCGCGACCCGGACCGCCGCCACGATTGAGGTCGCGGGGGTCGGCCTCACCCTGGCCGAAACCCTCAGCGCCGTCGCCGCGGCCCTCCTTGCGGTGCCGGCGCTCCTGCTCGTCCGGTCGGCGCTCCGGCGCTAGCTTCATCTTCGACTCGTGTGGCCCGCGGCACACCCGCCGCCCGGGCTCCGTCCACCCGCATCCGACGGATGCACCCACAACTGGGGGCTTGCCATGACCAGAGGTGTCGCTACTCGTATGCTCTTCGTCGTCACGCTCCTCGTCTCATCTGCTTCACTCGCATCGGCTCAGCCGACCGCTCGCCCGGACCAGGAGGCGATCCAACGGCTGCTCGCCAAGCGGATCGACCAGCAGCGTCGCAGCGTCGGCATCGTCGTCGGCATCGTGACCCCCGAGGGCACCGACATCGTCAGCCATGGCGTCACCAGGCGCGGCGCTTCCACCCCGGTCGACGGGGCCACACGCTTCGAGATCGGCTCGCTGACCAAGGTCTTTACCGCGCTGCTGCTGACCGACCTCGCTCGAACCGGCGAGATAGACATCGACGCGCCGCTGAGCGAGTTGATTGGCCAATGACACGTCACCCGGTGTGGGCCGGATCACGGCGAGGCAACTGGCCACCCATACGTCCGGCCTGCCGTTCTGTCCCGACGACTTCCCCGCCGAACGGCCGGCGGACTATCAGCACTACAGCAGCGACGATCTCATCCTGTTTCTGAAGCGCCATTCGCCAGCGACCGCGCCGGGCGAGAAGTGGGGCTACTCGAACCTGAACGGGGCGCTGCTGGGCACGAGCGTGGCGCGGGCCGCGGGCACGGAGTACTCCGCCCTTCTGGACCGGCGAGTGACCGGGCCACTCGGGATGGCACACACCAGCGTCACCGGAGGGGGTCCAACCGCCGCCGGAGGCCACGACAAGGACGGGAATCCCGCGCCGCCCTGGAACGTCCCCGCGTTTCTCGGTAGTGGGTCGCTGTGGTCCACCGCCGACGACCTGGTCACGTTCCTGGAGGTGGTGACCGGACGCGTCACCCACCCGCTCGCCGAGTCGGTCGCCGACATGTGGCGGGACACCGTTCCCGCCATGGGGTTCGATCAGGCCATCGGCTGGATGGTGCTCGGAGCTGGAGACGCCCCGCTTCTCATCCACGACGGTGGCACCTTCGGGTTCGCGGCGTCGTTCGCTATCGACCCGAAGGCGGACATCGGTGTGGTGGTGCTGTCGAACACTGCTGAGAGCGTCAGCGACATCGCCCGGCACCTGGTCCGTCCCGAGACGTTCGCGCTGAGCGTGCCCGAGGGTGCCAGACCCTCGATCGACGTGAACCCGGAGGTGCTCGCCCGCTACGTCGGGCGCTTCCAGCTGGACCCCGAGGCCGAGGTGCTCGTCTCGCTCGACGGCGGCGAGCTGACGGTGACGCTACCGATGGCGCCACCGCTGCCGCTCCGCGCCGAGAGCGAGACCGTGTTCTTCCTGGCAGTGAACCAGGAGACGACCATCGTCTTCAACGTCGACGCCGAGGGGCACGCGCCGAGCCTGACCCTGCGGTCGCCGGCCGGGCGCTTCGAGGCGGGCCGCCTGAGCCCGTAGGGATCCGGCGACGCCACCGGTCGGCGACCGGCACTATAATCGCGAGCCATGACCAAGCGATCACTGTCGGTGCTGTCGGGCCTGGTGCTCATGACCGCG
>MDTE01118776.1_pt1 | contig 12751 bp, 12 predicted proteins | sample 811231 | NCBI WGS metagenome assembly MDTE01 (sample SAMN05326651, study PRJNA326480) | marine metagenome | isolation source: seawater | place: Indian Ocean: Red Sea | collected 2010
ATAATTCGGGTCATTTCATCGCCATCAAGCTCAACAACTGGATTTTTTACTTTAATTTTAGACATAATTTAAATTTAATTTGATAATTTAAAATTTTTATACATATTACCTTATGATTATCAAATAATAACTTATGATGCTTGAAAAAATATTTCCAAAAGTCCACCAAGAAGGGTACAAGTTTTTAGCCATATCGGCCATTCTTACATTAATTTTGTGGTCAATTTCTGATTTTCTTGGATTTGTTTTTACTTTAATCACTATCTGGGTTTATTACTTTTTTAGAGATCCTGAAAGAACAATAATCGGAGACGATGACTATCTCGTGAGTCCAGCTGATGGACTTATAACAGTCATCAAACAAGCCAAAGGTCCAGTGGAATTGGGCCTTGAAAACAAAACCTTCACAAGAGTTAGTATTTTTATGAATGTTTTTAATTGTCATGTAAATAGAACTCCTTTGTCAGGAAAAATAGAGGATATTTTTTACAAGCCTGGCAAGTTTTTAAATGCTTCTTTAGATAAAGCCAGTGAGGAAAATGAGAGAAATTATTTTAAAATAAAAGGTAATGTCATAGATGAGGTAATAGTAGTTCAAATCGCTGGACTTATTGCACGAAGAATTGTTACGCAATCTCAAAAAAACCAGGAAGTCAAACAAGGTGATAGAATTGGTATGATTAGGTTTGGTAGCAGAGTAGATTTATACTTCAACAATTGTAAAATTATGGTAAAAGTGGGTCAGAATGTTATTGCAGGTGAAAGCTTAATAGCTAGAAAATAAATGCAAAAAAAAAATAAATTAAATGTTGTTTCAGTTAATAAGTCTAGATACATCTTACCTAGCGTACTGACTCTTATTGGTGTTTGTTTGGGAATAAGTTCAATAAAATTCGCAATGGATGGAAATTTTAGTGTTGCTATTTTATTTATTGTTACCGCTGCAATATTAGATGGTCTTGATGGTAGAGTCGCAAGGATGATAAAAGGAACATCTGAATTTGGAAAAGAACTTGACTCCCTTACTGATTTTGTAAGTTTTGGAATAGCACCAGTTTTTATTGTATATTTCTGGGAACTTAATCAATTCGGAAGAGTTGGTTGGTTAATTGTATTACTATTTTCTGTTTGCTGCGTTTTAAGACTGGCGAGATTTAATTTAACCAAGTTTGAAAGCAACGAAGAATGGAAAATGAATTTTTTTCAAGGAATTCCTTCTCCAGCTGGGGGCTGTCTTATTTTATTCCCTATAATGTATGAGCTTTCAAGTTTTAGTTTTTTATTTCAAATAAAAAATTTAAGTCCTTTTTTAGTAATACTAGCATCAATACTTTTAATAAGTAAGGTACCAACCTTTTCATTTAAAAAAATTGTTGTTCAGAGAAAAATGACATTATTTCTTTTACTAGGCTTCGGTCTATTCTTTGTATCTATAATTCAATTTACTTACGAAACAATGGCAATCTGCTGTTTACTTTATTTAATTTTAATTCCTGTAAGTATTTTTAATTATAGATCGAAACTCAGAACTGTTCAAAAAGAGATTGCAGAAGAAGACCAAAGAGATATTTTATAATTTTAAAAATGGATAACAAAAGTTATCAAGACCACTTTTTTAAAAAAGCGAAAATTTTAGGCTACAGGTCAAGGTCAGCTTTTAAACTTGTTGAATTAAATAATAAATTTAAATTCTTAAAAAACAACACAAATGTTCTTGATTTAGGTTCATTTCCAGGCGGCTGGTGCCAAGTGGCTAAAGAAAAAAATAAAAATGGAAAAATTTTAGGCCTGGACAAGAAAACATTAGATCAAATACAAGGTGTTAATCTTTTAAAAGGCGATTTTTTAGAAGAAGTTTTAAAAACAAAAATTTTTGAATACTTTGATTCGGATATCGACGTAATCTTGTCGGACATGGCAGCTGATACAACTGGGAATAAAAGCCTAGATTGTATTAGAACTAACCAGTTATGTATAGAAGTACTTGATTTCTCAAAGAAAATTTTAAAAAGCAACGGGGTTGTTATTTCAAAACTATTTATGGGTGAGGATTTTGAAGAGGTAAAGTTAAAAGGCAAAAACATCTTTAAAAAAATTAATTTTTTTAAACCAAAATCAAGCAGAACAGAGTCTAAAGAAACATATATCCACTGCGTCGGATTAAATACTTTATAATTTATTTAAATTGTATATAAAAGTATATGGCGACATTAAAAGAATCTCTAACCTTTGACGACGTAACGTTAATACCTCAGTTTTCATCAATATTGCCAAGCGAAGCAAATGTAGAAACTTCTCTGGGCGCTAATATAAATCTTAAAATACCTTTTCTATCATCTGCAATGGATACAATTACAGAGTCTAGCATGGCGATAGCTATTGCAAAAGAAGGTGGACTTGGTGTTATTCATAGAAATCTAAGTATCAAAGAACAGTGTGCGGAAGTAAAGAAAGTGAAAAAGAAAAAACTTATTGTAGGAGCTGCCATTGGAACATCTAAAGAGGACATTTATAGAGCAAATAAATTAATTGAAAATAATATAGATATGTTGGTTATAGACACGGCGCATGGCCATAGTAAAAAAGTTTTGGATATTTTAAAAAAGTTAAAAAAAATTGTTAAAAAGATTCCTATATGCGCCGGTAATATAGCAACAGCAGAATCCGCAAGAGCTTTGTCGAACGAGGGCGCGGATATATTAAAAGTTGGTATTGGTCCCGGATCAATATGTACAACAAGAATAGTGTCAGGAATTGGTGTTCCACAAATAAGTGCTGTCATGGATGTAAAAAAAGGTATTAAGAAAAACAAAAAAACTAAAATTATCTCCGACGGGGGAGTAAAATTTTTAGGAGATGCTGCAAAAGCAATAGCAGCAGGAGCAGATGCGGTTATGATGGGATCAGTATTTGCAGGCACAGAAGAAAGTCCTGGAAAGAAATTTAAATATAAAAAAAAGTTTTATAAAACTTTTAGAGGAATGGGATCAATTGGAGCCATGATGGATGGATCCTCGGGTAGATATTTTCAAAAAAATTTTAAAGATAAATCCAAATTTGTTCCAGAGGGTGTTGAAGGTAGGGTAGAGTATAAAGGTAAGGTTGAAAAAATTCTTTATCAACTGAAAGGTGGGCTTAAGTCTTCTATGGGATATATAGGAGCAAAAAATATAAAAAGTTTACAAACTAAATCAAAATTTGTAAAAATTACAAAAGCTGGTTTTTACGAAAGTATGGTTCATAATGTTGAAGTCGTAGATGATGGAAAAAATTATAGGCTATGAAAAATTTTAAAATTATATCAACGTTTTTTTTATTATCTTTATTTTTTTTTACTAGTCTTTATGGAAAAAATAATTATTTCAAAGAAGGAGAAAAACTTTTTTCAAAGAAAAAAATTAACGAATCCAAATTTAAATTTGAAAAAGATATTGTTTTTAATCCAAAAAATGAGAAGTCATATCTTTATTTAGCAAAAATTTTTAAAATTCAGAAAAATGATGAATTTCAAGAAAGAAATTTAAATACTGTTATCTTGCTTGATCCAAAAAATGAAGAGGCAATATATCTTCTTGCTCTACTTAAAATCAAACAGTCAGATTATAAAAAAGCAAAGGAATTAATTAGTGTTTTCAAAAAAGTATGTAACAATATTTGTAAAAATGAAATTGAGTTGAGTGAAACTTTAAAAAATTTACAACCAAACTAAATGATCCAAAATGAAAGAAAAAAAAAAATTTTAATAATTGATTTTGGGTCACAAGTTACAAAACTTATTGCAAGAAGAATACGAGATTTTGGTGTTTATAGTGAAATTTCAAATTTAAAAGACTTAGAAAAACTTCATTCTCTCAAAAATGTCAATGGATTAATATTTTCTGGAGGCCCTTCTACAGTTACAAAAAAAATATTTCCAAAAATACCTAAAAGAATTTTTTTAATGAATATACCTATATTAGGCATTTGTTACGGTTTACAATTAATCGCAAAACAATTTGGCGGGCAAATTAAAGCTAATTCAAAAAGTAGAGAATATGGAAGAACAGAGATAAATAAGATTAAAAATTCAACTATTACAGAAAATTTTTATAACAATGGTAAAAACCAAGTTTGGATGAGTCATCAAGACAGTGTAACCAAAATACCAAAGAGTTTTTCTACCATAGCATCAAGTAAGAATTCCAAATTTGCGATTATAGAAAATGTTAAAAAAAAAATATACGGATTACAATTTCATCCAGAAGTAAGTCATACTAGCAAAGGATCCATATTGTTAAAAAACTTTGTTTTCAAAGTTTGTAAAGCAAAAAGAAACTGGAATACAGTCGATTACAAAGAAAACATAATCAACTTCATTAAACATAAAACTAAATTAAAAAAAACAATTTGTGCTTTGTCAGGTGGTGTTGACAGCAGTGTGACCGCTTTGGCTTTAAGTAAATCAATTAAAAAAAATTTAATTTGTATAATGGTTGATACCGGTCTTATGAGAAAAAATGAGTTCAAAGATTTATATGTAATTTTTAAAAAAAAATATAAAATAAATGTTAAATTAATAAATGAATCTTCCTTATTCCTTAGAAAGTTAAAAAACGTTATCAATCCCGAACAAAAACGAAAAATAATTGGAAAACTTTTTATAAAAATTTTTGAGCGTGAAGCGAAAAAAATTAAGGGTGTTGAGTATTTGGCTCAAGGTACACTTTATCCAGATGTCATTGAAAGCAAATCCGTTTCAGGAAGTATTACTTCAAAGATTAAATCTCATCATAATGTTGGTGGTTTACCAAAAAAAATGAAATTAAAACTAGTTGAACCTTTAAGAGATTTATTTAAAGATGAAGTAAGAAAGCTAGGTATTTCTTTAGGTTTAGAAAAAAAAATAGTTAATCGACATCCTTTTCCCGGCCCCGGCTTAGCTATAAGAATAATTGGAAAAATATCTCCAGATAAAATTAAAATTTTACAAGAAGCAGACAATATTTTCATGAATGAGTTAAAAAAAAATAAACTGTACTCAAAAATATGGCAGGCATATGCCGCTTTACTTCCAGTAAAAACCGTAGGTGTAATGGGAGACACAAGAACATATGAATATACCTGTCTTCTAAGGGCGGTGACATCGGAGGATGGAATGACAGCTGATTATTTTTCCTTTCCAAAGAAATTTTTAGATAATATTTCTAACAAAATAGTGAATAATGTTATTGGAATAAATAGAGTAGTCTATGATATAACTTCGAAGCCACCTAGCACTATTGAACTAGAGTAGAACATTATGTCTAAAAAAATCTCGAGAATAAAAAAAAGTAAGTCCAAAAAAAAACTTGTTTGTTTGACAGCTTATTCCAAACCCATTGCAAGGATATTAGACAAATACTGTGATATTGTTTTAGTTGGAGACTCTGTTGCAACAGCCCTTTATGGAATGAGTAATACTAAAAATATTACACTGCAGACAATGTTAAATCATGCAGTAAGTGTAAATAAATCTCTAAAAAAAAGTGTTTTAGTATTTGATATGCCTCACAACACTTATAGAAACATTAAAGAGGCAAAAAAAAATGTAAAAAAAGTAATGAATCACACCAAATGTGATGCTGTAAAGATTGAAAGTAATGGCAGGAATTTCAAAATTATAAAAAATTTAGTAGACTCGGGTGTACCCGTGATGGGGCACATAGGTTATACGCCTCAGTTCAAAAACAAATTCAAAGTTCAAGGAAAAAAAAATAATGAAAAAAAAATTTTACTCAACGAAGCAAAAATGATTGAAAGAGCAGGGGCTTTTTCTATTGTTCTTGAATGTGTTGCTAAAAGGGTTGCACTACATATCACAAGATCTTTAAATATTCCAACAATTGGGATTGGTTCATCAAATAATTGTGACGGCCAAATTTTAGTAACCGATGATCTTTTGGGACTCAGTGGTTTTTACCCAAAATTTGTCAAAAGGTATGCTAATCTAGAAAGTATTATAGAAAGTGCTATAAAAAAATTCAAAAAAGATGTAAAAAATAAAAAATTTCCAGCCAATCAAAATGCTTATTAAATTATGGAAACACAACCGGTAGAAAAAAAAGATTTTTTTAGTTTTATACGATCCAAATTGAAAATATTAGTAAGTTTATTATTTATAATTTTAATTTCAATCTCTATTTATTCATGGTTAAAGTATAAATCCAACATTAAAAAAACAGATCTTTCTGAAAACTACATTCAAGCAAAAATATTGTTATCTCAAAAAAACCCCAACCAAGCTTTAGAAGTCTTGGAAAAAATCATTAATAAAAAGGATGATACTTATTCAATTTTATCTTTGTACCTAATTATTGACCGACAGTTAGAAAAAGATGAGAAAAAAATTTTAAACTATTTTGATATGGTATTGTCAATAAACAATTTAAAAAACGAAGATTTAGATTTAATTAATCTAAAAAAAGCAATATATATTTCAAATTCTGTGGGAGAACAACAATTATTAGATTTACTCAATCCAATTATAAATGCTGATTCTGTTTGGAAAACACAGGCCATCAAATTTTTAGCAGACTTTTATTATTCCAGGAAAGAATACAGTAAAGCTAACCAATACTATTCTAAATTAATAGATAGCAAAGATTCAAATATTGACCAACAAGAAATAAATAGAAGAATTAAAGCTCACAAAAAATGAAAATAAAATTAAGTTTTGTTTTAATATTTATATTTCTTTTGCTTAGTGGTTGCTCCTTTGATAACAAAACAGGAATATGGAAGGAACATAATCAAAAAATCATAGAAAAAGAACAGGTCATTCAAGAAAACAAAAAAAGAATTTATACCAAAAGAGATACTTTTGACCAAGAAATTGAAAGCAAAGACATCATTACAGTTTCAAAAATTAGAAAAAATGAAAGTTGGATAGAAAATAATTTAAGTCAGAGTAACGACGTTGGTCACCTTGAATATGAAAATAACAAAAATAGCATTTTTAAAAGTAAAAAAATTGGAAAAAATCGCCACAAAATTGAAAGCATAAATCCAGCTCCTTTAATTATTGATAATAATATTTTTTTCAGCGATCTAAGTGGAAATATTTTTTGTTATTCAATTGACACTGAAAAAATTGTTTGGAAATTTAACTTTTATAAAAAAAAAATTAAAAATATACCTATTAAAATAAATCTCAAAATATTATCAAATAATTTAATTGTTTCAGATAATTTAGGATATTTTTATAATATTAATTTAACTACAGGCAGATTATTTTGGGCAAAGAATCAAGGGGTGCCACTTACCTCTGAGATAAAGGCCTATGGTGAAAAAATTTTTTTATTAAACCAAGATAATAAATTTTATGTTTTTCAAAAAAATAATGGAGAAAAAATTTTAGATTTTGAAACATTTCCGGTCGTTTTAAAAAAAAATAATAGACAATCCTTGGCTCTAGGTTCTAATAATGACTTATATTTTGCAACTTCAGCAGGACAAATATTTTCAATAAATCATGAAAGTTTTAAGATTAATTGGCTAAAGAACATTAAGAATGTCAGTTCGTCAGACGAGTATGGGTTGTTTAACTCCTCACCATTAATTGTAAAAAAAGAATCAGTTTTTATTAGTTCTTCTCAAAACACAATATCACTAAGTACTTCATCGGGTAGTATACTTTGGGAAATACCATTTGGAACAATAGTAAGACCAGTTTTATCTGGAAGATTCATTTTTTTAATCTCTAAAAATGGATTTATATTAAACTCTGATATTAATTCTGGAAAAATTATTTGGTCAAAAAAACTTTTTAATTCTAAAGAGCTAGACATTAATAAAATAGGGGAGGTAAATTCTCTTCTTTTACTATCTGATCAATTGTTTTTTACAACAAAAAATGGTTATTTCTTTTTTGTAAATTATGAAAATGGTGACATTATTAATTATGCTAAAGTCTCCAAGGGATTTTATTCAAAACCTGCCGTTGCAAATGGAAAGATTTACATAATAGATAAAAGTATGAGAGTTTTGGTATTTAACTAATTTAATTATTTGACTTCCCACTAAGTAGAGATAACTGGCTAACGATCTTATTTTCATTTTGATCAACTCTTTCAATCGGGTATTCCCCGGTAAAATAATGATCTGTAAATTGTGGGTACAACTTATTTCTCTCATGTGAACACAACCCGATATAAAGTCCTTCTAAACTTAAAAAGCTCAAAGAATCTGCATTTATAAATTTTTGCATTTCTTTTATGTTCTTGTTTGCGGCCAAGAGCTCTTTCTTTGTAGGCATGTCTATACCGTAAAAGTCGGGATATTTTATTTCAGGACAAGCAATTTTGACATGTACCTCTTTTGCCCCAGCTTCATAAAGCATTTTTACTATTTTATAACAGGTTGTACCTCTTACAAGAGAGTCATCAATCAAAATAACCGATTTATTTTTTATTGAAGTCATATTTGCACTTAATTTAAGTTTCACTCCCAAACTTCTAATATTTTGTGTTGGTTCTATAAAAGTTCTGCCAACATAATGATTTCTAATTAAACCAAGCTCAAAATTCATTTTTTTATATTGTGCGTAACCTAAAGCTGCAGGAACACCAGAGTCTGGTACAGGTACAATTATATCACCATTATTGTTACTTTCTTTAGCAAGCTGATAACCCAGATTCTTTCGATATTCATATGCACTTTTTCCATTTAAAAGACTATCTGGTCTTGCAAAATAAATATATTCAAAGACACACGGTCTACTTTTCTTTTTTGGAAATGGTTTAATACTTTTAATGGTATTATTTTCAATAACTACAATTTCTCCATTTTCAACTTCTCTAATGAATTTTGCTCCAATAATATCTAAAGCACAAGTTTCTGATGCCAGAATATAAGAGTTCTTTATTTTACCTAAAACAAGAGGTCTAATACCCAACGGATCTCTAACACCAATAAGTTTTTTATTAGTAATCATTGTAAGTGCAAACCCACCTTGGATTTGAAAAAGAGCATCAATTATTTTATCAATAATCTTTATTCTCTTTGATTTAGCAATTAATTGAACAATGGTTTCTGTATCGCTTGTTGTCCTAAAAATTGCACCACTTTTTACAAGACTTTCTCTCAACATTATTGCGTTAGTTAGGTTTCCATTGTGAGCAATTGCTATACCACCACCATGAAGGTCTGCAAAAAAAGGCTGAATATTTCTCATGGATGTTTCTCCAGTTGTAGAGTAACGATTATGTCCAATTGCAAACTTTCCAGGTAATTTTTTCAATACATCTTTATTTGTAAAATTATCACCAACCAAACCATGTCTTTTTTCAGAATGAAAATTAGTTCCGTCAAAAGATACTATTCCACAACCTTCTTGACCTCTATGCTGTAAAGCATGAAGCCCTAAGGCAGTCAAAGTAGAGGCATCTTCAGCATTAAAGACTCCAAAAACACCACATTTTTCATTAATTTTTTTCATGACTTAAATCTTTTGTATTTCGTTTGTTGTATCATCTAAATCTTCACGACTTGGGAATTCCTCTATTAGTAATTGACTACCTTTTTCTGTTATTGGGAAAAAGTAAGAATTCTTAAGACTAATATCCCATTTTTCGTATGAATGAAACCAATTTAAGATTGAAAAAATACACACAACAAAAACATAACCTTTAAAAATACCAAAGAAAAATCCAAAAACCTTATCAACAGATCCCATGCCTGTGTATGAAAAAAGACGTCCCAATGATTTACCCAAAAGAATCAAGATAAATAATGTTAAAATATAAATAGCTATTCCCAAACCGACTTCAGTAAGGAATGAATTATTTACATATTCTGAAATATATGGTTCTAGTTTTGGAACTATTATAATTGTAATTATTAATGCCAGTATCCACTTTAAAAAGGACACTAGGCTTATAAAAAAACCTTTTGCAAAACACTGAATTGAAAAATAACCAATAAAAATTAAAAAAATTATGTCAAACAATACTATGTTTTCTCTTAAAAAAGACAGTAGTTCACTCATTTCCAAAAGGTTTAAAAGTTAAGATTAATCTTGGTAAAAGTGTGAGAACAGATAACATAGCTAATAGCATTGCTATACCAGTAAAAACCCCGAAATAAATTGTTGGTATAAAATTAGACAAAACAAGAATTGAAAAGCCAAAAACAATTGTAATTGAGGTATTTAATATTGCGACTCCAACTGTTTCATGACACTTTTCTAAAGTTTTATTGTAATTTTTTACTTTTTTAAACTCTTCCTTAAATCTATAAATATAATGTATACTGTTATCTACAGCTATACCGATAGTAATAGCTGCAATTGTAATTGTCATCATATCAAGGGGTATTCCCAGCAATCCTATTAATCCAAGTATTAGGAAGGCAGCCATAAAATTAGGCACAACACCTATAAATGAAAGAGTAATATTTCTAAACAATATTAAAAACATTAAAGTAATTCCCGCCATAACAATACCAAGCGTCAAAATTTGTGACTTAAAGAGACTTTGTAGAAGATTATTAAACAAGATTAGTACACCAGCCAATTTAAACTCTTCCTTTTTAAGCCCCAATTCTTTTTCTAAATCATAATTAATTTTTTTAATTAATTCGTTTCTTCTAAGATTCTCCTTAGAGTCCAGAACTCTAAGACTGATTCTGGCCTCATCATTTTTTATTGAAATATAAGGATCAATTATCTCTTTCTTGATCGTATCTGGTATCTTCGTATACAAAACACCCATCTCTAAGGCCTGTAATTTTTTTCCATCATTTAAATCTTCAGCAACTCTAACCATTGAAGCAAAAGATATCACTTTTCCAACAGGATCTAAATTATCTAGGTAGTCATGAACCTGTGTAATTTTATCGATTTTATTTCTTGTAAACCAATACTTTTCCTCATCATCTTGATCATCATCACCCCAATCCTCGTCATCATCTGAATTATTTTTTTTAGGAAATTTAATTATGATATCAAGTGGAGTTGTACCACCTAGCTCGTTATCAATTAATTTCATTCCTTTATAAATTTCAGTATCTTTGTTAAAATAATTTATAAAACTGTTTTCCACTTCAAGTTTTGTAATACCCAAAATGCTCACAAAAATAACAACTACCGCTGACGAATATATAATCTTTGAATTTTTTTGAGAAAAATTGCTTAAAAATGAGGTGATTTTTGATTTCTTTTCGCTTTCATTTCGAACGTTACTATAATTTAAAATACTCAAGGCAACTGGTAGCAAAGTAAATGTTACTGACATAGAAACCAAAAGACCTACAGTCATCATCCAACCAAAATCTATTATTGGTTTAATACCGCTAAAAATTAAAGATAGAAAAGCGCATATTGTTGTAAGTACAGTATATAGTATAGGTAAAAACATTTTCTTGGATGTCCAAAGTAAAGCGTCACTATTAGATACATTTAGATTTTCTTTTCTAAATTGAAGGTATCTAACACTCATATGAATATTCATTGCCATTGTAAGAATTAGCATTAAGGCAATGAAATTTGATGATATGACTGTAACTTTCCATCCAACCAAACCTAAAAAACCGACCATAATAAAAACAGAAAAAAAACAACTTAATAAAGGGACAACCACCCAAACAATGTTTCTGAAAACAAACCATAGGGTAGCAACAATAAAAAGAAAAACACCCAAACCAAATACAATTATGTCACTTTGAATAAACGTCATCATGTCATCAGCTATCATCGGAATTCCACCCAAATGAATAACTGGATAAATGTCATTTGAATTTTTTTCAACTTTACCCGGAGAAGGGTGGTCTTTGATAACTTTTCTTATCTCATTTATATTTTCATGATTTTTTTTGTTGTAAATTTTTTTGTATAAATCATACTCTTTTAAAAATAATTTATATTTTTCATTGTCATCTTTATTTAATTCTTTATTGTCCCTTTTATCCAAGTAAAAATTTTTGGTTTGTATCAATTCATTTAGTTTTTTATCAGGCTTAATATAAACAAGAATACCACTTGTTTTTCCATCTTCACTAATAACAAAGTTCTTATATATTGGACTATTTATAATCTCATCAAAACCTCTTTCAAGATCAACATCTCGGGAAGATAAAGTTTTAAAATTTTTGATCCTTTCGGCTAAAGAATCGTCATTATTTTTGAGCAAAGGGACATCTAAAATAGTGATTACTCTATCAACCCATTCCAAATTTTCTAAAGAATTTTTTAAAAGAGTAAGATTTTTTATCGTATTTTCAGATTTAAAGTCAAAAGCATCACTTGGTTTATGAGTATAGGTTAAAACTAAAAAATCTTTAGATCCATATTTTTTATTTACTTCTCTTAAGTATTTTAAATCAGGATCATTCTCTAACAACAGGGTATCTGAAGAAGCGTCTAGTTGAAAGTTTTTTGAGTAATACCCAAAACTCAATAAAACAATTAACAAAAATATTAATGTTACTTTTGGTTTTTGTATAACAATACTTTTATATAAATTAGAAAAGATCACTTTTGTCAGATATAACTTAAAAGTACTTGATTTAAAATTATTTATTTTTGCCCAGTTTTAGAGGCATCTTTAAATTTAGTATACATGCCCTCAAATTCAACTTTAACGACGCCAGTAGGTCCGTGTCTTTGTTTACCTATTATTAAATCAGCTTGGCCAATAATCTCATTCATCTTAGATTGCCATTCTGCGTGCTCAATTGTTCCCATTTTAGGTTCTTTGCCCATTAGATAATATTCCTCTCTAAATACAAACATTACAAC
>MDTE01053728.1_pt1 | contig 12748 bp, 11 predicted proteins | sample 811231 | NCBI WGS metagenome assembly MDTE01 (sample SAMN05326651, study PRJNA326480) | marine metagenome | isolation source: seawater | place: Indian Ocean: Red Sea | collected 2010
AAAAATTTCGACCGTGCTCGTGTGAATGACCGTGCTCGTGTGAATGACCGTGCTCGTGCGAATGACCGTGCTCGTGCGAATGACCGTGCTCGTGCGAATGACTGTGCTCGTGCGAATGACTGTGGCGGTCCGCTGCCGGTGGGTCGAGGAGGTGAACGGTGAGCTTGACCCCTTCAATGGATGACTTCTGGCGGCGGGTGATTTCCAGGCGATACTCCTCCAGGCCGAGCTTGCCGAGTTCGGTTTTTAGTTTTTCTTCAGAAAGGCCGAGGTCGAGCATGGCTCCCAGGAACATGTCGCCGCTGATGCCACTGAAGATATCGAGGTAGAGTAAGTGCATTGCAGGGCTATTCGGATCATTTGGCGGATTGGCTGGCCTTCTCAATCAGTCGGTTGATCTGATTGGCGGCGAAGGCCGCCCCGAATCCGTTGTCAATGTTGACCACCGTCACACCGCTTCCGCAACTATTGAGCATCCCCAGGAGGGCGGCCATGCCCCCGAAATTGGCGCCGTATCCAATATGGGTGGGGACGGCGATGATGGGCTTATCCACCAGGCCAGCGATCACACTGGGGAGCGCCCCCTCCATCCCGGCCACCACGATGATGACGTGAGAGGCGCGGAGGTCGTCGAGACGATCGATACAACGGTGGAGGCAAGCCACGCCGATATCGTAGATTCGTGTCACGTGATTCCCCATGAAATCGGCGGTGACGGCCGCTTCTTCCGCGATGGGCAGATCGCCCGTGCCTCCGCTGGCGATGGCGATGCGGCCCGGTCGTTTCTCTGGCGGTGCCGCGGAGAGAGTCAGACACCGGCCCGTCTCGTGGTGCGTTGCTTCCGGAAAGGTTTCTCGAACGACCCTTGCAGCCTCAGTCGAGATTCGGGTCACGAGCACCGCTTGTCCACGTCGATGCAACTCACGCGTAATGCCGATGATTTGCTCGGCTGTCTTTCCCTCGCCGAGAATGACCTCGGGAAAGCCTTGCCGGCGGCCTCTTGCTAGATCCACCTTTGCGAAGTCAAGCTCGGCAAAGGGTGACTGAAGGAGTTTGTCGAGAACTTCGGACTCTGCCAGTTTGCCGTCTTTGAACCCCTTAAGGAGGGCGTGTGCTTCCTCGAACGTCACCGGTGGAGTTTGCCACGGGGGATTCCCGGGGTCACGAAATGAATTGCGGTGGGGGTTCCCATGGGTTGCCTCGCTATTATCGGCTTGATTAATGTTCGTTCACAGAGATCATTTTGAAATAAAGCTTCATCTGAGAGATTGAATGGCATGAGCGAGAAGGCAGTGATCGGATTTATTGGAATTGGTGTGATGGGACGAAGCATGGCCGGGCATTTGCTTGCCGCCGGGCATGAAGTTCACGCATATACTCGAACCAAAGAGAAAGCTCAGAGCCTCCTTGATCAGGGAGCCGTATGGCAGGATTCTTCGGGAGCCGTCGCGGCACAGGCCGATGTGACGATCACCATCGTTGGGTTTCCCAGGGATGTCGAAGCGGTCTACCTTGGTGAAGGAGGGATTCTCGATCGAGCCAGGTCTGGGTCGACTGTGATTGATATGACCACGTCAAGCCCGGACTTGGCCGTAACCATCTACCAGGCGGCAAAGGCCAAGGGCATTGCGTCGATTGATGCGCCCGTATCCGGAGGCGATATTGGAGCTCGTGAGGCGCGCCTTTCGATCATGGTGGGTGGGGATGTCGATGCGTTTGAGCGGATCAAACCCATTTTCGAGATCATGGGGAAGAACATCGTCCTCCAAGGAGGAGCCGGTTCGGGGCAACATACCAAGATGAGCAATCAAGTCGCGATTGCCTCGGGCATGATGGCCATTTGCGAGGCCATGGCCTATGCCAAGAAATCGGGCCTGGACCCGGAGACGGTTCTCAAAAGTATCGAGAGCGGTGCCGCGGGCAGTTGGTCTTTGTCGAATCTGGCCCCGCGAATTTTGAAGGGGGATTATGCGCCGGGATTTTTCGTGAAACATTTTCTTAAGGATATGGGCATTGCGATCGAATCGGCCGAGCGCATGAAACTGGAGCTCCCGGGCCTGGCTTTAGCCAAGAAACTGTATGAGAAACTGGCGGCAGAGGGAGGTGAAAACGACGGGACCCAGGCGCTGTTTCGGCTGTATGAAAAACAGTTGTAGATTGGGGAGCCGTCAATCGAGCCTAGATCAAGTCAGTGCCGGGAGGCGAACGCGGGTCCTTCCTTTGAACCGGAGCGGTCTGGTCGGTTGAGGCGAGGTTCTTGGCCGGGTCGTTGTGTTTTTGTACCAACCAGGTCATGACATCGAAAAACGATTTGCTGAGGGGACAAACCTGGGCTACATTGTGCGCATCGTCGACGAGAAGGGTTGGCGAGCGGCAGTGGCATTGGTATGGAAGTCGATCGGCGTGAATTTACTCGGGTCATCGGTGTAACGCTGGGGACCGTTGCAATCGGTGGCCTCTCAGGGGATTTATTCGCGGCGACTGAGCCGGTTGTTTACACGGTCAAAAAAGGGGATACCCTCTCTGAAATCGCCCGGAGGCACAAAACCTCGGCGACTCGACTGAAAGAACTGAACGGGCTGAAATCGGCCCATCGGATCCGGGTTGGCCAGCGACTGACGATCTCCGAATCGGGTGGAACGGTTTCCGGGATTCCACGTAAGCAGCGATGGCAGATCGGCCACAAGAATGTTCAGCGGAAACGTTGGAACAAAATCATTGTGCATCATTCGGCAACCAACAATGGGAATGCCGGGATTTTTCATCGGAACCACCTTCGTCGGGGGATGGAGAACGGGTTGGCTTACCATTTCGTGATCGGAAACGGCACGAACTCCACCCGTGATGGCGAAATTGAGATCGGTCGCCGGTGGATTCGACAGATTCACGGGGGACATGTGAGGAGTCGTCGTTTGAACGAGACGTCTGTGGGGATCTGCCTCGTCGGCAACTTTGAACGGCGCCGGCCCACGGCAAAGCAACTGACGGCGCTGTATAATCTCACCCAGTTCCTCCAACGCGATTTGCTTTACGGAACGCCCAAGGTGTATGGCCACAAGGATCTTGAGCAGAATCTCTGTCCAGGCCGGTATTTTCCCCTTTCCGCCTATCGCAAGCGGTTTGCCTAGCCGTTGGATTCGGTCGCCAATGTGCGAATCCTCTTGACCATCGAGTTCAGCCCCGTGCTTCGGGTGGGACTCAGGTGGCGGTCGAGGCCCAATTGCTGAAAGACTGATTTTGCATCGACGGCCAAGATCTCCTCAGGGGTTTTTCCCGAGTAAAGCAGCCGAAGCATCGCGATCAGACCCTTGACAATCTGAGAATTGCTGTCCGCCAGAAAGTCGATGCGTCTGGGGGGGCCGGGTTGAATGCTTTCCTTCAGCCAGACGCTGGCTTGGCACCCTTTGACTCGGTTGGCTTCAATGCGTTCGGCCTCCGGCAGTTCCGGCATCTTGCTCCCTAATTCCATGAGATAGGCGTAGCGATCGTCCCAATCGTCGAAGAGTTCGAAGTTTTCGATGAGATCGTCGATGGTCATCAGGAAAGTGGGTCGGTTTGCGGGTGCGGGACGAAGGTGTGATCCACAGCAGACTCGGTTGGTTAGGCTGAAACTAGCTCCGTGGCTTTCATCCTCGCCCAGCGGTCGGCCTCCAAGATCATATCGAGCGAGGGTTGCAGTTGGGTCTCGTGGCGCGCCATTGTTTGGCTGACCGTTTCGGTGATTCCCGGAAAGCTGAGCTGCTGCTTGCAAAACGCTTCCACGGCGACTTCATTGGCGGCATTGAGGACGGCCGGAAGCGTGCCGCCGGTGGTGCCGGCTTCGCGAGCCAAATTGAGGGCCGGAAATCGATGGGGATCGGGCTCCTCGAAGGTGAGGGTGGCGATCTTGGCGAAATCGGTCTGAACCCGGTCGCTTCCGATCCGTTCCGGATAGGTGAGGGCGTATTGAATGGGGAGGCACATGTCGGGCGTGGAGAGCTGTGAGATGATTGAACCGTCGATAAATTCAACCATGGAATGGATCACGCTTTGAGGATGGACGATGACCCTGACTCGCGGCATCTCGATGTCGAATAGCCAACGGGCCTCGATCATTTCGAGACCCTTGTTGAAGAGGGTTGCCGAATCGATCGTGATTTTTTGGCCCATATCCCACGAGGGATGCTTGAGGGCTTGCTCCAAGCCAATGCTTGCGAATTCCTCCCGGGGGGTGGTGCGAAATGGGCCGCCCGAGGCCGTCAGCCAAAGATGCCGGACAGAGGATTGGGGTTTGTCATCGAGACATTGAAAGATGGCCGAATGTTCGGAATCGACGGCGAGTACTCGGACGCCGTGTTGCTTGGCTTCCCTCATGACAATTTCCCCTGCCATCACGAGAATCTCCTTGGACGCAACGGCGATATCTTTTCCGGCTCGAATGGCGGCCAGCGCCGGTGGCAGCCCGGCGGTGCCGACGATGGCGATTAGAACAATATCCGCCTCAGGGAGCGTTGCGAGCTCGAGCAATCCTTCGTCGCCGCAGCAGGTCCTGACGCCCTCTGGGGCCTTCGATTGGAGTTCTTCGAATCGGGATGCGTCGCTGATGGAGATCAGTTGAGGGCGAAACCGAGTTGCTTGTGCCGTCAGGTCGTTGACATTTCGCCCGGCGGCCAGACCGATCAGACGGAGATGCTCGGGAAGATCTTCGGCAACCTTCACCGTGCTGGTTCCGATCGATCCCGTGCTTCCCAAGAGGACAACGTTTTTCATTCTTTCTCCGATGTGGTGAATGATGTGGTTCAGGTGACGATGGCGAGGCGGAAGTATAGGTAGAAGATGGGGGCGTTAAACAACAAACTGTCGATGAGATCAAGACATCCCCCGATCCCTGGAAAAATCGTCCCCGAATCTTTCGTTTGAGTTTCCCGTTTGATGAGCGACTCCACCAGGTCTCCGGCGACCGCCATTCCGCCCATGAGGAGTCCGAGAATGATGGCGTGACCGCCTCTGAGCATGGCCAGTTCATTGCCTGCGAGGGAAACGGTGAGAAGGCTGATCAGCAGGGAAGTAGCAAGAGCGCCGGCGAATCCTTCCCAGGTCTTTCCCGGGCTGATGCGAGGAGCCATTTTGTGGCGCCCCACTAACGAGCCGACCAGGTAAGCGCCCAAGTCACTGAATTTTGTCACCAGAATGAAATAGAGAAGCAACCAGGTTCCCGAACCGCCTGGAGAGAAATAGATCCTGACGATGAACAAGAGTAGCCAGAAAACGTAGAACCATCCGAAGAGCGTCAGCGAGAGGGCGGTCAGTGAGAGGGTTCCAAGCGACTTCAGTTTTGCCAAGGCAAGCCAAAGAAAAAGGACCGTTGGCACGAGGGTAAGGTGCAAACCGGATGTCGAGATGAAGGTCATATGGACGACGTCGGCGGCGCCTGCTTCCGCGATGGGGGGGGCTGGGTCAGTCAGACGCGGTGGAATCTGCCAGTTCGACGCGACTTCCCAGGCGAGGAGAACCAGGCCCGCAAGGGTGGCGGCGTAACAAAGCAGGGGAGGGGACGCCTTGAAAACCATCAGGGTGTACTCGCGATAGGCGATTGTCCCCAGGAGACAGACGATGATCAGGAATGCGCTTTGGGCCACCGTGGCGTTGGGGGCAAACAGGGCCACCAGCACGATCGTCCACAAAACGAGGGTGCTTCCCAAACGGTGCACAAAGATCTGAATCTTGTTGGTCGAAGGAGCCATTGGAATCCGGGATCGGTTGAATACTTCGGCCGCTAGATTTTTCCGAAGCGGCGGTGGCGTCGGGTGTATTCTTCAAGCGCCGCAAAGAATTGCGGTTTACGGAAATCCGGCCAGAGGGTGGACGTGACGACGAATTCGGCGTAGGAAATTTGCCAGAGGAGGTAATTGCTGACGCGCATTTCTCCACTGGTGCGAATGAGAAGATCCGGATCGGGAATGTTCTGGGTGTAGAGATGCTGGGAAAACATCATCTCGTCGATTTCCTGGGGATCGATCCTGCCCGATTTCGCTTTCTGGGCGAGATCTCGGCAGGCTTCGACAATCTCAGTTCTTCCACCATAGCTGAGAGCAAGAATGAGCGTGAGGCCCGTGTTCTTGGCCAGAGCTGCCTTTGTCTTCGTGATCTGATCCTGGACGAACTCGGGGAGTCTGTAGATTTGTCCAATGACATCCAGCTTGACGTTGTTCTTGTTGAGTTCAGGGATTTCCGCGTGCAAATACCTTGCGAGGTATTTCATCAGGGTATCGACTTCGTCTTTGGGCCGGTTCCAGTTTTCAACGGAAAAGGCATACAAGGTGAGGTATTTGACCCCTACCTCACCCGCCGCGCGGAGAACGGCTCGTACCGAGTCCACTCCCTTCCGATGCCCTTGAACCCTGGGAAGCCGGCGCTTCTTCGCCCAACGCCCATTGCCGTCCATAATCACGGCAACATGGGTGGGAACGGAGGCTTTTGCCTTCTCACTGAGCTGGGCGGTCGAGGCAGTCATCGGAGGTCTCGTGTCACTGCGGGGGAAGCCGTCCCCGTGATGGCTAAAGCTCGATTGTTTGAGCCCGGGCCGGCCCCACGGACACGATCCTGAGTTTCGCCCCGCTGAGTTCGGCGATGGCCCTGAGATAGCGCCGGGCGTTCAGCGGCAGATCGGACCATTTTCGGCATTTCTCTGTCGATTGTTCCCAACCGGGAAACTCGGTATAGACGGGGCGGCATTGAGCCAGTTGCCCCATGGCGTTGGGGATTCGGTCGATCGTTTTCCTTCCCAGTCGATAGCCGGTGCAGACGCGGATCGTGGACAAGGTGTCCAAGCCGTCCAAATTGGTGACCGCGAACTCGTTGATGCCGTTGACGATGCGAGCGTGTCTGGTCAGGATGGCATCCAACCAACCGCAACGGCGAGCCCGTCCCGTCGTGGCGCCGTATTCCCGGCCCATCTGATGGAAATGGTCACTGAGAAGATCGTCCTCGGTTGGCATCGGACCTTCTCCGACCCGGGTGGTGTAGGCTTTCATCACGCCAACCACTCGATCGATGCGATTGGGGGCCACGCCGGTTCCCGTGCACGCGCCTCCGGCGGTGGTTGAGGAGGAGGTGACGAACGGGTAGGTGCCGTGGTCGATATCCAGGAAGGTGCCCTGCGCGCCCTCGAAGAGCATCTGGTCACCGCGCTCACAGGCATCATGGAGAAGGTGGACGGTATCCGTCACGAAGGGTTTGAGCTTGCGGGCGGCCGCCTGATACTCCGCTTCGATTTTCTTGAAGGAAAGCCGTTTGCTCCCCAGGGAGGTGAGGAGGGTATTGTTGGCGTGCACGCGCTGTTGGAGCAGTTTGGAAAACGTCGATGAATCCATGAGGTCGACCAATCGAATCCCGGTACGGGCTGCCTTGTCTCCGTAGGCGGGGCCGATGCCACGTTTGGTCGTGCCGATCTTGTTCTTTCCTTTGGCCGTCTCGCGATGTTCATCCAGAAGCCGGTGATAGGGGAACACGACATGAGCCGTTTCACTGACAAAGAGATTTTCCTTCACCCGGACCCCGAGTTTGCGGAGGCCATCGATTTCACCCATGAGGTGGATCGGATCGAGAACGACCCCGTTCCCGATCACACAGCGCTTGCCTGGACGAAGAATGCCTGAGGGAATCAGATGAAGGACATACTTCTTTTTTCCAACCAGCACCGTATGGCCGGCGTTGTTCCCACCTTGCATCCGGACCACGAGATCCGCTCGATCGGTGAGAACGTCAATGATCTTTCCTTTACCTTCGTCACCCCATTGGGCGCCAATTAGGATCGTATTGGGCATAGTTGGACTGAGACTGCGACACGAAAAAGCCCCGAAGGTAAATTCGGGGCAAATGCTCGGTATTTACGGAAAGGATACTAGGCGGCTCCGGCTCCCTGTCAATCTCCCTTATTCCTCGGGCGCAGGGAGGGGGTTGGTCACCTCGTCGATGACCTCCTCGACAGTCTCCGGATCCGTTCCCGATTCCGCCGATTCGGCCTGAACCTCCTGCGGATTGGTTTCCGCGTTTGCGCCTGCCGGAGTCTCCTCCGGAGCGGGTGCTTGAGATGGCGCTTCCTCGGCCGGAGCGGGTGCTTGAGCTTGGGGGATGACAGGAGCGATTGGCAGCGGTGGCCCCGCAGGGGCTGCCGCTGCGTCCCCGCCTTCTTCCTCTTCAGGTTGCTTGATCAAATCGGAGCGTTTGTTGAGGAGGGCGTCAACGGTCCATTTGGAGACCAGATAGGTCCAACTCTCATAGACTTTTTCCTTCTCGAGCTTCTCCGCCAGCGTCTTCTGCTGATCGGCAAACTCCTTGTCGAGTCGTTCGGTGTCCTCTTCACTCTCGTCCTCCGGTTTCTCCCGTTCTGCGGGAAGCTCTGCTGATACGGTCACCTGGACGGGATAGTTGTCCTCGCCATCGGCTTGACCAATCTTCAAGGCGTAGGTGAAGCCGTCGAAGGTCTTGAGCTCGGCGGTGATGGGAGTCTCCATACCACTTGATGACTCATCATTGGCAGGGTCAACGATGTCATTGAAACTTGGGGAAGAGAGGATGTTCTTGAGACTGTAGGATTTGGTGGAGTCGATTTCCTCATCATCCGCCAGACCTTCCAATCCCATATCGGCCGTCTCTGAGTCTCGTTCCACGGACCAGGAATCTGAGGCTTCGGGATGTGTCACGGCCGCGGACTGAAGCTTCTCCACCTTGATGAAGTCTTTGTTGAGCCAGTACTTGGCATCGACATCGACCGATGAGAAGGTCTCGGAGACCAGGGCGATTGCCTCGCTGTTGCCATTGGGGAGCACGTAGCGTCCATCGGGAAACTCACCCCCGCCGCCGAATTGTGAGGGCGATTCGGATTTACGCATGTGCTCCTTGCCGAGCAGGAGATTGGCGATCTCTGAATCATTCTCCCCCTTGAATGAGAGCAGGATTCCCGAGTTGGCTCCTTCGCCCGGGGTGACAAGACCGAGGCGACCGTATTGGCTCTTTCCGGCCGAAATGGTCCGACTGATCTTGAGATCCCAGACGTCTTGGATGAGGTCGCCCACTTTGGAGAAATCGGCAGGGTAATTCCAACGATCTCCCACCGTCCATACTCCCTCTTTCTTGGCGAGGGCTATCTCTCCCTCGGCATCCTTGAAGTGAATGGAAGTGACGTCGTTCAAGGGGAAGTCAGGGATGACCTTGCCCCCGAGATTGGATTCGGACCGGGACCAATCTTTGCCATCATTCCAGAGGAAATAAGCTCCGCCCCCACCGACTATGAACAGGGCAATAATGAGTTTCTTGAACTGGCTTGAATTCATCGTGCTGCGGTTCGTTTACGTTTAATCGTCGCAATGAGAATGCCGCCCACGGTGACGATCAGCGGCATTCCAGCAATGTTCACCCACTTGAGTTTCGTTTCGAGCGCGTCGATATCCTTGCGCAGATTCCGGCGCATTGTTTTGAGTTGTTTGTTCGTATCCACCTGTTGTTTGCGGAATTTCTCCAGCTCAGCCTGTTGTTCGGGCGAAAGCACGAATCGTTGGCCTTGACCTTGATCCGAGCGTTGTCGCTGCAACTCACTCAATTTGGTCTGGGTTTGCTGAAGGGTTTCCTCGAGGCCTTGGATCTTGGAGCGGTATTCCTTCTCCGCTTGCATCTGCATGTCGCGGATCGTGGTGAAGGGTCGGTTCATGGCGGCCCGGGATCGGACCTGGATGAGTCGATTGTCCCCCGCCAACTGCTCCACGACGTTTTGGGCGAGAGGCAGATTCCCGTTGAGGAGGCTCATCATCCGGGCGCCGAGGAAGTTCTGGATTCGAACGGAAAAGGAATCAAAGAGGAAGTCGGCGTCCCCGAAGAGAACGACCGTATTGTCCGTCTCGGATTCGGTGAGCGAATCCACTACCGGGGCTTCGTCTTCCTCGTCGAGATCATCCTCGGATTCGGAATCCGATGTGGGTTTGCCGTCGGGAAAAGCCGTTTTGAACTTTCCGGTGAGGCGAAGGGCAATGGGAAGCTCCTTTCCTTCGGCGGCGAATTCCCGAGCGATCTGCGCCCCGGAAAGCTGTGCCATGAAGCCATCCACCAACTGGGATTCCTCGCTGGTGTGAAGGAGGACGGTTTGCTCCAACCCGTCCGCCGGCGTTCCGCTGAACGTGCCGACGAAGGGCATCAGCAACTGATCAATCTGCGCGGTGACCACGTCGTCCCGATTGATTCCATTGTCGTTCACGAAGAGCACGGAGGGTTGCAGTTGGGGCGGCGTGCCTTGGCGGAAGGAGACTTCCTTGGCAAAGGCCATATCCGCCACCACTTTCGAGGTGTTGAATTCAATGCCCCACGCTTTGAGGAGGGTCGCCAAATTCGACGTGCTGGGGGGCGAACCCATCATGTTGTTGGGATTGGGTTGTTGGTCGATCAAGGCCAGAGCGTCAAGGAAGGCGAGCAGTTTTCCGCCGCGGAGGATAAACTGATCGAGTGCGTATTCCGTCGCTTCCGTGATCTCTTTCGGATGAATGAGAATCAGTACGGTGATGTCATCCTCGATGGCGTCGGCTGTCATTTCGATTTCCCGAACGTCGAAATCCTGCTTCAACTGGCCGATGACCGCCCACGGGTCCTGCCCCTGTCCCCCCTGACCCATCCGAGCCATCATCGGGTTGGCCGGTTGGCCGAAGGCTGGAAGCGTCGACATCACGCCGATCACGGGTTTCTCCACCGTGACCACCTGGGAGACAGCGCGAACGATTTCATACTCCAACTGGCGTTCCTTCGAGGGATCCAGGAAGGGAATGGCTACCGTTTCGTCGAGCATGCTGACCGCCAACCCCAGGTAAATCCGGTCGGTGAGTGACAGCGCCTGGCCTTCCACACCGTCGAGGCGAGCGGAATCCTCGGCATCCGAATCGGGTTCCGGATCGAACTTCTTGATGGTGAGATTGCCTCCGCTGTTGGCGGCGAACTCTTCGAGCAGATCCTCGACCCGAGTCAGGTAAGTCTTGAGCTGGGGAGGCATGACCTTGTCATCCCGGGTCGCATAGAACCGGATTTCGATGGGTGTGTCCAATTCCTGCAGGATCAGCTTGGTACCCTCGGAGAGCGTAAAGACCTTCTCCGCGGTCAGGTCAAAACGATGTTTGACGAAGCTCGCGATGATGTTTAGGCCGATGACGATGATCAGGCAGACGGCAACCCCGATGGTTGAAAACAGGAAAAGATCAATCTGTTTCTTCTTCATGATCGTTTGAATTTAGTTGGTTCGCAGGCTTCGAAGAATGACTCCGGTGGTGAAGAGGCTGAAACCGATCAGCGACAAGAAGAAAATCAAGTCGCGGGTATCGATGACGCCTCGCTGGAAACTAAAGAAATGGGTCATGACGCTCAGTGACGAGACGACGTTGACCAGCCATCCGGGGGCCCATTGAATGAGCATGTCGGTGACCGGTTGGAAACCCGCCAGGATGAGGAACAGGCAGATCACAACCGACAGAATGAAGCTGATGACCTGGTTGCGGGTAATGGCCGAGGTCATGCAACTAATGGCCAGATAGCCCCCCGCCAGCAGAGCGCTTCCAATGTATCCACAAATGATGACTCCGAAGTCGGGGTCCCCCAAGTATTCCACTGTAAAGATGATGGGGAAGGTCAGGATTAGCGCCAGGATGAGAAAGAGCCAGGACGCCAGGAACTTGCCGAAGATCGCCTGTCCTGCGGTGATGGGCATTGTGAAAAGCAGTTCCAGCGTGCCCTGACGCCGCTCCTCTGACCAGAGGCGCATGCCCACGGCGGGCACCAGGAAGAGGTAGATCCAGGGGTGCCAGGTAAAAAAGGCGGCCAGCGAGGCCTCGTCCCGCTCGAAGAATCCTCCCAGGTTTCCGCTGAAGGTGAAGAATCCGATGAGAACCAGGAAGATCACGATGAAGACGTAAGCCACGGGCGATGAAAAGTAGCCCGACAACTCGCGTTTCAAAATGGCCCAGGTGTTGGAGAATCCGTTATTCATGCCGCCGCCTCCTTTGCGGTATCAGGTTTGGTAATTGTTCTAAACACTTCATCCAGTTTGCCTTCTTCGGTCCGAAGTTCCTCGATCCGCCAACCCGCCTGATTCGCCGAGTCGGCGATGTTTGAGGCCAGCTCGTTCTGGGAGCCGGCACTCTTCGGCGTGGCCTTGACCGTGATGGTGTCACTGTCATCGAGAATGAGAATCGTGTCCACCGTGCCGAGTTGGCCCAGGCGCTCCTTGACGCCCTCGGATTCGGCACCACGGACCGTCAGGACAACGGCACCCGCATTGGGGGATTTCTTCTTCAGCTCGTCTGGCGTCCCGTCGGCAACGATCTCGCCGCGGTCGACGATGATGGCGCGACTGCACACCGCCTCGACCTCCTCGAGGATGTGGGTTGAGAAGATAATCGCCTTCTTTTCCCCCATTCGTTTGATGATACTCCGGACTTCGTGTTTTTGATTGGGGTCGAGGCCGTCGGTCGGTTCGTCAAGAATGAGGATGTCGGGATCATGAATGATGGACTGGGCAAAGCAGGTCCGGTGGCGATAACCCTTCGAGAGCGTATCGACGCTTTGGTGGATCACTGAATTGAGAAAGCACAGTTCGACGACTCGGTCGATGGCTTGATTGCGTTCTCTCCCTGAAAGGCCCCGGATTTGGGCGGAAAAGTTGAGAAATCCCCGGACAGTCATGTCAGAATACGCAGGGGCATTCTCAGGTAAGTAGCCGATCAAGCGTTTGGCGGCG
>MDTE01079255.1_pt1 | contig 12746 bp, 7 predicted proteins | sample 811231 | NCBI WGS metagenome assembly MDTE01 (sample SAMN05326651, study PRJNA326480) | marine metagenome | isolation source: seawater | place: Indian Ocean: Red Sea | collected 2010
TACATGGATATTTCTAGGGTAGGAATCTATGGAGGATCAGCTGGTGGGCAGAACGCGATGGCAGCGATGCTTTGGCATGGAGATTTTTACAAGGCTGCCGCTGCTGATTGCGGGTGTCATGACAACCGTATGGATAAGATGTGGTGGAACGAGCAGTGGATGGACTACCCAATTGGGCCACACTATGATGCGCAGTCTAATGTAACCAATGCGCATCGGTTACAAGGCAAACTCTTATTAACTGTTGGAGAGCTTGATACTAATGTTGACCCCTCTTCTACTTATCAGGTGGTCGATGCGCTTATAAAGGCAGATAAGGATTTTGAATTTCTGATGGTTCCGGGAGCAGGTCATGGGGTGGGTGAATCAAAGTATGCGGCACGGAGAAGAATGGATTTTTTTGTTAGAAGCCTTCTCGGCGTTGAACCTAGATTGAAATGATTATTTGTAGTTTATATGAGAATTATTTTTGGTTTGGTTTATCATAAGTCAAATATTGCTTAAGACGGTTGTGCTTATGTATTTTGCTCTCTAGAGTGTGGTTTTCATGATTCGAATTTTACTTTTTTTTGTTTTCTTATTGGTGACGGCAGGTTCGGCGACTAGTAAAGATGCTGAAGAAAATGGTACACTGCGTGTATTTATTTTTGCCGGTCAATCCAACATGGTTGGTTCTGATTCTAAAGTGCAGGATATTAAAAACTTTCCACCATTTCTTGGGCTTGAGAAGGAACAAAAAAATGTAAAATTCGCTTACTTAATAGGACGTGAGAATAAGACTAGCAGTAATGGTTGGGTAGATCTGCAGCCAGTCAATAATACTGTTGGTCCTGAGTTGAGTTTTGCACGCAATGTGTCTCAAGCAATTGATGATCCGATTGCCATTATCAAGTGTGCTGCTGGTGGTACTCATTTAGGTGGAGATTGGAACCCAGACCAACCGATTGGTTTTAAAATGTATCCGCTGGCTCTTAAACTGGTTCGCGATTCACTAGCCGAATTAGCCCGTGATGGCATACGCTATCGAATTGAAGGTTTTATGTGGCATCAGGGAGAAAATGACATGTTTGAACAAAATTATATGCCTAATTATGGAAAGAATTTAAAAAACTTCATCCATAGATGGAGAACTGATCTGAACACGCCAAACTTGCGATTTTACATTGGTGAATTGTGTACAAAAACAATTTGGGGAATGGATTTGCGTCCTCGTATGTATGCTATCAGCAAAGGGCAGCGCATAGTCACAGATATGGATCCATTCGCAGAGTATATTCCTACGTCTCATGTTGGCGTTGAAATTGGTGAACCAGTTGGATTGCATTATCACTATGGGACCCTCGGTCAATTACAACACGGAGTTAATTATGCAGATGCTTATCTTCGTTCAGTTGGTGCTAAAAGAGAAGCGATTCGAAAACTTAGTAAATGGCCATACAATAGAGGTGATGAGGTAAACATTTTTATATTAGCGGGACATCGTAATATGGAGGGTGAACGTGCATTTGTTCAAGAGGCAATCAAATTGGGTGAATCTGATTTGTTAAAGGATGATCCTAAAATTGCTTATAAGTATAGCCTGGGTGGCGGTTATAGAAAATCAGCTAATTGGGAGCCGCTTGGTCAAGTGGGCTTTTATGGCACATTTGGTCCTGAGTTAAGTTTCGCCAAATCACTAAAAGACAATAATGTACCCAACATTGTTATCGCCAAATTTGTTCATAGTGGCTCTCAAATCATAGATTGGACGCCTGAAGGCAGTATGGCCAAATCCCGTCATATTTACCCTGATTTTATAAGATTCGTTCAAGAAACGGTTAGCGACTTAAAAGCCAAGGGGCATCCAATACGTTTGGCTGGAATATTTTATCACTTGGGCGAAAACGATATGTCATTTTATCCTTATAGAAAAATGGCAGCTGAGCGAATTCAGTCTATCATCGCTAGGAGTAGAGCTGATCTAGGTCAGCCAGGGCTTAAGTGGTATGTCAGTCAGCAATTGCCCACGGATGAAAAGGGTGTTAACCGAATTGATGTGGTGGCAGATATTGAAAAGATTGCAAAAATCGATCCAAACTTCATTCATTTAAAGGCATTTAATCTTCCCCCACAAAAAAAGAAGCTCGTCCTTGATGCGGCTGGAGTGATTAATCTTGGAAAGCTAATGGGGCAAGGATTTAGGCAATAAGTAAGAAAGAATCTCTTTATTAACATGAGTAATTCGTCTTGCCGGGTTAAGTAGATTCGGCAACGATTTGCTGTCACTTTAAATCATTATGTATAGGTTTTATTCTCTATTGATTTTGTTTGGCTTGGTTAGGTTGCTGGTTGCGGAAACCAATTTTGCTCCGACCGATTGGCCGAACTGGCGTGGTTTGACTTCTGATGGGCAAGCTAAGCTTGTTAATGGCCTGCCGACTGAGTGGAGTGAAACGAAAAATATCATTTGGAAAACGTTTATTCCTGGTCGAGGCCATAGCACTCCAACGTTGGTTGGTAGTCGCATTTATCTTGCAACAGCAGATGAGGAGGAAATGTTCCAGTCAGTTGTTTGCTTGAATAAGTTGGATGGCAAAATAATTTGGGAAACTAAAGTGCACGAAGGTCAGTTTGCCGTGGGTTTAAATAAGCATGCATCACACGCTGGAACAGCGGTTGTTCATGATGGAGAACGGTTGTTTGTCAATTTTGTTATTGGTTCTCAGGCATATGCTTCGGCATTGGGCCTTGATGGTAAGTTGCTTTGGCAGAAGCCAATTGGAAAATATAAGGTTCACCAAGGTTATGGCAGTTCACCGATGGTATTTGGTGATATTGTTGTAGTTAAAGCTGACACAAAGATTGGTGGGGCAATATGTGGTTTGGATAAAACAACTGGCCGTGAAATCTGGCGACGAGAGCGTCCAAAGTTTCCTAATTATACTACGCCTGTGGTGATTGAGTCGGCAGGTAAGCAGCAGATGGTATTTTGTGGTTGTGAACTCATCACGAGCCTTGACCCATTAACAGGGGAAACATTATGGGAGGTTTCTGGATCGACACAGGAGTGCGTTTCAACACTTGTTACTGATGGGACCCATATTTTTGTAAGTGGTGGGTGGCCAAAAAATCACACGGCCGCCATAGTAGCGGATGGATCCGGGCGGGTGGCTTGGAGGAATTCGGCTCGTGTTTATGTTCCCTCGATGTTAATTCGAGATAATTATCTTTATGTAACAATGGACGCAGGTTTTGCAATTTGCTGGAATGCCAAGACGGGTAAAGAACAGTGGAAAGAGCGCCTTGGTGGAGCATTTTACACTTCGCCGGTAATGGTGGGGGATCGTATTTATGGAACCAATCTTTCGGGTAAAACGTTTGTTTTTGAAGTCAATCCTAGAGAGTTTAAACTTATTGGAGCCAATCAACTTGGCGATGAAGTTTATGCATCTCCTATAGTTAGTGGAGATCGGCTTTATTTGCGGGTGGCATATAAAGGTGATACAAGGAGAGAATTTCTTTACGCTATAGGTAGTAAGTAACGGTTTGCTTTCTTTGGATTAGAATAAAACTATTCTAGGGGATTGATTGGCTTGGTTTTTCCGGCTAGAACTTGTGCCGATGCCATCCGTTGGACAGCAGTTGAAAAACTCCCGCGAATCACAGGGTAAATCTTTGGAGGATGTTGGCGGTGAATTGAAGATTCGTGCTGATCATGTTGCTGCCTTGGAAGAAGGTGATTTTAGCAAGTTTGATGCACCAATTTTTATACGTGGCTTTGTCCGTTCTTATTGTCGCTTTCTTAAGCTCGATCACAATGCGCTTATTGTTCAGCTTAATCAAGAATTGGGAGACACCGATTCTTTGGCTTCTGATCCGTCACTTCCTGGTAAAAAGGGATTTGTTGATGGCTTAACACTTTTTTTATCTAGGCTTAATTGGAGCATCTGGCTGCCATTAATCGTATTTATTAGTATTGCAGGTATTGTCCTTTTTGTAGTTGATGTAAAACAACAAAAGCAAGAGGAACTGAGGCTTGGTGATTGGGCTGATAAGCTTCCTGAGACTAAGTATGTACCAAAAGGAAATATGATGAATTTGGAGCTTCCATTACCGTCGGCACCAGTGAAGCTTCCTTCGACCAATAGTCCTTCTTCAAATCGCTAGAAGCATAAGTGCCTTTGCTGCTAATTAGGAAGGAAACAGGTACACTTTTCGTGTAGGTCAGTAATAAAGATGAATAGGCCATACTCCATTGTTATAGTGTTTCTTTCAATGGCCGGTTTGTTTTCGTTTGGTTACACAGAGATCTTGTTGGAACGTGGTTCAACTTGGAAATATCTTAAAGGGCCTGAGACTCCTGTTAATTGGTTAACTTCAAACTTTGACGATTTAGATTGGTTAAGTGGTAAAGCCCCGTTTCGTTACGGGGATGGTCAAGGCGGTACATTGTTAAGCGATATGCCCCGGCGTTATTCTACAGTTTATCTTTTCCGAACTTTTGAAGTTCAAGACATCAGTCAATACAGTGTTCTCGATTTATTAGTTAACTTCGATGATGGATTTATAGTTTGGATTAATGGTCGAAGAGTCATTGCGCAGAATCCACCCAGAACACCGGATTCTCAGTTGGCTTCAAATACACATGAGTCCGGCCAATTTGAAGGATTTGAGATTGGAGACCTTGATACTTATTTAATCAACGGCGTTAATAAGATCGCGATTCAAGCATTTAACCTTAGTCTTTCAAGCAGTGATTTTTTGATCGATGCAGAGTTAGTTGGAATCAAGTATGATGATACACCACCTAAATTAAATAGCTTCTTGCCTGCCCCAGGCAAGGTGCAAAAGTTAAATAGTGTGACATTGGAGTTTAGTGAACCTGTTCGTAATATTGATGTTGGGAATCTTCGGCTGAACGGTCAATTCCCAAAATCTATCCAAGGACAGAGTAATTCTTGGACATTCAATTTTGCTGATGCAGATTACGGTGAAGCTGTTTTGTCTTGGGATTTAGATCATGGGATTGAAGATTTCGGTCGGCCTCCTAATAAATTTATTCCAGAGCATAAAGAGTTAGCCCGTTACCGAGTAGTTGATGATCTAGCCCCTGAGTTGGTTGATGTTATGCCTCGGCCTGGATCTAAGGTGCGTGAGCTGGAGAAAATAAGGTTATTCTTTAATGAACCAGTTAAGGATTTTGAGGTGAATGATATTCTGATCAATGGTCAATACCCAACTAGTGTAACCGGATTTTCTAATGGACCTTGGGATATAGAGTTCAAAAAAATCAAACATGGTGAAGTGCTGGTTACTTGGCCAAATGAGAATGGAATTATTGATCAGGCGGCTAAGCCAAATGTTTTTGTGAGTCGAGCTTGGAGGTATAATGTTGATCCAGATCGTTGGCCGGGAGTAGTTGTAATTAATGAGTTCATGGCTTCCAACCAATCCAATATAAGAGATGAGAATGATCAGCCAGTTGATTGGATTGAACTAGAGAATAGGGGGCGTAATACTGTTAATTTGGGGGGGTGGTCTTTGACAGATGACAGGGATCGTCCCGGTAAATGGATTTTTCCTGATATTGATCTTGCGCCAAAGGAGTTTCTGTTAGTTTTTGCATCTGGTAAGAATCGGCGGGTTATAGGCAGGGAGCTACACACTAATTTTAAACTTGGATTAAGAGGTGGTTATATAGGTCTATTTAGTCCTGAGTTGCCCCGTAAGTTGATAGACAAAGTTACTCCCAAGTATCCTGAACAGCGTAGTAATATTTCATACGGTCTTTCTGGAACTGATCGATGGGTATATTTCATCAAACCCACACCTGGTGCTAGTAATGGAATTGGTAGTTTTGAGAATATCCTAGCTAAGCCCAAGTTTAGCCGGAAAAGAGGTTTCTTTATGGAACCATTCGATCTTGTCCTAAGCACAAAAGAAGATCAGGCTTCAATTCGCTATACTACAGATTATTCATTGCCAACAACAACTAATGGGCAAATGTATACCGGTCCAATACCGATTACCGACACTACTGTGATTCGGGCTGCAACTTTTAGACGTGGGGCATGGGCATCTGATGAGTCTACTCACACCTTTGTACTTGGTAATTCTAAAGCCATTACTTCACTTCCTGTTATTTCACTTGTTACGGAGAAAAAAAATCTTTGGGGTGAAACTGGAATTTTGGAAATCGATCCACGTAACACTAACAAGCGGGGCATGGCATGGGAACGTCCAGCTTCCGCTGAGATGTTTTTTCTAGATGATTCAGATGGTTTTCAGATTGCAAGTGGGATGCGACTACAAGGTGGAGATTTCATTAGAGCTCGTCATACTCCCTATAGGCCAGTGCCATGGAGTAAGTACTCATTTCGTCTTTATTATCGAGGCAAGTATGGAGAAAGCCGTTTAAACTATCCTTTGTTTCCTGATCTCCCGATTGATGAATTTGAACATGTTGTTCTTAGGGCTGGTATGAATGATTCGATCAATCCCTTCATTTGTGACGAGCTTTGCCGCAGATTGTACCGTGACCTTGGTCATGCTTCTAGTCGGGGAATACTTGTGAATCTATTACTGAATGGGAAGAGTCAGGCTTACTATAATCCCACTGAAAGGGTAGATATTAACTTTTTACGTTCAAGGCATGGTGGTAGTTCCGAGTGGGATCTGATAGCGCAATTTGGTGAGGTTCGAGAGGGTGATGATATTGAGTGGAACCGTTTTAAAAAGCTTACTATCAATCGTGATCTTACTAATCCAGCTAATTACAAGAAAGCGGTTGATCTAATCGATCTCGATAACTTTATCGACTACATAATACTTTGTATTTACGTCGATATGGACGATTGGCCTTATAATAATTGGCGAGCCGGTCGCGAACGGCGCACTGGTGCAAAGTGGCGTTTCTATCTTTGGGATGCAGAGAGATCTTTTGGGACAGATGGCAAGCAGATGCTTGGGAGGCAAAGACGTGTTGTGACGTCGAACAATCTTACACAAGGTGCGCTTGCGAGTCGGGCTGATATTGCGCGCATCTTTCAATCATTTTCTGCGAATCCGGAATTCCGCCTTCGTTTTGCTGATCGAGTTCAAAAACATTATTTTAATGAAGGGGCGTTGACAGATAAGCACATTTCACTTCTACACCGAGAATTAACAGAAGAAATGAAACATGTTCTTCCTGATATGAGTCCCTATATTGGAAAGGTTTGGATTCCTCAGCGCAGAAGGATTGTGATGGAGCAAATGGCCAGCATTGACTTACAGCGTTCTTTAAATGCTCCTCGTTTCAGTCAGCACGGAGGCACGATTAAATCTGAATTCACACTGGATATGACTGCTCCAAAGGGTAAGATTTATTACACCTTAGATGGCACTGATCCGCGAGGTTCTACCAGTAGAATATTTACTGAGCAGATTGCTTTTAGTAGGCATACTACTGTCAGGGCGCGTACACGTATTAATGGTAAGTGGAGTGCGTTAACTGAGGCTTTTTTCACACCTGATAAACTTGGATTCCCGGTGAAATTTAATGAGGTAATGTACAATCCTATTGGAGGAAGTGATTATGAATTTATTGAGCTGAAAAATATTAGTCAGTCTGAGGTCGATTTAAGTTGGTACAAAATTAAAGGCATAGATTTCCTTTTCAGGCTTCAGGCAAAAATTACTTCAGGGGAAACTTTTATTTTAGCAAACAATGGTAATCCTGAGGCATTTTACAAACGTTATCCTCGGCTGGATGTATACGGATGGTATAATGGGACATTATCTAATGGCGGGGAAAAGTTGATTCTAGAAAGCCCTGAAGGTGTAGAAGTAGAGGTGTTGAAATATGACAATAAAGCACCATGGCCAGCAGATGATGATACTGTAGGGCACTCCATTCAGCTCATTGATCCTTCCGCTGATGCCAATCACCCTGCCAACTGGAAATCTAGTCCGCAAAAAGGAGGTACTCCTGGAGAATAACTTTAATATTTGATAGCAGATTGTTTTGCCTTCAATATTCACCAACTGAAATTTTTGAATACTCATATTAGCTAGTATAATGATGTCTATGCCGAAACCATGTTTGATCGATCATGAATATTAAATTCTTTTTCCCTTTTTTGTTTTTTATCTCGATATCTGAAAGTGGGTTTACTGCTGGCAATTTGCCTTCCGATTACACACCGGAATCGCAACGATTGATTCAAGTTGCGACCAATAGTGTTTTTGGATTTTCTCGTCTAGCCGCCTTATGTGACAAGTTTGGACCTAGATTTACAGGCACTAAAAACCTTGAGGATGCCATCGACTGGTGTCTGTCTGAAATGGAAAAGGACGGTTTTAAAAATGTAAGAGGTGAAGAGGTTATTGTTCCGCGTTGGGTTAGAGGTAACGAGTCGGTAGAGTTAATTCAACCGCGCAGTCGTAAGTTGCCCATGTTGGGTTTAGGCGGAAGTGTTGGGACGCCTCCAGAAGGAATCACAGCAGATGTGCTTGTTGTGAGTGGCTTTGACGATCTCAAGAAACGATCTGAGGAAGCTAAAGGGAAAATTGTTTTATTTAATGTGCCGTTCACCGAGTATCGTGAGACGGTTATTGTTAGAACTCAGGGAGCAAATCACGCTGCTCGGGCCGGAGCAGTTGCTAGTTTAATTCGTTCAGTTGGTCCATTCTCAATGCAGACTCCACATACTGGTAACATGTCTTATGTCAGTGGAGTAAAAAAAATCCCGCATGCTGCCATTTCGCTAGAGGATGCAAATATGCTTACTCGCATGGCATCTCGCGGAGAGTCAATTCGAGTGAGATTAAAAATGGATGCAAAGATGCTGCCCGATGGAATTTCTCGAAATGTAATTGCTGAAATTCCAGGTCGAGAAAAACCAGAGGAGATAGTTATTGTAAGTGGTCATATTGATTCTTGGGATGTTGGGCAAGGGGCAATGGACGATGGTGGGGGATGTTTGGCTGCATGGGAGGCGGCTCGGCTTATGTTGCAGCTTGGCTTAAAGCCAAGGCGCACTGTTCGCATTGTACTGTGGACCAATGAGGAGAATGGTATACGCGGTGCATTGCAGTATGCCAAGAAGCACGAGGCTTCCTTAGCTAATCATACATTAGCTATTGAGTCTGATGCTGGAGTATTTCAACCGACTGGATTTGGGTTTCTTGGCAGTGGTAGGGGAATGGAGATTATTCGAGGAGTTGCCAAGCTACTTGATCCAATTGGAGCTGGAGATGTAGAGAAGGGATGTAGGGGAGCTGATGTACTCAAGCTCGTTCGCGGTGGGGTGCCAGTCATGCATCTTGAAGTGGATCGTGAAAAATATTTTTGGTATCACCACACTGATGCTGACACAATCGACAAACTTAATCCGGTTGAATTTAACCGTTGTGTTGCAGCAATGGCTGTGATGGCATTTGTTATTGCTGATTTGCCAGAAACGCTTCCTCGTTGACCACTATTTTGGATAAAGAAAGTCTCATATTTATGATTGGGAAAGTATTGACTAATTTTTTCAGTGTCAGATTCTTTGGTCGTGATCACATTAAAATGTAATTCTTGCGGTGGAGAATCGCAATTTGAGGAATCTGACATTGATAAGAAGAGACCTTGTTCCTTGTGTCACGAATTATTGTTAGTTCTTCCTGCTAAATCTACGACTGAGTTATCCAAGGAGGAGCAAATGGCTCAGTACGAGGAAGCTCTTAAAGAATCAGACTGGGGGCATCAGCCTTGTTAGAATTTTTCTCTAATATGAATAAAAAAAGACCGGCAATTTTATGCCGGTCTTTTTGTGAATTGTTTAAAGCTCTGTTTTAAAGAGCTTTTTTTGTGGTTTTGATGATCACTGCTGCGATTTGGTAGGGATCACCATTGGAAGCTGGGCGACGATCTTCCAAGCGGCCCTTCCAGCCATCCTCAATAGTTCCAACAGGTATGCGGATGGATGCCCCACGGTCAGAAACTCCATATGAGAACTTGTCAATTGACTGGGTTTCGTGAAGACCTGTAAGACGCTGATTATTTTCAGCTCCATAAACATCAATATGCTCGCCAATATTTTTTCCAAACTCTTCACATATCGCATTCATCAGTGCTTCCCCACCTTCGTCGCGCATCTTGCCGCATGAGAAGTTTGCGTGCATGCCAGATCCGTTCCAATCACCTGATATTGGTTTAGGATGCCAGTTTACAGAAATGCCATAGCGTTCTCCGACACGCTCCAAGAGGTAGCGAGCTAGCCAGATTTGGTCGCCGGCGCTGCCTGCACCTTTTGCGAAGATCTGGAATTCCCATTGTCCCATCATAACCTCAGCGTTGATTCCCTCGACATTAAGACCAGCATCGAGACAGATTTGTAGATGTTCGTCTACAATGTCGCGGCCAATGGCATTGGCAGCTCCAACAGAGGTGTAGTATGGGCCTTGAGGGCCAGGAAATCCGCCTTTCGGGAAGCCGATAGGCAGGTTAGTTTCGTTGTCCCACAAAACATACTCCTGCTCAAAACCAAACCAAAAGTCGTCGTCATCATCATCGATGGTGGCGCGTCCGTTGGATTCATGAGGGGTGCCGTCAGCATTCAGAACCTCACACATCACCAACCAGTTGTCGGTGCCAATCTTGTCAGGGTCTGGATACAGGGCCACTGGTTTTAGTAGACAGTCGGAGTCATTACCCGCGGCTTGCTCGGTTGAGGAGCCGTCGAACGACCATGTTTTGCAGTCTTCCAATGTTCCACCAAAGTCAGAAACGACCATGGTCTTGCTTCGTAGGCTTTGAGTCGGCTTATAGCCGTCCAGCCAGATGTATTCGAGTTTAGCTTTGCTCATAATATCTCGTTGATCTATTAGTTTAAAAAAAGTATTTCACCGCAGAAAAACTTTTCTACGGCTTAGCTCAGGCTTTTGGCCCGGGGCATTTGGGTTTGATTGCACTCGGTAATCAAGATTTTTTTACTAGTTGTTAGTAACTCGATTCGGAATACAACCACTCCCCAACTTCCCAAAAGCATCTTTTTGGGACTAACCCGCCTAGTGAAGACGCAATTTTGATGCCAACTAATTGAGTTCGTTGAACAAATATTTCATCTTTGATCAAGAATGATCCATTCCCTTTAATTTAAGCCCTTTTTACGATTGAAGTTATATGGTTGGCTTTAAATTAAGTCTGCATTTTATTGATTGTTTTGACTGTAAAACAACATGGTGCACAAAAACACACAGTATTTTCATTTTGCTTCAGTTACATATCACTAACAATATATTGTGTCTAAACTGTTGCTATACTGTGTATTAAGTTAATTAATAAATTTATCCAAAAATAATAATGGCATTGATTTTGCTTATAAATCTCTGCCTTTGAATTATTTAGAGTTTTGGAACTTAGATTTTCAGATTTAGTTCTATCTGATGGTGATAAGGCTGAAAAACTAAACAACTGAGCTTATATGAAACGAATCACTTGTATTTTATTGTTATTGGCAGGCATTTGCCTGATCTCATTCCCTGTTTTAGCACAAGAAGCCGCTGAGACTGCGGCTCCAGCGCCTGTCGCCGAGGAAGCCCCTGAAACTAAAGCCGAGTTAAATGGTGCGAATACCGCTTGGATTCTCACTGCAACTGCTTTGGTCTTATTTATGACTATCCCTGGTCTGTCGCTCTTTTATGCAGGCTTGGTTGGTCGTAAGAATGTACTCTCGGTGTTGATGCACTGTTTTATGATCACAGCAGTGATGTCGGTGCTTTGGTTAATCTTTGGCTATTCCATTGCGTTTGGAGAGGCCAGTCCTTATTTCGGAGGCTTTGACAAAATTTTTGCTAGTGGTGTAACAGCTGAAAGCATGAGCGGTGACATTCCGGAATTTTTGTTTTTCGGATTTCAGATGACTTTCTTCATTATTACCCCAGCCCTTATGGTGGGTGCGTTTGTTGAAAGAATGAAGTTTTCTGCGATGCTTTTGTTCACATCAATTTGGGCGTTGTTGGTCTATGCACCGGTATGCCACTGGGTGTGGGGCGGTAATGGTTTCATGCTTGAATCCGGAACCATCGATTTAGCAGGAGGCATCGTGGTCCATATCACAGCTGGTATAGGTGCCTTGGTAGTCTGTATTATGGTGGGTCCTCGCAAGGGATATCCAACGGCTCAATTTCAGCCGCACAGTTTGCCGTTGTGCGTTACCGGTACAGGGATGCTATGGGTTGGCTGGTTCGGATTTAATGCTGGTAGCCAATTAGCCGCAAATGGCGATGCTGCCCAAACATTGGTTGTCACACACCTGTCAGCTGCAACCGCCACGATTGTATGGTCTTTAGCTGAGAAAATTAGAAACGGGAAGGCCAGTGTATTGGGGGCTGTTACTGGTTCAATTGCTGGATTGGCAGCTATAACACCAGCTTCAGGTGAGGTTGGGCCTATCGGTGCCTTGGCGATCGGTGCAGCTTCAGGATTTGTCTGTTGGTACGCCTCCGTAATCCTAAAAGCCAAGTTGGGTTACGACGACTCACTTGACGTTGTTGGTGTTCACGGTGTCGGCGGTTTAGTAGGCACTATATTGGTAGCCTTTTTTGCGGCTTCAACTTTGGGTGGTAAAAGATCGGTTGAAGCGGTGGGTGATGAAAAAGGCTATGAATGGGGTGGCCAACTTGTGACTCAGCTTACATCTTCTGGTATTACAGTTGTGTATACCTTGGTCCTATCGTTTATTATCCTAAAAGTTGTGGGAGCTATCTGTGGAGGCCTACGAGTTTCTGATAGTGAAGAA
>MDTE01092382.1_pt1 | contig 12746 bp, 15 predicted proteins | sample 811231 | NCBI WGS metagenome assembly MDTE01 (sample SAMN05326651, study PRJNA326480) | marine metagenome | isolation source: seawater | place: Indian Ocean: Red Sea | collected 2010
TATTTGCCATCAATATATAAATGCCCTAAGAATTGGAATACCTAAGATTCTTTCAAAAAAAGAAATGAAAATTGTTTTAGGTAAGTTTAAAAATTATAAAAAAAATTAGTTTTATGGTTAAAGTTGGCGAGCATATTACAATAGATTTCCTTGGAGTTAAAAAGGAATACTCATCAGATTTTTATGAAAAAATTATTTATACAATTGCAAAAGCGGCTAAAGTAGAGATATTAAATGTTGCTTCTCATCGTTTTCAGCCACAGGGCTTTACACTAGTAGCACTTCTCGCAGAAAGTCACTTTAGTTTTCATACTTTTCCGGAAAAAGGGGTAATAAGTTTTGATTTTTTTACTTGCGGTAAGGTAAACCCAAAAGTTGCTTTAAAAATTTTAAGAAAAGAAATAGATCATGAAAGAGTGGTAACAAATGCTTTTGATAGAAGTAGCATCAGTCTTTACGATGACATTTATAGTACTCCTGGACAAAAAAAATTTTACGTTGTCAAAAATGTTTTAGAAAAATTCACTTCAAAAGTTGGTCAATTTGTCGAGATCATGGATTTGGAAGAATTTGGTCACGCATTATTCATAGATCACGAGATACAGGTGGCAGAAAAAGACGAAAAAATTTATAGTTCGAATTTTTTCAAATCTAGCTACGACTTAAGTAAAAAAAATGGCAATGTCGCAATAATTGGAGGGGGAGATGGTGGTGTGGCTAGAGCATGTTTGGAAAACAACTCGAATTTTATTGACTGGTTTGAATTAGACCCTGAAATAGTTGATGCTTGCTATAAACATTTGCCAAAAGTATGTTCAAAAGTAAAAAAAAGTAATAAAATAAAAGCTTTTTGGGGAGATGCCTTTAAAAGTATAAAAGAAATAGAAGATTCAAAATACGACAAAATTTTTGTAGATTTAAATGACGACCAATACTGTATAGATCTAGCAAAAAAAAACATGCAAGGATTGAAAAGAATTTTAAAAAAAGGTGGCGTAATTACAGCTCAAGTAGGTAGCCAAGATAAAAAACCCAAACAGGTCGACAAATGGTGCAATGTTTTAGAAAAAAACTTCGGCAATGTTAAACTTTCGGGTGCTTATGTACCTAGTTTCGACTGTAAATGGAATTTTGCATCTTCTATAATGCGATAGACCTCATTTATTTACTAAATTAAATGCTAGCATAATCTAGTTATTTTTCTTACAATATTTAAAAACAATAGGAGACTTATGAAAGATATAAGAAATATATTAGTAACTTTCTTAACCTTTTTCTTCTTATCAGTTAACAATCTTTATTCTGATAATGTAAAAATTGGTACAGAAGGAGCTTACCCTCCATGGAATGCTAAAGATGCTTCTGGAAAATTAATAGGGTTTGAAGTTGATTTAGCTATGGAGCTTTGCAAAATTATGAATCATAATTGTACTTTGGTTGAGCAAGACTGGGATGGAATGATACCAGCTTTACAGTCAGGAAAATTTGATGCAATTATGGCTGGTATGTCTATTACTGATGAGCGAAAACAAAAAATTAATTTTTCTCAAGGTTACGCTGATGAGGTTGCATCCTTTGCAGTTTTAAAGGGTTCAAGTATTAAGCCTAAAACTCCAAAATCAATTAGTTTAAGCAATATTGACTCTAATGATCAAAAAACACTAGATGCTTTAAAAAAAGCTTTTGCAGGAAAAATTATAGGTGTTCAAACAGGTACAATTCATCAAAACTTTTTAAAATCAGGTTTAATTGGAAAAGTAAACGTTTGGACCTATAAAACTCAAGACGAAGTTAATCTTGATTTAGCATCAGGTAGAATCGATGCAGCACTCGCTGCAGCTGTAGCCTTTGAAGATTATAATGCTAAAGCAGGTTCAAAATTAAAATTAGTAGGACCAACTTTTTCTGGTGGTACTTTTGGTAATGGTGTTGGTGTTGGAATTAGAAAGGCCGACAGCAGTCTTTTAAGCGATTTTAATTCAGCAATTGATACTGCAAGACAAAAAGGTATTATAAAAAAACTGGCTATTAAACATTTCGGCTTTGACGCCTCAATGTAAAATTTCTTTAGGCGGCAATTAATTGCCGCCTGAACAATATGGAATTACTTTCATTTGGAGATACAGGATGGGGAGATGAATTATTAAGAGCAACTTTTATGACTATATTAGTTGCTTTAGCAGCCTTCTCCTTTGGTTTTTTAATTTCAATTGTCATCATTCCTTTAAAACTTTCTAATAAAAAATTTTTAAATTATCTTGGAAATACCTACACGACAATATTTAGAGGTGTGCCAGAACTATTAGTAATTTATCTACTTTTTTTTGGCGGCAGTAGTGCCGTTATGTTTGTAGCAAAAGTATTTGGCTATAAAGAATTTATAGAAATAAATGCATTCCTTACAGGGTCTGTATCAATAGGTTTAATTTCAGGAGCATACACCACTGAAGTTCTTAGAGGAGCCATTCTTTCAATTAATGCAGGTCAATTTGAAGGGGCTAAATCACTTGGTTTAAGAAAAACAACTTATTATACATTTGTAATCGCTCCACAGGTATTAAGATTATCTATTCCAAATTTAAGTAATGTGTGGCAATTAACTTTAAAAGATACGGCATTAATTTCTGTTACTGGATTAGTAGAAATTATGAGACAATCCTATATAGCCTCTGGGGTCACTAGAAACCCTCTTCTTTTTTATTGTGTTGCTGCTTTTCTGTATTTAATTTTAACAACCATAAGTCTTAAATATTTCAATAGACTAGAGAATAAATATAATTTTAAAAACTAAATGAAACCGCTTCTAGACAATCTCCCTGATATTTTAAAATCTGCTTTTCTTACTTTAGAACTTACTGTCTTATCAATATTGATTGGTATTTTAATAGGATTCTTATTTGCCTTAATGAGAATTAGCAAAGTAAAAATTTTAATTTATTTTTCGTATTATTATTCTTTAGTTTTTAGGGGGACACCACTTTTCGTGCAAATATTTATAATTTATTTTGGTTTGGCACAACTTGAATTTATAAGAGAGTCAATTTTTTGGATAATCTTGAAAAAGCCTTATTGGTGTGCAATTATTGCTTTTGCGTTAAATACTGGTGCATATACTTCAGAAATATTTAGATCTGCTTTTGAAAAAATAGATAAGAGCATAATCGAAGCAGCAGAATCTTTAGGATTAAACAAATTAAGAATTTTTATAACTATAATTTTACCTATCGGCATCAAAAGATCGATACCTGCATATGGAAATGAAATGATTTTGATGTTAAAGGGGACATCACTTGCGAGCACTGTTACTCTTCTAGATTTGACTGGTACAGCAAAATACATAATTTCAACACACTTTAATCCTGTAGAAGTGTTTGTATTTGTTGGATCTATTTACTTGTTTTTTACTTTTTTAATACATAATTTTATAAAATATTTAGAAAAAAAATTTAGGTATTATTAATGTTTAAAGTTTCATGTATACAGCTATGTTCTACAGATTGTGATCAAAATAATTTAAAAAGAACAACCGCGCTAATAAAGAAAGCAGTAAAGCAAAAAACAAATTTTATAATAACCCCCGAGGTCTCTTCGAAATTTTCATTAAATAAAAAAAAATTGCTTTCAGTAGCTAAATCCATGCGACAAGATAGTTATCTTAAAGGAATAAAATTTCTCGCGAAAAAATACAAAAAATGGATTTTGGTTGGATCGTTAATAATTAAAATTAAAAAAAAACTAGTAAATAGATCGGTTTTAATTAATCCAAGGGGTAAAATTAAAACTTACTATGACAAAATTCATATGTACGATGCAAAATTAAGTAAAAATGAAAAGTATAGAGAGTCAAAAACATTTAAAGCGGGTAAGAAAATTAAAATTGTAAATTTACCATGGGGCAAGTTAGGTCTATCAATTTGTTATGATTTAAGATTTCCTAATATGTATAGAAAAATGTCAAAAAAAGGAGCAATTTTTTTAAGTATACCCTCAGCATTCACTGAAACAACAGGAAAAAGACACTGGCACACACTTTTAAAAGCGAGAGCAATTGAAAATTTTTCATATGTATTTGCACCAGGGCAGGGTGGAAAACATTGTAATGGAAGAAAAACTTATGGCCACTCAATGATTGTTTCTCCTGATGGAAAAATACTAAAAGAGTTGGGAAAACGAGAAGGTGTTATTACTACAAGCATTGATCCAAAAAAACCACTTGAATTGAGAAAAACTATTCCAAGTATTCATTACGATTAATAATGAGATTTAACCTCTTTAATATTTGATCCTAAAATCTCATTAATTTTCAATTTTATTTTAGCTCTCTCATCATTAGATTTGTAAACCTTTCTTGACAACTTAATGAAATTCTCATCAAAGATCTTATCTCTCTCTGCTCTTCGCTTACCTTCTTCAATATCCCATAACTTTAAATTAACTTCTTTTAATTTTCTCGATAGATCTTGTATTTTATCTTTTTCTTGTATTACTTGATCAAAAGTTTCATTAAGTGATTTAAGCTCTTTCTGAATTTCTTTAAGTTTATCTTCATCTGTAATTTTTTCTTTTTTTATCTCTAAAATTGTAATTTTATCTATTAATTCTCCTGCAGAAATTTCAGCTAGAATTTTATTTAATTTTGTATTCATATCGTTTTTTTTTGATTATAATAATAATTCATTATATTAAGTTAAAATTATGTCAAACATCTTAGTAATAAAACACGGGTCTCTAGGAGATTTAATTCAAGCTAATGGGGCAATTAAAGATATAAAAAATTCTTTTAAAAATTCAAAACTACTACTTCTGACCTCCATAGCTTATCTGGAATTTATGTCAGCTTGCCCTTATGTAGATGGTGTTATTTTAGATAAAAGATTGCCGAGATGGAATGTATTTTATCTTCATAATTTAAAAAAAATGTTAAACAAATACAATTTTACTCATGTTTTCGATTTACAAAATTCAAGTAGGACAAGATTTTATAAAAAGTTTTTGCTCAAAAATCCCTCATGGTCATCTACTGAGACAAGTTTAGAAGAAGGAGAAAAACTTTCTGATTTTAACAAAGAGCCAGTATTGAATAGAATGGAGAAACAATTAAAAAAAAGTAACGTAAAAACAAGTTTTATTAAAAACCTAGACCTGTCATGGAGTTATATAGATATTAGTAGAAATTTAAAACAATATACGAATGGAGAATTCATTTTGATTTTTCCTTTTTGTTCAAAAAAACATTCACAAAAAAAATGGCCTTATTTTCAAGAACTAATTGTAAAAATAAAAGAAATTTATAAAAATAAATATCCCGTTTTAGTGGCTCCAGGCCCTGGAGAGATTATAGAGGCTAAAAAGCTTAATGCAAAAATAGTTCTGGATGGAAATAAACCCGTGAAAATAAACTTTTTGATATCCTTAATAGATAAAGCAAAATATATAATATCAAACGACACTGGTCCTGCACATATTTGTTCACACTTAAAAAAAGATGGCCTTGTTTTGTTTGGAAGTCATACCACAGCAAAAAAAGTCAATATTGGAAATGAAAAATTTAAACCTATAACTGTAGAAAAATTGACAGAACTAAAAACTGACAAAGTTATTCAGGAAATAAAAAAAGATTTAAATTAGTCTAAGGTATTTTTTAATAATTTTATCCCAAGAAAAATTTTTTGAAAAATTCAAAGCATTTTTCCCTAATCTTTTGTAGTTTTCGTTATCATAAAATTTGACTATAGCCTCGTAAATCGAACTTAAATTATCTCCATCACACAAATAACCCGTTTCATTTTCTTTTATAGCATCGCCAGCTCCTCCAGCTTTTCCTCCAATAGAACCAGTTCCATATGCTGCGGCCTCAATAAATGATATTCCAAATCCTTCAACTGATTTTTTATAAATTACTGAAGGCATTAAAAAGAGATCAGACTGCTCTAATAAAGCAACTTTGAGGGACTCTGATGAATTTGGTATTAGTGCAACCTCATTTCCAAGGCCCAATTCATTTCTTAAAGTTTTTAAATTTTCCATTTCTTCACCATCACCTATCGAAACATATTTGATATTTGGAAATTTTGGTTTTAGATTTTTAATAGTCATAAGTATATTTTGATGACTTTTCCTTTTATCTAATCTGGCAACAGTAATAATTTTAGGAAAACAATTTCTAAATAATTCTCTTGCGGTCTCCTGGTTCTTGTTATCGATATTAATTGGATAATTACACCCCGGATTAATAATTTTAATTTTTTCCTCAGATACTCCATTCTTTATTGCCAGAGATTTGGTAAATTCAGAGTTAGCAACGATATAAGTTGCTTTATCAAGAGACTTAATCATTCTCCTATTAACAAATGATCCTTTTTCATGATTAATTTCTTTAGAATGAATTAAACAAAATGAGGGAGTATTTTTAAAAATTTGCAAATCTAAATTCTCTATACTTTTCCAATGATCGAAAAAAAAGGCTCGTACGTTATTTTTTTTTGAAAATTCCTTCACTAAACTTGCTTTTCTAAACTTTCTAAAAATTTTAAAGCCACCAACCCTAAATATATCAAGATTTATTTTTTTATCAAAGTCACTGGAGTTTTTAATTTCCTCAGCAAAAACTTTAACAGGACCATATTTTTGCAAAGAGATAGCAAGTCCCCCCATTAAACTTTGCATACCACCAATTTCAGGTGGAAAATTTCTAGTAGAAATTACAAACATTAATTAATCCATTTTATATTACAGCCCATACTTGGTATCTGTTCTTTAGGACCTTTTTGTGTTTCCGAGATGATTTGCATCGCTCTTTTTAAATCACTTTCTCCCTCTCTCACTGGCTTCAATTCTTTTAATTCCCTAATTCTTCCTCTATATTGCAGTTCGAGTTTTCTATTATATCCAAAGAAATCAGGCGTACATACAGCCCCATATTTTTTGGCTATTTCTTGGGTCTCGTCGATAAGATATGGAAAAGAAAAATTATATTTTTTTGAAAACAGCTTCATATTTTCAAAAGAGTCCTCTGGATAGTTTTTTGTATCATTCGACATAATTGCGACTGCTTTAATTCCAAAATTAATTAAGTCATTGGTGTCTTTTACGAGATCTTCAATGATAGCCTTTACATAGGGACAATGATTACAAATAAACATAATAACTGTGCCTTTTTCTCCCACACAATCTTTCAATTTATAATGTTTTCCATCAATTCCTTTTAATTCATAATCGTGAGGTTTTTCTCCAAAATTACATATTGGCGTTTTTGTTAAGACCATATAATATTATAATTATATTAATGATTTATAATTTCAACAATATTAGTCCTAAAATTGACAAAGACAGTTGGTTTGCTCCAAACTCGGTTTTGATAGGCGATGTAACTTTAAAGAAAGATGCAAACGTTTGGTTTAACGCAACATTAAGAGGAGATGTTGAGCCTATAACAATAGGTGAGGGGTCAAATATTCAAGATGGAAGTGTTATCCATACCGACCCAGGTTGCCCAGCAATAATTGGAAAAAATGTTACAGTTGGCCACCTAGTTATGTTACATGGATGCATTATAGAAGATGATTGTCTAATTGGTATCGGTAGTACAATTTTAAATAAAGCAATAATTGGAAAAAACTCAATAATAGGAGCTAATGCTCTAGTGACCGAAAATAAAGAAATTCCCGAGAGATCGCTTGTAATAGGTAGCCCCGGAAAAATAATTAGGCAAGTTACAGATGAAGAAATAAAGCATATAAAAGAAAATGCCGAACATTACGTTAATAATTATAAAAAATATAAAAATTTAGGGAACTAACCAAGTATATTTTTTTTTATCATCAAAATTAATTAATGCTCTACGGTGTCCTTTAGCAGCAAGAAATAACCATTCAATACTTTTTATATGGCATTTAATAACGCAAAAATTTTTGTAACCTTCTTCACTTTCCTCTTTAGTAAAGTCAAAATTATCAAATTTATCATCTAAACCTGACGTTGGTTCAACAGATTTTGTTCCAGGTCCGTTATTAACCAAATAACATTTCCTACTAATATGACCAGTTCTGTCCCAAGCTTTCTTTGCAATAGAGTCATTAAAATGTATTTCAGATTTTGTTTTCATCCTAAGTTGTATTTTTTCTTTTTTTCCATAAAACAATAAAGAACTATTTGGGTTTTTTTTTATTACTTCAATTTTTGAAGATCTAATATCACTATGAAATTGTAAAATATTTTCTTTTTCATCAGCTTTTCTGAGCACAACAACTCTACCATCTAAGTCTTTATTGTCACCACAAATAAATACAGGAGTTCTAAATTCTGAGTTTCTGTCGTTTACAGCTCTTACTAAAAGACTCCAAATCTTTTTTTCTATCTCTTTAAAATTTTCGTAATAACTTAATTTATTAACTGACACTATTTTCTAAATCTTTTAATTAAACTTGATGTATCCCATCTATTGCCACCCATTTTTTGTACCTCAGCATAAAAGTCATCTATTATTTTAGTTATTGGCAAAGGAGAATTATTTTTTTTTGCTTCATCCATAGCAATTTTTAAATCTTTTCTCATCCAGTCTACAGCAAAACCATAATCAAATTTATCCTCAATCATAGTTTTATGTCTATTTTCCATTTGCCAAGATTGCGCAGCACCTTTTGAAATAACCTCTATTACGTCATTCATATTTAATCCAGCATTCATTCCAAAGTTAATAGCTTCAGATAAACCTTGTACCAAACCTGCTATACAAATTTGGTTAACCATTTTAGTTAATTGGCCGCTTCCTGAGGGTCCAAGAAGTTTAATCTTCTTACTGTAACAATCAATTATTGGCTCTGCTTTTTTAAAAGGTTGCTCATCACCTCCAACCATTACCGTAAGTATACCACCTTCAGCACCGGCTTGCCCCCCTGATATTGGGGCATCTAAAAAATCAAATTCTTTTGCTTTCGCCTCTTTATACAATTCACGAGCAATATTTGCTGATGCAGTTGTATTATCAATATAAATTGAACCTTTTTTAGCGGTTTTAAATAATCCCTTTTCTCCAAGAGTAACCTCTCTAAGATCGCTATCATTTCCAACACATGTAAAAATAAAATCAGTATCCTTAGCGGCATCCATAGGGGTTTCTGCGATTTTACCTTTATATTCTTTAACCCATTTCTCAGCTTTAGATTTTGTTCTATTATAGACAGTTACATTGTGCCCTGCTTTTGATATATATCCAGCCATAGGGTAACCCATAACACCTAAACCTATGAATGAAACTTTATAACTCATAAATGATTAATCTTTCTTTAAGTAAAAAAGTAATTGTATTTGGATTTATATTTACATTTTTTTCAAGTTTTGGACAGAGTTTTTTTTTGGGATTGTTTAACGCACCAATTAGAAATGAGTTAGATATTTCACATGGACAATTTGGAACAATTTATGCCTCTGCCACAATATGTTCGAGCTTATTGCTTGTATGGGTAGGAAAAAAAATTGATGACTTAAGATTATTATATTACTCATTATTTGTGGTAATTTTACTTTCAATTTCTTCATTATTATTTTCATTCATTAATAGTATCTATTTTTTAGCGGCTGGAATATTTCTCATGAGGTTCTCTGGCCAAGGTTTAATGAGCCATACTTCAACAACAGCGATTTCAAGATACTTCAATAAATCTAGGGGAAAGGCTTTAAGCGCTATATGGTTTGGCTTATCAACAGCAGAATTTATTTTACCGGTTTTTGTAACGTATTTAATGTTTTTGTATTCATGGAGATCAGTTTGGCAGGGTATAGCTTTACTTATTATAATTTTACTACCAATTATTATCTTTAAATGTATCAAAGCTATTAAATTAGACTCAAGGGAGGAAGATATTTCTAGAAATAAAAAAAATAAAATTAAAGAATGGACCCGTCGAGAAGTAATTAAAGATTACAAATTTTATATTATTTCCCTTAATATGTTAGCAGGACCATGGATAATAACCGGAATTTTCATTTATCAATCCTTCATTTCGGAAGCAAAGCTATGGAATCCATTTGCTATACCAAAAGCTTTTATGGTTTACTCTATTACATCAATATTATCATTAATCTTATCAGGTTTTTTAGTAGATAAATTTACAAGCAGAAAATTGATACCAGTTATAAATATTCCTTTACTTCTTTCAATGGTAACCCTTATCTTATTTGAGCATGAATTTAGTGCTTTTGTATTTTTAGGTTTGATAGGGATAACTAACGGTTTAGCAAATGTTCTTGGCTCATCTACTTGGGCAGAAATTTATGGAGTAAAGTTTATTGGTAGTATTAAAGCCTTGACAACTGCCTTGATGGTATTTTCAACAGCTTTCGGTACTGCTTTATTTGGAATACTAATAGACCAAGGTTTTTCTATTGAAAGAATAGCTCATATTAGCGCAACATATGTTATTGCATCTCTGGTTTTATTGCTGATTTTTAGAAAAAAGCTGGAGCCAGTAAAGCTATAAAATACGCTTGATTTATTAAAATTTATTGAATAAATAATCATTATCATGGCTAGAATTACTGTAGAAGACTGTATAGAAAAAATTGATAATCAATATGATTTGGTTCTTTTAGCAAAAGAGAGAACCACTCAGCTTAATTCAGGTTCCCCTATGTTAGTTGAAGAAGACAACGACAAAAAAACAATAATAGCACTAAGAGAGATAGGGGACGGAAAATTGTCAATAAAAGAGCTTGAAAAAAATGCAATTTCAAGATTACGAAAAGAGCCAGACGAGGTGGAAGAGTTAGAGGACACAGAAGAAGAGGTTAACGATGATTTTGAAAATATTTACAAAGGTCAAGTATCTAAAAGCGGTGTAGCAGTATTACCATCAAAAAGGACAAGACGAACCCCAGAACAAAAATCTACTAGCAACTTAGCAAAAGAAGCTTTATCTGAATTAAAATCTGAACAACCTGAAATTAAACAAGAAAATCTAGAGGAAGAACCTTTAGAATTAAAAGAAGAGCTCGATAAACCAGAAGATAAATAATGAGAAAATCAATTTCAGTCGCTCCGATGATGGACTGCACTGATAAGCACGAAATCTATTTTTTAAGTCTTATCAGCAAAAATGCTCATTTGTATACTGAGATGATAGTAGCTAATGCCATCTTAAGAGGTGATAGAAATAAATTGTTATCTTTTAAAAAAGTTTTAAACCCGGTGACCCTTCAAATTGGGGGTTCTAATCCAGAAGAGTTAGCCGAAGCGTGTAAGATCTCAGAAAATTATGGTTATAGAGAAATTAATTTGAATTTAGGATGTCCAAGTAAAAAGGTTCAGAAGAATAAATTTGGAGCTTGCCTAATGCAAGAGCCTGATTTAGTAGCAAGATGTATAGAAGCTATGGCCAAAGCAACTAAGTTACCAATAACAATTAAAACAAGAATAGGTTACAATGAAGTTGAAGATTTTGAATTTTTAAAGTCATTTGTCCAAAGAACAAAGGATGCTGGATCACAAAAATTTATAATTCATGCAAGAAAAGCATTATTAAAAAAACTGAGTCCAAAAGAAAATTTAAATATACCACCTTTGAAATACGATTTTGTATATAGGCTTAAGGAATATTTTAAAAATGATGAAATTATTATTAATGGAGGAGTTAAAACTATTAATGAAATCAAAGATCATTTAAAAAAAGTTAATGGTGTAATGATTGGTAGAGCTATTTATCACTCTCCTTATTTTTTAGCAGATATTGAAAGAGAAATATTTGATAACAATAATGTTCCAACTAGATCTGAAGTTATGGAAAATTTAATTCCTTACATTCAGGAGGAAACATCCAAAGGAACACAATTAAATCACATTATGAGGCACACGGTTGGATTATTTCATGGACAAAATGGATCAAAAGTTTGGAAACAATATCTTTCAAAAAATATGTGTATTAGAAATGCAGATCTTCAAAAAGTAAATCACATTATGGATCAGGTTAAAAAGACAAAACCTGTGTTTTTAGAAAGATAATTTTGGATATTTTATCACAGTCAGAAATTATTTATTTAATCTTTATTATGATAATCACAGCTATACCGGCTGGTTTTGCTGCTGGATTATTCGGTATTGGAGGAGGTCTAATCACCGTTCCAATATTATTTTATATTTTTAGCAACTCCGGAATTGAACCAGATTATTTGATGCACTTAGCTGTGGGAACATCGTTTGGAATAATTATTCCGACTTCAGTTGTTTCTGTCTCAACCCATCATCAACATAAAGCTGTAGATTTTGGAATTGTAAAAGGTTACGGTTTTTTTGTTGCTATTGGAGTAATTTTAGGAACTATTTTAGCAGCAAGTTTAAAAACGAAGCCTTTGATTTTATTTTTTACAATTGTTGTTTACATTTTAGCTTTTTATTTACTTTTTCTTAAAGAGAAAGAGGAAAACTTAGATGTAAAAATGAGTTTGCCGGCTAGGATAATTGCAGGCATAGTGAGTGGTTTTATATCTGCGCCAATGGGAATAGGAGGAGCAGTTATGAATGTTCCTATACTAAAATTTTTTGGATACCCAATCAATAAAGCAATAGGAAGTGCAGCAGCTATAGGTTTTGTAATTGCATTATTTGGAGCAGTAGGTTTTTTAATTTCAGGATCATATTTGAATGCAAATCTACCTTTGAGTATTGGTTTTTTAAATATTCCAGCTTTTCTTATATTCTTTCCAATTACTGCTTTCATGGCCAGGTTAGGCGCTAAAGCCAGTCATAGAATTAA
>MDTE01120912.1_pt1 | contig 12746 bp, 6 predicted proteins | sample 811231 | NCBI WGS metagenome assembly MDTE01 (sample SAMN05326651, study PRJNA326480) | marine metagenome | isolation source: seawater | place: Indian Ocean: Red Sea | collected 2010
AGTTGCCAGAGTATCTAAGTTTGTAAATGGAGATGTTAAATATTTTTTATTATTATTTTCACAAGCTACTAATAATGTAAAAAATAGAATGATTATTTTGTTCATATTATTATTTATATTGAATTAAAAATTAATTTATTTAATTTATTAAAAAAAACATTACCCATGATCAAAAATTCATTTCTATGTATAATATTTTTCTTGATTTCTCAATCTAGTTGCACAATTCAAGATTTAGACAAAGAAAAATTTCAAATGTTTGTTAAAAATTTTAATGATATTGAAAACAATAATTCATTAAATCCTGAGAGGATGAGTGAAAGCTTCTTGTTAAACCAATTAAAAGAGACTAAGGATAGATTATCTAATTTAAGAGAAATTAATATAGATGACCTCGATTTCAATGATCAGATTGATTATAAATTCATTCAAAGTATATTAATAGGTAATGAAATTACAAATGAATTCCATATGCCTTGGAAAAAAGATCCAAGACGATATATGAATTTTAGACAGATATCTAACAAGATTAATGGACCTGGAACTTGCATTGAAAAATCACAATTTCTTCTTGACTACCTTCCAGTTGTTATAAATGATTTATCATATGGAAAGGAACAACTTTCTGAGTATGTTCCAAGATTTAATGAATTGGGATTATTTATGGCTTCAAACTCAAATGAAATATTTGATATTGAAATCCCAAACTTTACTAATAAATGCTCAATTGAAAACTCAGATAAGTTAAAAATAATATCGCTAACTAAACAAGTTAAAGAGAGACTTAAAGAATTTGAAATGTTTCTTAAAAATGATCTACCAATAATGCAGGAATCCTCATTTTCACTTGGAAAAACTGCATATAATAAGATGTTAAAAGAACAGTTTTTACTTGATTATAACGATGAAACATTATGGGATTATGGTTGGAAACAATTTAATAATACCATTAAAGAAATGGATAATCTGGCCAAGAAAATAGATCCAGGAAAAACTACAAAACAGATTCTTATAGATATAAAAAATGAATACCCCGAACCAGATAATATGATAGATGCTCATCAGTATTGGGTAGATAAATCTGGTGAACATATAAAAGACAAAAATTTAATACCAATTCCATGGAAGGAGAGAGTTAACGTTGTTCCCAGAGAAGAGTATTTAAGAAAAACTTCCTATTATGGAAACTTTTCTAGATCTAAGGGTATAGACGAAGAAGGTTTTTTTACCTCAGAGTGGAAGATTAATCCTTTTGAAGATCAGTGGGATCAGAAGACAAAAGATGAATATCTTGTTGAACATGATTGGGGTGTTATTATTGTTACTGCACCTCATGAAACATATGCTGGGCATCATATTCAAGGTTTATATCAAATGCATAACCCAAGAGAATTGAGAAGAAATAATGGTTTGTCTCTATTCAGTGAAGGTTGGGGACTTTATAATGAACAATTAATGCTAGAAACAGGTTTTTATCCGAATGATAAAATTAAATTAAGACAACTTCAGCTTAGATTATGGAGAAATGCAAGAGTTATTTACGATGTGGGGATGCACACAGGAAAAATGACTTATGAAGAAGCAATAAATCTAATGACAGAGAAAGTTGGTTTTTTAAGATGGGCAGCTCAACTTGAGATAGATTCATCATCTTCTAGACCGGGTTATTTTATTGGTTACTTTATAGGAATGACTGAAATTCTTACAATGCGAGAAGAGTATAAAAAAATTAAAGGTGATAAGTATGATATTTCAGATTTTCATGAAAAGCTTCTTAAAATTGGAAACATGCCACCTTCTCTTATGAAAGAGTCATTGTTTAATTTAAGTCATGGAATATAAAAGAAAGTTATTAATAAAATATTCATTAGAATTTATTGTAATTGTTGTTGGTATTTCAGTAACATTTTGGATTGATGAATGGAATAGAAATAGATTAGAGGATATTCAACACATAAAGGATATTAATTCTATAATTGATGATCTAGACTATGATTCTATAACAATTGTAAGAGTGAATTCTGCGCTAGAAGTAGGGGATAAAAAAACAAAAGAAATAATTGAGCTAATAGAAAAAAAACAACAAAATAAAATCAACTACAGTAAATATTATAAAGGAATAATTGATTTAGGATTTTTATATTCTTATGAAACATTTTTTATGACCGATGCGACATATAAATCACTAATTTCAAATGGAAGAATCAATATGTTTCCTCAGGAGATACATAGTATGATGAATAAATATTATGAAGCAATTGCAAAAAGAATATATGACAATAACCAAATTGTTGATAACATATCATTACAATATTATAACTATTACCATCCTTTCTCGATGTTATATGCAAATGAAAATTTAAATAATGAAGTTGTTTCAGACAGAAGGTTTGGTATTACTGGCTCTAGTTTAGAAGAATTTTCTGAAGAAACCATAAATAGATTTAGTGTATTTTTTGAAAATGAAGAAATTAAGAAAGTTTATTTAAGTATTGATTTTTATTCTAATACAATTAATTTAAGAAATAGAATTAATATTTATGCTCAAAGAATAAGAGAAGTAACAGAAGAAAGAAATAAAATTTCAACTTCAATCAGAAAATATTTAAAAGAACTTCAAAACTAATTATAGTTTTTATAATTTAAGCTTTAAATTATTATCTGTATATATTTAGATTATATTTTTATTATTAAACCATTTATAAACATGAAAAATTTTATACTGCTATCATTTTCTATTTTATTTATATCATGTACCAAAGTTGAGGATGATAAAAAACATCTTAGAAATTCTAATTCAAATATTATTACTTTCATCATCGATTTAAAAGTGAATGAAAATACAAGTGAAGATTTAGACCTATTTGTTGAAGAAATAACTAATAAGGTACTTAGTACAGAAGATTTTTGTTTAGAATATGGTTATTATATCTCTGAAGACAGAAAATCAGTTACTCTTTATGAAAAGTACATAGATAGTGAATCAGGAATTATACACGGACAAAACTTTATGTCAGGGCCATTTTTTGATAGATTTTTTAACTTATTTACTCTAGAAAAATTCATTGTTACTGGACCAGCAACAGATGAGTTTAAAAAATTTACTTCTGAAAATGGATTTGTAATTGAGTATAGAGAGTCAGTAGATGGATTTTCAAGATAAAATGAGATTTGTTTTTTTAATTTTCTTAGTAGCTTTTAATTCAATTTATGCTCAAGATAAATTTGAAAATCTTGATGTTTTTGAATTACAATATGCTCGAGACCCTCAAGTTTCTCCAGACGGTAATTATATTGTTTATGTAAGAACTGAAATGGATATCATGAAAGATGGGAGATCTTCTAGTCTTTGGATTATCAATACTGATGGATCAAATCACCAAAAATTAACATCATCAAATAATAATGAAAGCAGTCCGAGATGGAGTCCTGATGGAAAAAGAATATCTTTTATTTCAAGCTCTGATGATGAAAATGGATCAGAAATTTTTATTTATTGGAGAGACTCTAAACAATATGCATCAATTTCTCAGCTTAGTGCTTCTCCTAGGTCTATTAAGTGGTCACCAGATGGAAAGTATATTGGGTTTTCAATGTTTATACCTGAAAATACCTTACAATTAGTTTATCCACCTAGAAAACCAAAAAATGCTAAGTGGGCAGATAAACCTAGAATAACTAAAAGACTAAAACATGAAGCAGATGGATCTGGTTATATGAAAGAAGGTTTTACGCATTTATTTTATATTTCTTCTGAGGGTGGGTCTCCAAAACAAGTTACTTCAGAAAAATACAACCACAGATCTTTTGATTGGACTCATGATTCTAAAGGTTTAGTTTTTTCATCTAATTATAGTGCGGACTGGGAATATGATTTTAGAAATTCAGAATTGTATAGTATTAATATTGATGGTTCTAATTTAAATCAACTAACTGAAAGAAATGGACCAGATTATGGACCAGTTGTATCTCCTAATGGAAAGTTAATAGCTTATCTTGGTTATGATGATAAAATCCAAACATATCAAACAACTAATTTATACATTATGGATTTTGATGGAGAAAACAGGAGAGAGATTAAAACAAATTTAGATAGAAGTATTGCTTCTTTAAAATGGTCTTTTGATGGAAAAAAAATATTTTTCATGTATGATAATGAAGGAAATACTAAGGTTGTTACCTCAACTTTAAATGGTAAAATAGAAAAATTTGTAGATAATGTTGGTGGAACTACTATTGGTAGGCCTTATGGAGGTGGATCTTATTCTATATCTAGAAATAATAAAATTGCATATACCCTCACCAGTCCTTATCATCCATCAGATGTTGCGATATATCAAGAAAACAAAATAAGTAGGCTTACTACTTTAAACTATGATCTCTTTAAAAATAAAGACTTGGGAGTTATTGAAGAAATATGGTACAAATCATCTGTTGATGGAAGAGATATCCAAGGATGGTTAGCTAAGCCCCCAGGTTTTGAGTCAGATAAAAAATATCCTTTAATTGTTGAGAATCATGGAGGTCCAATTAGTAATTATGGTGATAGATTCTCTCCTGAAATACTTTTATATAGTTCAGCAGGATATGTAGTTTTTTATCCTAATCCAAGAGGAAGTACAAGTTATGGAGAAGAATTTGGAAATTTACTCTATAGAAATTACCCTGGAGATGATTATCATGATGTAATGGATGGAGTTGATAAAATGATTGATTTAGGTTTTATAGACGAGAAAAATTTATTTGTTACAGGAGGAAGTGCAGGTGGAATAATGACTGCGTGGATAATAGGAAAAACTAATAGATTTAAAGCATCTGCCGTAATTAAACCAGTTATGAATTGGATATCTAAGACACTTGTTGCAGATAATTATTTTGGGTATGCTCATTCAAGATATGAGGGACAACCTTGGGAAAATTTTAATCATTATTGGAATTTCTCTCCAATTTCTCTAGTTGGTAATGTAGAAACTCCAACTATGGTAATGGTTGGACTAGATGACTTAAGAACACCTCCATCAGAAGCAAAACAATTATATCATGCTTTAAAACTAAGAAAAATTGAAACGGTTTATGTTGAGATTCCTGGAGCTTCTCATAATATTTCAAATAGACCAAGTCAACTAATTACTAAAATTGATCATATATTATATTGGTTCAATAATTATCTAAATAAATAATTATGTTATTAAGAAAGTTGGTTCTTTTATTACTTGGTTTAAATATATTTTATCCAATTTTTTCTCAAGAAAATAATTTTTATTCCTCATCAAATATTTCTTCAATGTTAGAAAAGCTAAATGTATTTGGAAAGGTACTTTATATAGCAGCTCATCCTGATGATGAAAACACAAGGTTAATTGCCTATTTGGCAAATGAAAAAAAATATGAAACTGCCTATTTATCAGCTACTCGAGGAGGGGGAGGACAAAATTTTTTAGGAACACATCTAAAAGATAATTTAGGACTAATTCGTACACAGGAGCTTTTAGAGGCAAGGAAAATAGATGGTGGAAAACAATTTTTTACCTCTGCTGTAGATTTTGGTTATTCTAAAGAACCAATAGAAACATTAAATTTTTGGAATGAGGAAAAGATATTATCTGATTTTGTCTGGATAATAAGAAAGTTTCGACCAGATATTATTATTACTAGATTTAATCAAACACCATATATAACTCATGGTCATCATACTGCTTCAGCTATTCTAGCTGATAAAGCTTTTAACCTTGCTGGTGATCCAGATGCTTTTCCAGAACAATTAGAATATGTTAAAATATGGCAACCTCAAAGGCTGTTATGGAATACATCTAAAAGATATTTTAATCTTAATGATTATGATATAGATAAGATGTTGAAAATAGATGTTGGAGTGTACAATAATAAAATTGGTAAGTCTTATAATGAAATAGCCTCTGAAAGTCGTTCAATGCATAAAAGTCAGGCATTTGGTTCATTAAGAAGAAGAGGAAGTGAAGAAGAATTACTTGTTTATTCTCAAGGTAAAATAGCAGAAAATGATATTATGGAAGGAATAGTTACTACCTGGGATAGGGTAAAACCAAATGATGCGTTAAAATCATATTTAAAGCAAGCTAAAGATTCATTTAACATTTATGAGCCGTATCAAATCATTAGTTATCTTACTTTAGCTCATAGAGAACTTAATAGAGTTTTTGATAGAGATTGGAGAGTAATTAAAAAAAATGAAATCAAAAATTTAATTAAAGCCTCTTCAGGATTATTTTTCGAAGCTTTATCTAGTGTGGAGTTAGCATCTCATGGTGAGGAAATAAATATAAAGTTTGACGTTATAAATAGGAGTCCATATCCAATAAAATTGGAGAAAATACAACTAAATGATATAGAATATGTTATAGATGATTCTCTTAAAAATAATAAACTTTTAAGTATTGAGAAAAGCTATAAAATACCTTCTGAAAATGAAGTTTCTGAAAAATATTGGTTAAAAAATTCTTCAGAATTTGGTAGTTATAATATTGATGATCAAAGATTGATTGGTGATCCAGATAATAAGCCTACACTTGAAGCAAAATTTATTTTTAGAATAAATGGTCAACAAATTTCATATAATTCTCCAGTTACATATAAAGTTAATAGTCCTATAAATGGGGATGAATATAGGCCATTTAATATTGGAAATCCTTTATATCTAAATCCACTTAATAATCTTGAATACTATGTTAATACAAATAACAAGACATTAAATATTGAGGTGATTTCTGGCGCAAATGATGTTAATGCTAAAGTATACTTAGAAGTACCTGAAGGCACAAAAGTTGAACCTGAATTTTATGATATTAAATTTAAAAATAAAGACGAGAGAAAAATATTAAGCTTTAATGTTTCATTATCTGGAAATAAAAATTCAATAAATAAAATATCATATAAAGCTAAAACTAAAGATAAAGTTTTAACTAGAGGAATACAGAAAATAATTTATTCTCACATACCTCATCAGACTAGATTTCCAAAGGCCGATGTATCGTTAATTAAATTTGACTTAAATATTAAATCTAAAAATATAGCTTATTTAATGGGTTCAGGAGATAAAATCCCTGAATCCTTATCATTAGTTGGTTATAATGTTGATTTATTTGAGAAAAAAGATATTAATATTGGAAAGTTAAAAAATTATGATGCTTTAATAATTGGAGTTAGAGCATTTAATGCTGATAAATCTCTATTAGATATCAAAACTCACTTAATGAATTTTATGGAATCTGGAGGTAATGTAATCATTCAATATAATACTTCAAGAAATTTAGATGTAAATAAATTTTCTCCTTATCCATTTAAATTATCTAGAAATAGAGTCTCTCAAGAAAATGCTCCTGTAAGAATAATTAATTCAAAACATCCTGCTTTAAATTACCCAAATAAAATTACACTAGATGATTTTAATGGATGGGTTCAAGAAAGAGGATTGTATTTTCCTAACTCATGGTCTAAAGAATATGAAACTGTAATTTCTTCAAATGATGAAGGGGAAGATCCAAATAATGGAGGGATATTAATCTCAAAAGTTGGTGATGGTTATTTTGTATATACATCTTATTCTTGGTTTAGGCAGTTACCTGCTGGTATAAGTGGAGCCTACAAAATATTCACTAACCTCATTTCCTTGGGTAAAAAATAGATGTATAGAGACAAACTAAATTTTTTATTTTTTCTATTTATAGTTTTATCAATTTTATCATGCAATAGTTTAGATCATACGATTCAATTTAGAAAAAAACACATCGATAAATCAATATATGATTACGATTATAAAATTGGAGAATGGGAACATCCAAATTATAAAAAGCCATTTTCTTTTAATGGAAATCATAGAGTAATTGTTGTTTTGGATTCGCCATCAGATGAGCTTCACCAAGTAATTATTCCATGGAGAAGAAGAGATATTAACCCTGATCAAAAGGATATAATAATAATAAATTCAATAAATGGTGAAGAAATTAAAGAAAAACATTTTGTTGAAATAAATAATGAATTTGGACATATTATTTTCAGACCTGATAAATCTTCAACTAATTATTATTTTTATTATTTACCTCATAACTCTACTGGAGGATATTATCCAAAAGTAGAGTATGTTAAACCACAAAAAACAGATTCTGATGATAATTATATTTCTAGAAAAGGAGTTAATAATTTGTCAAAAATTAAATATGCTAAAGTAATTTCATTTGAATCAATTGATGAATTTCATAGCTTTTTCCCTATGGAAATTATTTCAACTAAAGAAGAAATTAAAAATTATTTTAAATCAATAAATAAAGAATTTTATCTCTTTCCAGAATATAGACAGTATCCAATTAGAATGATTGATTATGTCCCAAAAAGATGGATTTTTGATAATAAAACTGTTAATGGTTTAAATGATAATGTATCAAAAGGAGAATACTATACCTTTCAAGTTGGATTCTTATCACCACACAAAGATGTTGATGATATTGATATAATATTTTCTGATCTTAAATCTTATTCGAATATTAAAATTGATAAAAGCAATTTTACGTGTTTTAATAAAGGTGGAATTGATTTAGATGGTAAAGTTTTTAATAAAAAAATTTCAGTAAAAAAAGGTAAAGTTCAAGCTTTATGGTTTGGATTAAATATTCCTCCAAATATTAAAAAAGGGACTTATTACTCATATTTATTAATAAAACCAAAAGATAATGTTCAAGATACAGTTTATCTAAAAATTAATGTTATAAATAAAAAAATTAAAGATTTTGGGGATAATAATCCAAAATTGATGTCAAGATTAAGATGGTTAAATTCCGATATCGGTTCTGAAAAAGATATAATTATAAAACCATTTAAAAAGATAGAAGTATCAGATAATAAATTAAGGATTTTAGGTAGAGAAATTGAATTAAACAATTTTGGTTTTCCAAAAAAAATATCTTCATATTTTTCTCAGGAGATGACTTTTATTAAGGATGATCCTGAAAACATATTATCAGATAAATTAAATTTTGAAGTAACTAATAAAAATGGAGTAATTGAAAAATTTTCTAATATATCTTTTAATCTATCAAAGGATAAACAAACTTATGCAAATTGGAAATCAGAAAATTTATCAAAAAACTTTAAATTAGACGTAAATGGATTAATTGAATATGATGGAATGTTAGATTATAACATTCAATTAATCGCTAAAAATGATATAGATATAAAAGATGTTTCTCTCAATATCTTATTTAATAAAAATGCAGCAAAATATATATTAGGTTTAGGTAACAAAGGTGGTTTATTAAAAAATGATATAGATTGGAAATGGAATATTAATAATCATCAAGAAGGTGTTTGGTTGGGTAATGTTAACAAGGGGTTACAATATGTTTTAAGAGACGATAACTATGAGAGACCATTAAATACTAATTTTTATAGATCAAAACCTTTAAATCTTCCTTATTCATGGTATAATGATTCAAAAGGTGGAATATCTATTAAAATAAATAATGAGATAGTTAAAGTAAATAATTATTCGGGAGAAAGATCCATAATTAAAGGAGACACATTAAATTTTAATATACGATTCTTAATTACTCCTTTTAAATCAATTAATACTAAAGAACATTTTAATACGAGGTTTGTTCATAAATATTTACCGGTAGATTCAGTAAAAAATTTAAATGGAACTGTTGTTAATGTTCACCATGCAAATGAAATAAATCCATATATAAATTATCCATTTTATAATATAGATGAACAAAAAAAATATATTAATGAAGCACACTCTAAAGGTATAAAGGTGAAACTATATAATACTATTAGAGAACTTACTTATAAGGCATATGAAATTTTTCCACTAAAAAGTTTAGGTACTGAAATTTTTAATGATGGAAAAGGAGGAGGGCATAGTTGGTTACAGGAACATTTAAAAGCTAACTATCATTCTGCATGGCATGCGGTAAGTGTTAATGATGCTTCAATTTTAAATAAAGGAACATCAAGATGGACTAATTACTATATTGAAGGAATTAATTGGTTAGCAAAAAACAATTTTATTGATGGATTATATCTTGATGATATTGCATTTAGTAGGGGTACAGTTAAAAGAATAGCTAATGTTCTTTCAGAAAATAGAGGCTCTTTTGTAATAGACCTTCACTCTGCAAATCAATTTAATATTAGAGATGGTTTTATTAATAGTGCTCTTCTCTACATGGAACATTTTCCTTTTGTTTCAAGGCTTTGGTTTGGTGAATATTTTGAATATGATAGAGAACCTGATTATTGGATGACAGAGGTTTCAGGTATTCCTTTTGGGTTGACTGGTGAAATGCTTGAAAAAGGTGGTAGACCTTATCATGGATTAATATATGGAATGACTACAAGAGTATATCATAATTATAATCCTGGAAATTTATGGAAATTGTTTAAAGATTTTAATATTAATGAAAGTAGAATGATAGGATATTGGGTAGATTATATACCAATTAAGGTGAATAATGATCGAATTAAGTGTACTATTTTTCAAAGAAATAATAAAATATTAATTTCATTAGCTTCTTGGTCAAGTAAAGATGAATTTATTGATCTTAATATTGATTGGGAAGCAATAAATTTTAATTCTTCTTCTTCTAATTTATATAGTCCAGAAATTAAAGATCTTCAAGATTTAAATAAGTATAATATAGGTGAAAAAATAGAGATAAAAGCTAATGGAGGTTTGGTTCTTATATTAAATAAAAATCAAAAATAATTTACATATATTTTTTCAAAATAATATTTAAAGAAGTTATAACTTGATTAACATTTTCTTTTGTAAAACATATAGGAGGTTTACTTTTTATAACATTATCATGAGGACCATCTGATCCTACAAGAATATAATTTTTTCTAAGATCGTTTTTTATTTTTTGTGCTAATCTTTTATCAGGAATTTTAGAATCTTTTTTAACAATTTCTATTCCAATAAATAATCCAGATCCTCTAATATCTCCAATACAACTATATTTTTTTTTCAGTTTACCTAACTCTTTCAAATAATAATTTCCAACATATTTAGCATTATCCTGTAAATTTTCTTCTTCAATAATATCTAGTACTGCTAATCCTGCTGAGCAAGAAACAGGGTTGCCACCAAATGAGCTAAAAAACTCAACACCTCGACCAAAAGATTTGGCAATAATATCAGTAGTAATTACAGCTCCTATTGGATGTCCATTTCCCATTGGCTTACCCAAAATCACAATATCAGGAATAACACTATGCATCTCAAATCCCCAAAAATATTTACCTAATCTTCCAAAACCCGTTTGAACTTCATCACTAATACATACACCTCCTTTTTTTCTAATATTACGATACATTATTTTAAGATATTCTTTTGGAAGGGGTACTTGTCCTCCACAACCAAGGATAGGCTCTGAAATAAATGCAGCAATATTATTTATTTTTTTAGATGCATCTTCAGCATATTTTTTACCAATATTTTTTTCTGATTTTGGATAAATACTTCTATAAGTATTTGGCATAGGGACTTCTTTTATGTATTTCTTAATTCCTTGACCTTTATTATCACCATACTTATAATGGCTAATATCTGTTCCTCTTTGGGTATGTCCATGATATCCATTTTGCACTACCATTATATTTTTGTTTTTAGAATGAGATAATGCAATTTTAATTGCTAAATCACTTGCTTCACTTCCAGAGTTTACAAAGTATATTTTATTTAATCTTTTGGGAAATTTTTTTAATAATCTCTTTCCATAATCATAAAGATTATCATAAATATATCTTGTATTGGTATTAAGTTTTTTAATCTGTTTTGATATAGCATCATTAACTACAGGGTGTGCATGACCTACAAGTGGTATATTATTATAAGCGTCTAAGTAACTATTTCCATTATTATCAAACATATATTGAAATGCAGAACTTTTAAATACAATTGGCTTATCATAACTAAGAGAAAAAATTGGACTTAATATCGAGTTACGTTCTTTGAGGTAATCATTAGTTTTTTTTAAATTCTTTTTTTTTTTACTTAATACTTTTCTGAATATATTTTCAACATATTCTGGACTAGTTTTAATTAAATACTTTAACATTTTCCAAGCTTTTTTTTCAGAGATTAGAGCATATTTGTTTTCTGGATTTATTTTCCTAGAGTAAGCTGAATTACATACACTAATACATAGTTTAGCTGCCATTAAATAATAAAGAAGAGATATTTCATTATCATTTAGTTTAATTATTTTATTATATGATTTTAATACAACTGATGCGTTTTCTAAAGGATTTTCTTTTGAGTATGATGCGTAAATCATAGCTATTGCTACTTCATTTACTAATTGAGTTTTAGCTAAATCTCCAAAATCTATAATTGCTAATTCTTTATTTTTTTTAAAAAGAATATTCCATTCATTAGTATCATTATGAATAATTGATGTTCGAAGTTCATTTAACTTTGGTGCAACAAATTCTTCAAACTGTTGAATAAAAAACAATACTAATTTTCTATCACTTGGATCAGAAATATATTTAAGATATTTCTTGTTTAAACTTAAATTTTGAATATCCCAAGGCCATTTTCTTGAAGCAATTGAATCATTAGAATAATTTTTGAGTTGTTTGCTAAGATTTCCAATAAATGTTCCAATCGATTCTAAATGTTTTTTTTGAAGATCTAATTCACCTAAAAAAACTCCATCTAGATAAGATAATAACCTAACTATGTACTTTTTATTATTGTTTTTAACTAT